>Ga0307511_10000050_pt1 | contig 97101 bp, 90 predicted proteins | sample 13_EM_MG_FD_200266 | JGI IMG/M metagenome (GOLD analysis project Ga0307511, IMG submission 200266) | Populus trichocarpa ectomycorrhiza microbial communities from riparian zone in the Pacific Northwest, United States - 13_EM | ecosystem: Host-associated > Plants > Roots > Unclassified | place...
CCCTCGCCGTCTGCGCCTCCGAGGACCACTTCTCGATGCCGGGTCTGGAGAAGTTCGCGGACGCCGGCTGCGAGACGCTGGTCATCCCCGGCGGCCACGTCCCCGTGCCGGAGCAGCTGCCGGAAGAGTTCTCCCGGCACATCCTCGACTGGGTGGCGGCGGGATGACCACCGCCGGCACGGCCCGGGAGGACGACGAGCGGCCCAACTCGGTGCTCGGCAAGGTGAGTCTGATCCTGTCGGCCTTCGGCGACGACGACTTCTCGCTGGGTCTTGCCGAGTTGCGAGACCGTACCGGTATCGCCAAGGCCACGGTCCACCGGCTCTGCCGGGAACTCGTCGCCACCGACTTCCTGGAGCGGGACGGCTGCAACTACCGCCTGGGCGTGCGGCTCTACGCGATGGGTCTGCGCTCCCCGCACCAGCGGACCCTGCGCGCGGCGGCCAGGCCCGTCATCGAGAGCCTCGCGCAGAGCCTCGACAACGCGGTCATCCTGGCGATCCCGCACGACTCCGAGCTGCTGTGCGTCGAGAACCTGGGCACCCATCGCAACCAGGCCCGCTCCACCGCCGACGGCAGACGCATGGAGCTGCACTGCACCGCCGCGGGCAAGCTCACCCTCGCTCTCCTCCCCGAGCAGTACCCGCTCGGGGAGGTCCTGCACTCGATGGTCCGCCGCACCCCGCACACGCTCGGCCCCGCCCAACTGCCCGCCGAACTCTGCCGTATCCGGGAACAGGGCTACGCGGTCGAGGTCGAGGAGAAGCGCCTCGGCTATCTCGCGGTCGCGGTGCCCGTACGCGGACGGGCGGACACCTACCTGGGCGCGCTGTCGGTCATCGCGCCCACGGCCGGCAGCAGGATCACCCGGCTGCTCTCGGCCCTGACCCAGGCATCGAGCATCATCACGGCCCGACTGGCCCGCTACGACTCCCTGCACGTTCCCCTCTAGGAACGGGCCCCGCACCGCTCTCGACCAGGGCCGCCACGAACCCCTCGGGGTTGTCCCCCATCATGTGGTGGCCCGCGTCGGGGACTTCCACGACCGGGATGCCGGCCTGGCGGACGGCGGGCTCGTCCGCGTAGGGGCGGCTGCGGGTGCCGATCAGCATCACGCGCGGCTGGGGAAGGCCGTAGAGGAGTTCCGCCGTTCCCGGGCTGGTGCCGGTCACCAGGCCGACGGCGCTGCGGTGCAGGATCGCGGGGTCGGCCACGCGCATGCGTGCCGCGTAGCCGGGCTCAAGCCCTGCCAGGACGGTGCGGAATCCGTGGCTGACGAAGTCCTCCTCGCCGTATGCGGCGATGGCCCCGCTGAACAGACCGCCGCCCGCCCGCAGGTTGGGCTCGGCGACGACGAGGCGGGAGACCAGGTCGGGGCGGGTCGCGGTGAGGACGATCGCGATCGCGCCGCCCATCGAGTGGCCGACGAGCACGGCGCCGGTGATCCCGCAGTGGTCGAGGACGGCGGCGACCGTTCCGGCGTGGGCCTCCAGGGTGCCCGGGAAGTCCTTCGGGCGGTCGCTGTAGCCGTGGCCGAGGAGGTCGACGACGATCGCGCGTCCGCCATGCAGGTCGGGGTGGGCGGCGATTCCCGCGAAGTCGGCGGAGCCCGCGCAGCCGAGGCCGTGAAGGTACACCCGGGCGGGGCCCTCGCCGGGGAGGTCGATCCAGCGCAGGTGGCCGCCGGCCTCGGGAAGGTACAGGGAACGCATCTGTGGTCCTCAACAGCCTTGAGAAATACGGACGTTGGTGCTCATCGCCAGAGGCGCTCGTCGTCCGGCACCGCGAGGAGCTGGTGGGTGCCCTGGGGTTCGCGCAGCGGCACGACGCCGACGCAGCGGCCGTCGCGGTCCAGCAGCCGGCCCATGTGCTTGACCGTGCGCAGGACCACCGAGCGGTCGTCGATCGCCAGGCGTGGCAGCCGGCGCGACAGATGTGCCTCGAAGGTGTGCACGTCGGCCAGGGCGCGCAGCCACACGTCGATCACCAGGTTGTGCGGTCCCGCGGTGATCGCGCAGGAGCGGACCTCGCGGACGCCGGACAGGACGCGGCTGGTCTCCTCCAGGTACTGGGCGGGCACCGACGCGAAGTACACCGCCGACAGCGGCCAGCCGGACAGCGGCCGGGCCAGGTCGCAGCGCAGGCTCACCCGGGAGGCCAGCAGTGACTGGAGGCGGCGGCGCACCGTGGTGAGGCCGACGCCGGTGGCGGTCGCCAGGGCGCGGATCGACATCCGGCCGTCGGAGCTGAGCAGTTCGAGGAGGTGCGCGTCCAGGGAGTCCCAGGGCGCGGCGGGGCCGGTGCCCGTGTCGGGCGGGACGTCCGAGGCGTGGCTCGCCTCGATGCGGGCGCACTGGGCCGCGTCCAGGCTGCGCAGCCGCCAGCGGCTGCCCTCGGTCGGGACACCGGTGGAGACGTGGGTGCGGGTGGCCCGTACGCCCGGGGTCTGCTGGAAGAGCCGGGTGGTGAGGTGGGCGAGTTCGTCGAGGTCCCTGGTCTGTACGGCGGTCACGATGTCCCGGCCGCCCGCGGTGATCTTGACGTTGGCCACGACGTGCTCGGCGGCGAGGGCGCGGGCCACCTCCTCGGCGACGCCCGGCTCGGTGTCGACCTCGACGATGCCGGTCACCACGATCCGGGAGTCCGACAGCCGCGGGTAGGCGGTGACCCACGCGAGGCCCGCTTCCTCCAGCCGCTGCCAGCGCCGGGCGACCGTCACCGGGTTCACGCCGAGTACGTCGCCCACCAGGGTCCACGGGGCCCGCGGGTGGATCTGCAGCGCGTGGACGACTCCGCGGTCCAGTTCGTCGAGATCGGCGGCAGTGAATTCCTGCGCCTCCTGGGACGGCGCATTCCTGCGTGCCCGACTGAAATCGGGATCGGAAGCTGCACCGTGGCCCGGCGTTGTCTCGTCCATTGCAGACTCCCTTTCGCCTGTTCCTGATACCGAGGTTCCCCACCCCAGAGGTTCCTGATACCGAGGAGTGATTCGGTCCCACCATGACGGATGCCATGACGCAAGAGAACTTTCGGACTGCTTTGCGCGTCGAGAACGCCCGCCTCGTCGACGGTAGCGGTGCCCTTCCGGTGGCCGACGCCGTCGTCGTCGCGGACGCGGCGGGCACGCTCACCTACGCCGGACCTGCGGCTACGGCACCACCCGTGCCGGGTGACGGCTCGGCGGTCCGGATCATCGACGCCGGCGGGCGGACCGTGCTCCCCGGGTTCTTCGACTGCCACACCCACCTCGCGTACGCGCAGGGCTCGCCGCCCGGGCGGCGCGGCGAACTCGACCCGGTCCTCGTCACCTACGACACCGCGACCCGGCTGCGGCAGACCCTGGACGCGGGCATCACCACCGCCCGTGACCTGGGCGGACTGTCCACCGGGTTCCGCACCGCCGTCGAGACCGACCGGATCGTCGGCCCCCGGCTGCACACGGCCGTACGGATCATCAGCCACACCGGCGGCCACGCCGACTTCCGCCTCCTCGACGGCACCGACCTCAGCGGCGGCGAGATGGCCGAACTCGCCGACACGGTGGACGAGTCGCGGCTCGCCGTCCGCAGGATGCTGCGCGCGGGCGCCGACGTGATCAAGATCTGCGCCAGCGGCGGCATGGCCAGCCCCTACGACCAGCCCGAGGACGAGGGGCTGATGGAGGAGGAGATCCGGGCCGTGGTCGACGAGTGCCGGCGCCACGGCGGCAAGCCGGTCGCCGCGCACGCGCAGGGCACCGCGGGCATCCTCAACGCGATCCGCGGCGGGGTCACCAGCATCGAGCACGGCTACGGCCTGGACGAGGAGGCGCTGGAGCTGGCGGGCGAGCGGGGCACCTTCGTCGTGCCGACCCTGTCCACGGTGTTCGCGGGCATCGACAAGGACCTGATGCCGGAGCACCACTACCAGAAGAAGGTCCGCTGGTCGGGCATCACCAAGGAGAACATCGCCCGCGCCATCGAGCAGGGTGCCCGGATCGCGCTCGGCACCGACGCGGCCGTCTGCCCGCACGGCCAGAACCTGCTGGAACTCCGCTTCCTCGTGGACCTCGGCATGGACCCCATGGCCGCGATCGTCGCCGGCACCCGTGTCTCCGCCGAACTCCTGGGCCTGTCCGACCGGCTCGGCACCCTGACCGCCGGCAAGACCGCCGACCTGGTGATGTGCGAGGGCGACCCGCTCAAGGACATCGGCGTGCTCGGCGATCCCGGCAACATCGTGTGCGTCGTCCAGGACGGTGTCGTACGCAAGGATCTGCTGCCCGCGGCCGGGGCGCGCTGACCGTCTCACCGTCGGAGGGCCGGCAGGACCGAGGCGCCGATGGTCTCGATGAGGTCGGTGGGCGGGTCGTAGGAGCCGACGTGCTGGAGGAACACGTCGGTCACTCCCGAGGCGCGCAGGGTGCGCAGCCGTTCGGTGATCTGGGTGGCCGTGCCGAAGAGGCAGAACTCCTCGGCGAAGCGGACGGCCGCCTCGTCGCTGATCCAGGCCGAGCAGATCTCCACGGCCGCGTCCCAGTCCTCGGCGTGCACGAGGTCCGGGTAGACGCCCTCGACCGTCGCGGGGACGTCCACGTCGATGCCGGCGAGGGCGAGGAAGGACGCGCCGCCGTTCTGGGCGATCGAGGCGCAGATCGGTTTGATCAGGCGTGCGTCGGCCTCGACGTCGTCGGTCACCTCGCAGAACGCGGACACGGTCACCGGGAGTTTCCCGGCGCTACGGCCGGCCGCCTCGGCGCCCTCCCGGACCCGGGCCGTGGCGGCGGCCAGGGTGCGCGGTGAGACACCGCTGAGCAGGATGACTCCGTCGGCGATCTCCCCGGCGAGGCGTAGGTTCCGGGGTCCGCTGGCCGCCAGGTGCAGCGGCACGGACGGCTGCGGGTCGCGGAGCCGGGAGCGGACCTTGCCCTCGAAGTCCCACTCCTGCCCGTCCAGCAGGGCGCGCAGCATGGTCAGCCCCTCGCGCAGTGCCGCCGAGCCGGTCTGCGGCAGGCCCACGGGTCCCACGGAGCTGTTGCCCACGCCGAGGCCGAGGGTGAACCGGCCGGGCGCGAGTTCGGCGACGCTGCGCGCGGCCGACGCGACGACGGACGGGTGCCGGGTGGCCAGGTTGGTGACGGCGGTGCCGAGGCCGATCCGCTCGGTGGCGAAGGCCGCGGCGGTGAGGGTGGTGAACACGTCCCGCCACAGCAACTGCGAGTCGGGGAACCACACTTGGTCGAAGCCGAGCTCCTCGGCCCGTCGTACGGTCCGGGCCACCCGGTCCGCGCGGTCGCAGGGCGGGACGCGCACGCCGATCCGCAGCGGATCCTCGCCGACGCCCACCGGGTCGACGCCCACCGATATGTCGCAGTTCATGAACAGGACCCTAGGGACGAGCCGGAGGCCACCGAACAGCAGCGGTCCGCTCAGCGATCCGCTGCCGGATTATGCGTCGGCGCTGCTGAATGCGATGACCGCGATCGGTTGGACGCACGCGGCGGGCGCGGGCAGAGTTGGCGCGGTGAACCACATCGCAGATCCGGGGCGCTACGACAGCACGATGCGCTACCGCCGCACGGGCCGCTCGGGGCTCGACCTGCCCCTGCTGTCGCTGGGCTACTGGCACAACTTCGGTGACGACCGGCCTTTCGAGACCCAGCGCGAGATCGCGCTGCGCGCCTTCGACCTCGGCATCACCCACCACGACCTGGCCAACAACTACGGCCCGCCCTACGGCGCCGCCGAGTCCAACTTCGGCCGGCTGCTGAAGCAGGACCTCGCGCCGTACCGGGACGAGCTGATCGTCTCCACCAAGGCCGGCTGGGACATGTGGCCCGGCCCCTACGGCCAGGGCGGCGGCTCCCGCAAGTACGTCCTGGCCTCCCTCGACCAGTCCCTCAAGCGGACCGGCCTCGACTACGTCGACATCTTCTACTCCCACCGCCTCGACGCCGGCACCCCGCTAGAGGAGACCATGGGCGCGCTGGACACCGCCGTCCGGCAGGGCAAGGCGCTCTATGTCGGCATCTCCTCCTACGACGCCGAGCGCTCCCGGGAGGCCGCGGCCATCCTCCGTGAGCTGGGCACGCCGCTGCTCATCCACCAGCCGTCGTACAGCATGCTCAACCGCTGGATCGAGCACGACGGACTGCTCGACGCCGCGCGGGACGAGGGCTTCGGGGTCATCGGTTTCACGGCGCTGGCGCAGGGGCTGCTGACCGGGCGGTACCTGGACGGGATCCCTGAGGGCTCGCGGGCCGCGCAGGGCACGTCGTTCGACGCCGGCTGGCTGACCGAGGACATGGTGCGCCGGCTGCGCGCGCTCAACGACATCGCGGCCAAACGCGGTCAGACCCTGGCGCAGATGGCGCTCGCCTGGGCGCTGCGCGACGAGCGGGTCACCTCGCTGGTCATCGGTGCCTCGCGCGCGGAGCAGCTCGAACAGAACGTGGCCGCGCTGGACAACCTCGACTTCAGCGCCGAGGAGCTGGCCGAGATCGACTCGTACGCCGTCGACGGCGGGGTGGATCTGTGGCGGGACGCGCGGACTGGGAAACTCGGCTGAGTTGTGAGGTGCCGGGCTGCACCTCCCAGGACACAGCGGAGGCGTGGAGTACATGACAGTTGACGGCTCGGTCGAGAGCACGGACGGCACCGTCGGCGGCGAGGGGACCGTCCCGACCACGCAGGCGGTGCTGGAGTCCCTGACTCCCAGCGCGACCTTTCTCGTCGTCACCGTGGAGCCCGGCGGCGAGGAGACCGCACGCCAACTCCTGACCGATCTGGGCGGGTTGATCCGGTCCATCGGGTTCCGCGCGCCGGACGGGCGGCTCAGCTGTGTGACCGGCGTCGGGTCGGAGGCGTGGGACCGGCTGTTCGACGGTCCGCGCCCCGCCGAGCTGCATCCGTTCCGCGAACTCACCGGCGACCGCCACACCGCCGTCTCCACCCCGGGCGACCTGCTGTTCCACATCAAGGCCGTACGGGCCGATCTCTGCTTCGAGTTGGTCACCGAGATCATGGGCCGGCTGGGCGGCGCGGTCTCCGTGCGCGACGAGGTGTCCGGGTTCCAGTACTTCGACGTACGGGATCTGCTGGGCTTCGTCGACGGCACGGAGAACCCCGTCGGACAGACGGCCCGCCAGGCGGTGGTGGTCGGTGGCGAGGACCCGGAGTTCGCGGGCGGCAGTTATGTGATCGTGCAGAAGTACGTCCACGACATGGCGGCCTGGAACGCGTTGACGGTCGAGCAGCAGGAACGGGTCGTCGGGCGCACGAAGTTGACCAACATGGAGATGGACGACGACGTCAAACCGGCCGACTCGCACATCGCCCTCAACGTCATCACGGGCCCGGACGGCACCGAGCGGAAGATCCTGCGCGACAACATGCCGTTCGGCAGCGCGGGACAGGGCGAGTTCGGCACCTACTTCATCGGATACGCCCGTACGCCCTCGGTCACCGAACAGATGCTGCGGAACATGTTCCTGGGCACCGACTCCGCCTCCCACGACCGCATCCTGGACTTCTCCACGGCCGTCACCGGGAGTCTCTTCTTCGTCCCCTCGGCGGACTTCCTGGACGACCTGCCCGCTTTCCCGGGGCAGGCAACTTAAGTGAACGGTTAACCAGCCGTTGACACCCCCGTCCGCCGGGCGCCCAATGAGGCCCGGACACGGCGCTCGGCCGACCGGCCGACTGCCGTGCGAGACAGGGGGATTGCGGTATGCAGGTTCCCGCTCCGTTCGAGTACCAGCGGGTCGGCAGCGTGGACGAGGCGGTCGCGCTGCTCGACCGGCTGGGCGACACGGCACGGCTGGTGGCCGGCGGGCACAGTCTGATCCCGATGATGAAGTTGCGGCTGGCCAACTTCGAGTACCTGATCGACATCAACGACCTGCACGACGAGCTGGGTTACGTCCGGGTCGAACCCGGGCTGATCCGCATCGGCGCGATGACCCGGCACCGCGAACTGCTGGAGTCGGACGAACTCGCCGCCGCCTTCCCGGTGTTCCGTGACGCCGAGCGCGTCATCGCCGACCCCGTGGTGCGCAACCGGGGCACGCTCGGCGGCTCCCTGTGCCAGGCCGACCCGTCCGAGGACCTCTCCGCGGTGTGCACCACGCTCGACGCCAGCTGTGTGATCCAGGGCAGGGACGGCGAACGGGTGGTGTCCATGGAGGACTTCCACCGGGGACCGTACGAGACCGCCGTGGGCGACGCGGAGATCCTCACCGAGGTCCGCTTCCCCGTCCGCCCGAACGGGTCCAGCGCGTACGAGAAGGTCGAACGGCGGGCCGGTGACTGGGCGGTGGTCTCGGCCGGCGCCGCGGTGTGGCTGGACGGCGACGGGCTGATCGCCGACGCCCGGGTCGGACTCGCCGCCGTGGGACCCAACACGGCCGGGATCCCCGGCATCGGCGACGCCCTGCGCGGCCGGCGCCCGAGCGAGGAACTGTACGGACAGGCCGGGGACATCGCCGCCGAGGCCTGCTCCCCCGTGACCGACCGGCGCGGCAGCGCCGAGTACAAGCGCCATCTGGCACGGGAGTTGACCCTGCGCGTGCTGCGCCGGGCCGTGGCCCGCATCGACGGACAGGAGGTGTGATCGTGCAGGTGAGCATGGTCGTCAACGGCGAAGAGGTCACCCGCGAGATAGAGGGGCGGCTGCTGCTGGTCCACTTCCTGCGCGACCACCTCCGGCTGACCGGCACCCACTGGGGGTGCGACACCAGCAACTGCGGTACGTGCGTGGTGTGGTTGGACGGCGAACCGGTCAAGTCCTGCACCGTCCTTGCCGCGATGGCGGGCGGCCACGAGGTGCGCACCGTCGAGGGCCTCGAACAGAACGGTGAACTCGACCCGGTACAGCGCGGGTTCGTCGAGTGCCACGGTCTGCAGTGCGGCTTCTGCACGCCCGGCATGATGATGACGGCACGTGCCCTGCTGGACCGCAACCCCGACCCCTCCGACACGGAGATCCGGGAGGCGATCTCCGGGCAGATCTGCCGCTGCACCGGTTACGCGACCATCGTGCGCTCGATCCGCTGGGCGGCGGCCGAGGAGGCCGGGACCCGAACTTCCCTGGAAACACAGGCCACTTCAGCTTCGGCTTCGGCTTCGACTTCGGCTTCGGCTTCGGGGAGCGCGTCATGACCGCCGTCTCCGAGAACGGCCACCGCACCGCGTTCGTCGACAACGACAAGAAACCGTGCGGCCACGGCCGGATGCTCCGCAAGGAGGACCCGCGGTTCGTCCGCGGCAAGGGCCGCTACGTCGACGACCTCGACCTGCCCGGCATGCTCCATCTGGCCATCCTGCGCTCGCCGTTCGCGCACGCCCGCGTCCTCTCCGTCGACACCACCCTCGCCGAGGCGCACCCGAAGGTCCGGCTGGTCGTCACCGGCGCGATGCTCGCCGAGAAGGGCCTGGCCTGGATGCCGACCCTCTCGAACGACGTGCAGGCGGTCCTCGCCACCGACAAGGTCCGCTTCCAGGGCCAGGAGGTCGCCTTCGTCGTAGCAGAAGACCGCTACGCGGCCCGGGACGCCCTGGAGTTGATCGATGTCGAGTACGAGCCCCTGGACCCGGTGATCGACGTCCGCACCGCCCTCTCCCCCGACGCGCCCGTCATCCGCGACGACCTGGAGGGCAAGGCCGACAACCACTGTTTCGACTGGGAGACCGGCGACGAGGCCGAGACCGAGGCGGTGTTCGCCCGTGCGGACGTCGTGGTCACCGAGGACATCGTCTACCCGCGTGTGCACCCGGCGCCGATGGAGACCTGTGGCGCGGTCGCGGACTTCGACCAGGTCGACGGCCGGCTCACCCTGTGGTCCACCACCCAGGCCCCGCACGCCCACCGCACCCTCTACGCGATAGTCGCCGGACTGCCGGAGCACAAGATCCGGGTCGTCTCCCCCGACCTCGGCGGCGGCTTCGGCAACAAGGTGCCGATCTACCCGGGTTACGTGTGCGCGATCGTCGGCTCACTGCTCACCGGCAAGCCGGTGAAGTGGATGGAGGACCGCGCGGAGAACCTCATCAGCACCGGCTTCGCCCGCGACTACGTGATGCGCGGCGAGATCGCTGCCACCCGCGACGGCAGGATCCTCGCCGTCCGCACCCAAGTCCTCGCCGACCACGGCGCGTTCAACGGCACGGCCGCCCCCGTGAAGTACCCGGCCGGCTTCTTCGGCGTCTTCACCGGCAGCTACGACATCGAGGCCGCCCACTGCAAGATGACCGCCGTCTACACCAACAAGGCGCCCGGCGGGGTCGCTTACGCCTGCTCCTTCCGCATCACCGAGGCCGTCTACCTGATCGAGCGGATCGTGGACTGTCTCGCGTACGAACTGGCCATGGATCCGGTCGAGTTGAGGATGAAGAACTTCATCCGGCCCGAGCAGTTCCCCTTCCGCACCAAGACCGGCTGGGTCTACGACTCCGGCAACTACGCGCCCACCATGGAACTCGCCAAGGAACTCGCCGGCTACGACGCGCTGCGCGTCGAGCAGGCCGAGAAGCGGGCCCGCGGTGAACTCATGGGCATCGGCGTCTCGTTCTTCACCGAGGCGGTCGGCGCAGGCCCCCGCAAGGACATGGACATCCTCGGCCTCGGCATGGCCGACGGCTGCGAACTGCGGGTGCATCCGACGGGCAAGGCGGTCGTACGGCTCTCCGTGCAGTCGCAGGGGCAGGGGCACGAGACGACGTTCGCGCAGATCGTCGCCGAGGAACTCGGCATCCCGCCGCAGGACATCGACGTGGTGCACGGCGACACCGACCAGACCCCCTTCGGCCTGGGCACCTACGGCAGCCGGTCCACCCCCGTCTCGGGTGCCGCCGCCGCGCTGGTCGCCCGCAAGGTGCGGGACAAAGCGCGGCTGATCGCCTCCGGAATGCTGGAGGTGTCGGTCGCCGACCTGGAGTGGGAGAAGGGGTCCTTCCATGTCGCGGGCGACCCCGAGGCCTCGGTCACCATCCAGGCCATCGCGATGCGGGCGCACGGCGCGGGCGACCTGCCCGAGGGCGTGGAGGGCGGTCTTGAGGCGCAGATCTGCTACAACCCGGAGAACCTCACCTACCCGCACGGCGCCTACATCTGCGTCGTCGACATCGACCCGGGCACGGCGAAGGTGACCGTCCGCCGCTTCGTCGCGGTCGACGACTGCGGCACCCGTATCAACCCGATGATCATCGAGGGGCAGGTGCACGGCGGGCTCACCGACGGCGTCGGTATGGCACTCATGGAGATGATCTCCTTCGACGAGGACGGCAACTGCCTCAGCGGCTCGCTGATGGACTATCTGATCCCGACCTCGCTCGAAGTCCCCGACTGGGAGACCGGATTCACCGTCACGCCCTCCCCGCACCACCCCATCGGCGCCAAGGGAGTCGGCGAGTCCGCGACGGTCGGCTCGCCGCCCGCGATCGTCAACGCGGTGGTCGACGCCCTGAAGCCGTACGGCATCCGGCACGCGGACATGCCGCTCACACCCTCCCGGGTGTGGGAGGCGATGCAGGGCCGACCGACTCCGCCGATCTGAAGGTGGCTGTGATGACCGGCAAGTTGAGTGCCCGAGCCCTCGAACTCACCGAGCGGCGCGTGCCGTTCGTCCACGCGCGCGTGGTGCGCGCCCAGGCACCCGCCTCGGCGCACCCCGGCGACGAGGCCATCGTCCACGGCGACGGCACCATCGACGGCTTCGTCGGCGGCCTGTGCGCCGAGGGCTCGGTCCGTACGGCCGCGCTCGGCGCCCTCCACGACGGCGGACCGCTGCTCCTGCGCGTCCTGCCGCAGGGCGACGCCGAGTTCCCCGAGACACCCGGGGCGCGGGTCGTCGTCAACCCCTGCCTGTCCGGCGGCGCGTTGGAGATCTTCCTGGAGCCGGTGCTGCCACCGCCGCTGATCGAGATCGTCGGGACCACGCCCGTCGCGGAGGCCTGCGTCGCGTTCGCCGCCCTGCTCGGTTACGCCACCGCCCGCTCGCTGCCGGAAGGACCGCCCGGCGAACACACCGCCGCCGTGATCGTGGCCGGGCAGGGCAGGGGCGACGCGGAGTCCCTGCGTGCCGCCCTGGACGCGGGTGTCGGTCACATCGCGCTGGTCGCCAGCCACCGCCGCGCCGCCGCCCTCCTCGACGAACTCGGCCTGACCGAGGCGGAACGGGCCCGCGTCCAGGCTCCCGCCGGGCTGGACATCGGCGCCCGTACGCCGCCGGAGATCGCGCTGTCGATCCTCGCGGACGTGGTGCGAGTCGTGCACGCGGCCAAGGCCTCCGTGCCCGAGCGCCCTTCCCAGGCCGTGGACCCGGTGTGCGGGATGACCGTCGCCGTGCGCGCCGACACACCTCATCTCGCCACCGGGGACGGCGAGTTCTGGTTCTGCGGGACCGGCTGCCGGGACCGCTGGTCCACAGGTGCCACGGGGTGAGCGGACTCTTCACGGACGCCGACGACGTACGGCGCCGGCTCGACGAGGTCGGTCACCTCGTCGACGACGGCACGGCGACCGCCCTCCTCCTCGCCACCCTGCTCGACCGGCCGCTGCTGCTGGAGGGCGAGCCGGGCGTGGGCAAGACCAGCGCCGCGAAGGCACTCGCCAAGGCCCTGGACACCCCGCTGATCCGGCTCCAGTGCTACGAGGGGCTGACGGCGGGCGAGGCCCTGTACGAGTGGAACTACCAGCGCCAGTTGCTCGCGGTCCGGCTCACCGAGGCGCACGGGCAGGAGCTTTCCGACGGCGATCTGTTCAGCGACGAATTCCTGCTGGACCGGCCCCTGTTGCGGGCGGTGCGGCATCAAGGCCCGCTGCCGCCCGTGCTGTTGATCGACGAGATCGACCGGGCCGACGACGAGTTCGAGGCGCTGCTCTTCGAGTTCCTGGGCGAACGGTCCATCAGCGTCCCGGAGTTGGGCACCTTCACCGCCGTACGGCCGCCCGTCGTGGTGCTCACCTCCAACCGCAGCCGGGAACTCCACGACGCGCTGCGCAGGCGGTGTCTCTACCACTGGATCGACTTCCCGACGCCCGAGCGCACGGCGGAGATCCTGCGCCGCACGGTACCGGCCGCGAACGAGCCGCTGATCGCGTCGACCACCGAATTCATCGGCCGGGTAAGGGAGTTGGACCTCGACAAGGCGCCCGGTATGGCGGAGGCCATCGACTGGGTCTCCGCCCTCGCGGCGCTGCGGGTCGCGCGGCTGGCCCGCGACGACATCGTCCGCACACTCAGCACGGTCGCCAAGAGCCCCGACGACCGCATCGCCGTCGTCGGGGCCCTCGACGCACTCGGCTATCCCGAAGAAGCGAGGAGACCATGAAGATCGACAACGAGTTCAGCGTCGGTGTGCCGGTCGAGCGGGCGTGGCAGGCGCTCACGGATCTGGAGGCCCTCGCCCCGTGCATGCCCGGCGCCGAACTCACCGGCGTCGACGGTGACATCCACCGGGGCAAGGTCAGGGTCAAAGTCGGGCCCATGGTCAGCCAGTTCGCGGGCACGGCGCGCTTCGTGGAGCGGGACGAGGCCGCCCATCACGCCGTGATCAGCGCGGCCGGCAAGGACATGCGCGGGGGCGGCAACGCGTCGGCGACGGTCGACGCGCGGCTGCGCGGCGAGGGCTCGGGCACGGTCGTGTCGGTCAGCACGGACCTCAACATCAGCGGCAGACTGGCCCAGTTCGGCAGCGGCATGATCAAGGAGATCTCGGAGAAGCTGTTCGCGCAGTTCGTCGCGAACGTGGAGACGCAGCTGCTGGCGACGCAGGACCAACCGGAAGAAGTACCAACGGCGGAAGCGGAAGCGGAACCGGTCTCCGTGGCACCGCCGCCGACCCCGGCCGAGCCGCTGGACCTGATGCGGGTGGCCGGCACGTCCGTGTACAAGCGGCTGATCCCCGTCGTCGTCGCGGCCGTCGTCGTCGCGGTGGTGGTCTATCTGCTGGTCCGATGACACCGACCGGTCCGCTGCTGCCCGCCGTCGACCGGGCCGCCTTCGCCACCGCGCTGGCCGCCCGGCTCAGGGAGCACGGCGTGCCGGTGGGCCCGACCGCCGCCCGGGACTTCGTGCTCGCGCTCGCCGCGGTCCCGCCCATGACACGGACGTCGCTGTACTGGACGGCCCGCGTCACCCTCGTACGCGACCAGCCCGAACTGGCCCGCTTCGACGAGGTCTTCGACGCGGTCTTCGGGCAGTCCGTACTCGCCCTCGACCCGAACGCTCGCCGCAATGGGCACGACGCGGGGGCCGACGGCCAGGACTCCGGGGGCGCCGACTCGATCGGCGGTGACCCCGTCGGCGGTTCGGGTCTGCCGTGGGTGACCCTGCCGCCCGCCGTGGACTCCGCCGCACACCGTGCGGACCACGCCCTGACCGTGCCCGAGCGCCTGCCGAGCGATCTGGCGGCCGAGGTGGACACACCGTTCGGTGAACTCGGCCCGGAGCAGGCCGAGTTGCTCGGTCGCTGGCTGGAGGCGCGGCTGCGTGAGTGGCCCGTGCGCCGTACCCGGCGCCTCGCCGTGCGGACGGGCGGTCATCGGGTCGCGGTCCGGGAGACGGTGGCGCAGGCCCGGCGCACCGGCTGGGAGCCCGTACGGCTGGTCCGGGCGGGTCCGGTGGACCGGCCGCGCCGGGTCGTGGTGCTGTGCGACGTGAGCCGGTCGATGCAGGCGCAGGCGGTGGCGTATCTGTATCTGATGCGGGCCCTCGCGCTGGCTACCCGTGCCGAGGTCTTCGCGTTCGCCACGTCGTTGACCCGGCTCACGCCGGTGCTCGCGCACCGCTCGGCGCGGGAGGCCTTCGACGAGGCGTCGGAGCGGGTCACCGACCGGTTCGGCGGTACCCGTATCGCCCACTGTCTGGGCACGCTCCTCGCCTCGCACCACGGCGGCACCCTGCGCGGCGCGGTCGTACTGATCGCCTCGGACGGCTGGGACGGCGATCCGCCGCAGCGGCTGGCCACGGCCATGGCCCGGCTGCGGCGCCGCGCCCACACGGTGGTCTGGCTCAACCCCCGGGCCGCCGCCCCCGGCTTCGCACCCCGCACGACGACGATGGCGGCGGCCCTGCCGTACATCGACCTGCTGCTGCCGGCCGACAGCTTCGGTGCGCTGCTGCGGGTGCCGGGCGAGGTGGCCCGGCTCGGTGGACGGAAAGGGCCGGTCGTCACTCCGTCACATAGGCGGTGAGCGGTGACAGTCCGTCCATGTCGGCCTGGAGCCCTCTCAGCCGGGAGGTGCAGAAGGCCGAAGTCGAGGACCTTCACCATGCCCTCGTCCGTGAGGATCAGGTTCGACAGTTTGATGTCGCGGTGCACGATGCCGGCCCGGTGCGCGGTCGCCAGGGCCCGGCAGACCTGGGCCGCGATCTCCGCGACCCGCTCCGGCGGCGGTGTCTCCCCGTCCAGCAGCTCGCGCAAGGTCCGGCCCGAGATCAACGGCATGACCAGGTAGGGGACTTCGCCGTCCGTCCCGTGGTCGAAGACGGGGCCTGCCGTCGTCGGCACGCCACACCACGCTCCTCAATGTACCTACGCGCAAAGGGAGTTGAGCTGTTGCCGGGTGAGCGGCGGGGGCTAACTCCACAACGTCACATGAATCGCCGGCCGGAACCGCCCAGCCGTGACCCCCGCACCGCGCAGCATCGCCTGCGTGGCCCGCGGTGTGGTGACGAAGCGCCGCAACTCCGCGGCGGCGGGCGGCGCTTCGCGGTCGGGGAGGGTGAGCAGGTTCCAGGAGCCGCGGGCGGGGAGTTGGGGTCCGGCGAGTTGGCGGAGGTCGCCTTCGTTGAGGTCCTTCGTCACGGCGAAGGCGACCGCGAGAGCAACTCCCTTGCCGCGCTTGGCCTCGTCGACGGAGGCTGCATGGCTCTGGAAGATCCGCTGGTTGTGTTCGGGGATGCCCAGCCGTCGCAGTACCGACGGCACCATGCCCGTGCGCCCGACCGCCGAGGGGCCCAACAGCCAGGTCTGGCCGCGGAGTTCGGCGGCGCCCGCACTCGCCGCGCTCGCCAGCGGATGGTCGGGTCCTACGACGGCGACGACCTGGTAGTTGAGGAAGTGCGTGCAGGTCATCGCGTCGTCGAGGGTGGCGGGGCGGGGTCCTATGGCCACGTCGACGGAGCGGTTGAGGAGCAGGGAGGCGAAGTGCTGCGGGCTGTGCACGCTCAGTTCGACGTCGAGGTCGTCGGCGCGGCCCGCGAACAGTTCGATCAGGCCGGGTGCGGCATGTTCGGCGAAGAGGCTCGACGCGGCGACGCGCAGCAGCCGTCGGCCGGAGCCGGCCTGTTTCACCTCGAGGATCGTCCGGTCCTGGAGTCCCAGCAGTTCGGCGGCCCGGCTGGCCAACCGCAGCCCGCCGGGGGTGAACGCGAGCCCGTTGGCCGTGCGGGCGAAGAGCTTGTCGCCGAGTTCTCTGCGCAGATGCGCGATGTGGATCGACACGGCCGACTCCGTCACGGCGAGATCGGCCGCGGCGGCCTTCACGGAACCGAGGCGGACGGTCGCCGCGAAGGCCCGAAGCTGTGCCGGGGTCAACCAGAACCTCCCGCACTCACCACGGGTGCCCATTCACCTGTGCCGTGGACCTCAAATTAGCGCACCTGTTCGCCGAGAGCCATGGCCGCGTCGAGAGCCGCGCGAACACAGGAAAAGCACAGGCTGGAGAGTTCAGCGACGGGTCAAGGCCCGTACATCGCGCGGGTGTTGACGTGCACACACCGGCCTGCGAAGGTCTGGACCTGGCGCATCCAGTAGCGCCCCCCACCGCCAAGAAACTGGAGTCGGCGTGCCCGAACTGACACCCCCCACCGACAGCCCGGCAAAAGCCCCGAAGTCCCGAAGCCGGCGCCTGCGGCGCTCCGCCGTCGTCACCGTCCTCGGTGCGCTGGCCCTCGTGGTCGGCCAGGCGACGGCCGCCCAGGCCAATGTGCTCACCCTGCTCCCGCAGAACGCCGACGGCCAGGAGCAGACCTTCTCCCCGGCCTACGACTACGACGGCGACGGCTGCTACGCCACGGCCGCCATCGGTCTGGACGGCACCATCAACCCCGGGCTGAAGCTCGGCGGCGACGTCAACGGGCACTGCCACGACATGGCCCAGCTCAACAACGCCAACACATACTCCCGAACGAAGTGCAACAACGACTGGTGCGCGGTGATGTACGCCAGTTACTTCGAGAAGGACCAGGTCACACTGGGTCCGGCGGCGATCGGTCACACCCACGACTGGGAGCACGTCGTGGTGTGGATCAAGGACAACACGGTCCAGTACGTGTCGGTGTCGCAGCACTCCGCCTACCAGGTGTCGGCGGCCTCGGGGGTGCGCTTCGACGGCACACACCCCAAGATCGTCTACCACAAGGACGGCATCGGCTCGCACGACTTCCGCTTCGCCAACACCAACGACGAACCTGCGGAGAACGCCACCGGCAACTGGTTCTACCCGCGCCTGGTGGGCTGGAACGGCTACCCGGCCGGCCTCAAGGACAAGCTCCTGGCCGCCGACTTCGGTTCGGCCACGCTGAAGATCAGGGACAGCGACTTCAACTACGCCCTGTCCATCGCGAAGCCGTCCGGCATCTCGTTCGACCCGAACGCGTGATGCCGGCCCGGCCTCGGAATCGTGGTTACGGACGGGTCTCGTAGCGCGGTTTCGGGGCCGGGTGGATGTTCTGGTTGAGGCGGAAGACGTTGTCCGGGTCGCGGTCGGCCTTGATGCGGGCCAGCCGGGCGTAGTTGCCGCGGTAGCTGGCCCGGACGCGTTCCTGTCCCTCGTCCATCATCATGTTCACGTAGGCGCCGCCCGCAGAGTACGGGTGCAGGGCCTCCTGGTAGTCGATGGCCCACCTCTTGATGAGTTCGGCGTTGGCGGGGTCCCGGTCGACGCCGGCGAAGACGGACGCCCAGCGTGCGCCGCGGTAGGCCCACGGGGTCTCGTCGTTGCCCACGTCGTGGGCCGCGCCGTCGATCGGGTAGAGGTGCATCGTGGACTGCGGAGTCGGGACCTCGGCGCCGAACTTGGCGTGGAGTTCCACGGCCTCGTCGGGGATGTCGTCGACGAAGTCGGCGCGCCAGTACCACTGGTCGCCGGGCGGGTAGAGCCCGTCGAACATGCCCTGCATGTCGGGGTGTTGCATGGGTCCGGGCGCGTGCAGCAGCGGTGCGGGCAGGGCGTCGAGCAGCGGGGCCATCTCGCGGGCGGCGGCCTCGGTGTCGCCGCCGGTCCAGCACCACACGACGCCCGCCGTCTTGCGCAACTGGATCTCCTCGGGGAACGGCGGGGCGGGCGGCACGCTGCCGTGCAGGAAGAAGGCGTTCAGCTCGCGGGGCGCGTTGGGCAGGAACTCCCGGTAGGCGGTGAGGACTTCGGCGCTGATCTCGACCGGCCAGAAGGTGGGTCCGGCAACGACCGTGCTGATCTCGTGCAGGCGGAACAGGAACGAGGTGACAACACCGAAGTTGCCGCCGCCGCCCCGGACCGCCCAGAACAGGTCGGTGTTCTCGTCGGCGCTCGCCCGCACCCGGCTGCCGTCGGCGAGGACGAGGTCGGCCTCCAGCAGGTTGTCGATGGTCAGCCCGCACTTGCGGGTGAGGTGGCCGAGCCCGCCGCCGGTGGCGATGCCTCCGACGCCGGTGGTGGAGATGATGCCGCTGGGCGTGGCGAGCCCGTACGCGTTGGTGGCGCGGTCCACCTCGCCCCAGACACAGCCGCCGCCGACCCGGACGGTACGGGCCTCGGGGTCCACGTGGATGTCCTTGAGCGGGGAGAGGTCGGCGACCACTCCCCCGTCGACCGTGCCGAGCCCGGCCCCGTGGTGCCCGCCGCCGCGCACCGCGAGGGGCAGGTCGTGGGCGCGCGCGAAGGCGATCACGCGGGCCACGGCGTCCGCGTCGGCGCAGCGCGCGATCAGCGCGGGCCGTTTGTCGATCATCGCGTTGTAGACGGCGCGGGCCTCCGGATAGGCGGAGTCCTCGGGGCCGATCAACTCTCCGGTGAAGTCGGTCAGTTCACGGGATGCGGCTTGTGCGGGCGTGCTGGACATGCGGTTCCCCGTTCCTGGTGTTCTGGGTGACCTGCATGTTCTATTTCGCCCGGACCTGTGCGGGCATCCGTGCCCGTCACCCAGCTCGGTGATGTCGGGTACCTACGTTTCACGGTAGGGCAGCAGCCCGAGTTCCGCAGCGCGGGCGACGGCCCGTCGCCGGGTGGGCGCGTCGAGCTTCTCCAGGACGGCGCGTACGTGGTTGTCGACGGTCCGGACGGAGACCACGAGCCGGTCGGCGATCTCGGGGTTCGTGAGGCCTTTCACAAGCAGTCGTAGGACCTGGAGCTGCCGTTCCGTGAGACCGCCCGGGTTACCCCTGGTCGCCGCGTGCGGGCCGCGCGGGACGTGGCGGACACCGAGGCGGCGCAGTTCGGCGCGGACCAGGCGGGCGAGGGGTTCGGCGCCGAGGGCGTCGAGTCGGGCAAGGGCGGTGAGTCTGTCGGCCGGGTCGGGGCTCTCGGCGAGCGCGGCGGCGTGTTCGTAGGGGCAGCCGGCCTGCCGCCACAGGTCCGCGGCCCGCTTCCACTCCCCCGCCGCCTGCAAAGCGTACGGGTGGTCGCTGTCCTCGACGGCCACGGGGCGCCCCACCTTGGCGAGCCAGTAGCCGAGTTCGGCCCGGTACGGCCCGTGGCCCAGCCGGCACGCCTGCTCATGGACCGGCCGCACCGCCTCGGCCGCCGCCATGTGGTCGCCGCGCAACCAGGCCGCCTCCGCCCGTACGGCCGCCACCGGGGCCATGCGCTGCAGCTCCCCGGCCCGTACGGCGATCTCCCAGGCCTGGGTGAGGAGTTCGTCCGCGCCCGGCCTGCCGCACCGGACGCGCACGCGGGCCAGTACGGTCAGCGCGGGACAGCGGGCGGGCACGAACTCGTGCATCCCGTACTCGGCGTGCCGCTCGGCGTCGTCCCAGTCCGCCGCGGCGAGCCGGCGCATGGCCTTCTCGACGTGCAGATAGTTGAAGAACCCCAAGTGCTCTGCGCGGTCGGCGAGTTCCATGGCCGGGGGCAGAAAGCGGTCGGCCTCGCCGTACTGAAGGTTGTCGAGGAGGGACCAGATGATGTTGGCGTAGGACCGGCAGGCGTGTTCGACCTCGCCGGCGGCCAGCGCCACGGCGAGGCTCTCCTCCAACTGCCGTCGCCCGTCCGGGTCCCCGCTGCGCCAGCGGGCGGAGCCGACGTTGTTGAGGGCGTGGGCCAGGATCGCCGCGTCGTCCGCACGCCGGGCCAGGGCGATGGCGCGCTCTCCGTGCGCGATGGCCTCGGCGTACCGGTCGGACAGCATCCGCAGCTGGGCCGTGTTGCTGAGCGCGAGAGCCAACAGCCGGTCGTCACCGGCGTGTTCGAGCACGGCGATGGCCTCCCGCGCCGCGTCCCGCGCCTCCTCGGCATGGCCCGCCCACCAGTGGATGCGGGACAGCCAGCGCAGGTCGGCGCCGAGCGCGAGGGTGTCACCGAGGGAGCGGCGCAGCGCCACGGCGTCACGCTGGGCGGCGACGGCCTCGACGGAGTCGGCGATGGTGTAGCACTCCACGGCGTAGCGTTCGAGCAGGTCGGCGAGTTCGGCGGGGCTGTAGCGGCGCCGCTGTCGCAGTACGAGCCGTAGATGGGCGGCGGCCTCGCGGTGGGCGCCCGCCTCGGTGGCGTCGCGGGCCGCGTCCGGGCCGTAGCGGGCGATGGCGTCCTGGTCGCCTGCCTGTGCCGCGTGGTGGACGATGCGGGCCGGGTCCGAGCCGGGCCGGGCCACGAGCGCGGTGAGCACCCGCCGGTCGAGGTCGATACGGCGGGCGGCGGGCAGCGAGTCGGCGACGGCCCGGCGGATCAACTCGTGGCGGAACGCGACCCGTTCGGGGGTGACGGTGAGCAGTCCGCGCTGTTCGGCGGCGGCCAGCCCGGCCAACCCGTCCGCCAACAGCGTGTCGACGAGGGTGCGTTCGACGGCGGAGGGGACCACGGCGAGTTGCTCCAGCGCGTCGACGCTGCGGCCGTCGAGTCCGCGCAGCCGGGCGAGCACCGCGTCGACGACCGTCGGGGGCACTGTCCCGGCGCCGCCGGCCGCGAGGATCTCGGTGACGAAGAAGGGGTTGCCGGAGGTCACCTCGTACACCTGGGCCGGGTCGAGCGGGCTGGCCGAACTCAGTGTGCGCACGGCGTCCTCGGAGAGGCGGGCCAGCGGCAGCCGGTGCACGCGGTCCGCGCGGGAGACCTGCCCGAGGAGGTGGCGCAGCGGGTGCTCGCGGCTCAACTCGTCGTCCCGGTAGGTGAGGACGAGTACGGCGGGCAGCCGTGCCATCCGCCGGACCAGGAAGCGCAGTGCGTCCAGTGAGGCCTCGTCGGCCCAGTGGACGTCCTCCACGACGAGTACCGCCGGATGCGGTACACCGGACAGCTCTCCTTGCAGGGCTTCGTAGACGCGGTGGCGGTCGCCGCCCTCCATGACGGCGCGGGCGAGTTCGGCGCCGACGCTGCCGATCAGGTCGCGGAACGGGCCGAGGGGGCGGCGGGTGGCGAGGTCGTCGCACTGTCCCAGGAGGATGCGCGAGCGAGGGGGCAGCCGGTCCGGCATGGCCTTCACCAGGCTCGACTTGCCGATGCCGGCCTCGCCGAAGACGAGCGCCACGGATCCGGCCCCGTCCGCCGCCTCACGTGCGGCCGTTGCCAGTAGCGCCAATTGGGGCTCGCGCTCCAGGATCCCCCGATCCACGCCGTTGATTCTGCCACCCGCCGGGAGATCCCGTCCGGGTGTCGCAGGCCGGACCACCGACGGCCACCCGCGGCTCCCGCTGGACCGGCCCCCCGAACTCGCCCGGGTTAACGGCCGGTTGGCGGGACCTTTTTCACCACTCGCACCGGCACGATCCGGTGTCCGCGGCGCGGCTTGGGGGCGTCGAGGATGCTGACGCCGTTGTAGTTGCGGCCGCGGATGTAGAACACGGGCGCGGCCACGAAGGTGACGAAGATGGCGACGACGCTGACGGAGAAGAGAACCGGCAGCGACTGCCCCTCGGGGAGGGTTTTGCCGCCCTCGTGGATCGCGTAGGCGAACGCGGTGACGAAGGCCACCAGACACAGCGCCCCGACGACGCGCATGATGGTCGCGAGCGTGCGCGTGGTGGACTGGTCGCGGACCTCGGCCAGCAGGGACGCCGAGCACTCGGTGCAGGTCAGCTCCACGGTGTGCTTGCCCGACGGGGGCCGCTTGACCACGTAGTGGGCGTCGGTCCAGGTGATCGTGCGCGTCTTCGGCGTGAGGATCCCTCCCGTGACCTTGTCGCTGAGTATGTGCCGGACTGCGACCTCCGCGGTCCCCGTTGTGTTCATGGTTCCTCCGACACGCGCCCTGACGATCATCACGAAGCTCGCACAGTGTGACCTGTGGGAACCGGCCACTCAATGGTTCTGGTGATTTCTTTTCCTTCGCCTACAACTTCTCAACTCAGCCATGGCGTGCGGGACTTATCCGGTCGCACCTCTTGACGGCTTTGGTGCAGACCTTTAGGTTCACCAGCCAGCAGACCTCCGATGAGTGTAATTCGTGCTCACATATGTGAACGCGAGCGTTCACCTCTCACCGCCTTCACGCCGGCGGCGTCCACCCCCCACCCCAGGACGAAAGGCCCTCTCGTCATGCAACGCCTCGCCCTGCGCTGCGCCCTCGCGCTCTCCCTCGGCCTCACCGCCCTCGGCACCCTCGGAGCACCCTCCGCCTCGGCCGCGACCGGCACCATCACCGGCCTGGCCGGCAAGTGTCTCGACGTCGCCGGCGCGAGCTCCGCCGACGGCACCGCCGTACAGATCTACGACTGCAACGGCACCGCCGCCCAGCAGTGGACGGTCGGCTCCGACGGCACCATCAGAGCCCTCGGCAAGTGCCTTGACATCACCGGCAATTCGACGGCCAACGGCGCCCAGCTCCAGCTGTGGACGTGCGCCGGCAGCGCCAACCAGCAGTGGACGGTCAGCGCCGCGCACGACATCGTGAACCCGGCGGCCAACAAGTGCCTTGACGTCACCGGCAGTTCATCGGCCAACGGCACCCGTACCCAGATCTGGACCTGCTCCGGCGCCGCCAACCAGAAGTGGACGGCACCCGCCGCCGGCGGCACGACCCCGCCCACGACCGCGCCGATGGCCGTGGCGCCGTACCTCTACAACGGCTGGGGGAATCCGCCCAGCCCCACGACTGTCATGAACGCAACCGGCGTGAAGTGGTTCACGCTCGCGTTCGTCCTGAGCAACGGCTACTGCAACCCGCAGTGGGACGGCGGCCGGGCGCTGACCGGCGGGGTCGACCAGTCGACCATCAACACCGTGCGGGCCAACGGCGGCGATGTCGTCCCGTCCTTCGGCGGCTACAGCGGCAACAAGCTGGAGAGCTCCTGCTCCAGCGCGAGCGAACTGGCGGCGGCGTACCAGAAGGTCATCAGCGCCTACTCGCTGAAGGCCATCGACATCGACATCGAGGCCGACGCGTACAGCAACGCCACGGTCCAGCAGCGCACGGTCGACGCGCTCAAGACCGTCAAGGCCAACAACCCGGGCATCAAGGTGTACGTCACCATCGGCACCGGGCAGAGCGGTCCCGACACCAGCCTCATCAACCGGGCCGCCTCGTCGGGGCTGACCGTGGACGCCTGGACGATCATGCCGTTCGACTTCGGCGGCGCCGGCCAGAACATGGGCACGCTCACCCAGCGCGCGGCCGAGGGCCTCAAGACCGCGCTGAAGAACGCGTACGGCTACAGCGACGACGCGGCCTACCGGGACATGGGCATCTCGTCCATGAACGGCATCACCGACAACAGCGAGACCGTCACCACCGCCGACTTCCAGACCATCCTGAGCTACGCCCAGGCGCACCACCTGGCGCGGCTGACGTTCTGGTCGGCCAACCGTGACCGGCCCTGCCCGGGCGCCTACCCGAACGACGACACCTGCTCGGGCGTGAGCCAGAGCAACTGGCAGTTCACCAGCATCTTCGCCCAGTACACCGGCTGACGGACGCCCTCCGACCCTTTCCCCCCAACCCCCCATCACCACAGGAGAATCCGTGCTCAGACGGAAAAGACTGTCCGGCCGCCACGCGATACCGAGAGCGCTCACGGCTGTCGCGCTCGTGGCGACCACCGTGACCGGCATCGAGTTCGCCGCGCAGGGTTCGGCGAGCGCCGCGAACTCGGCCGCCGCCGCGATACCGACCGGCTACACCACCGTGGTCAACAAGGGCAGCGGCAAATGCGTCGACGCCCGCTCGGCCGCCAGCGCCGACGGCACCGCCGTCCAGCAGTACACGTGCAACGGAAGCACCGCGCAGAACTGGCAGTTGGTCGCCACCGACAGCGGCTACTACCGCGTCAACAGCAACCTGAACGCGGCCGAGGCCTGGGACGTCACCGGCGTCTCGACCGCCGACTCCGCGCTCATCCAGCTGTGGACGTACTCCGGCGGCAACAACCAGCAGTGGCTGCCGGTCGTCGAGTCCGACGGCGCCTACCACTTCGTCAACCGCAACAGCGGCAAGTGCCTCGACGTGCCGAGCGCGTCGACCGCCGACAGCGTGCAGTTGGCGCAGTACACCTGCAACGGCACCGCCGCGCAGTCCTTCACCCTGGGCGGCGCCACGACAAACCCGCCGGGCACCCCGGACTTCGGCCCCAACGTGACGGTGTTCGACCCGTCGATGTCGGCGTCCAGCATCCAGTCCAAGCTGGACTCCGTCTTCTCCCAGCAGCAGACCAACCAGTTCGGCTCGGCCCGCCAGGCACTGCTGTTCAAGCCTGGTACCTACAGCGCCAACGCCAACGTCGGCTTCTACACGCAGGTCGCGGGTCTCGGCTTCTCGCCCGACGACGTGACGATCAACGGCGCGGTGCACGCGGAGGCCGACTGGTTCCAGGGCAACGCGACACAGAACTTCTGGCGCGACGCCGAGAACCTGTCGGTCAACCCGACGGGTGGCACTGACCGTTGGGCCGTCTCGCAGGCCGCCCCGTACCGGCGCATGCACGTGCGCGGCAACCTGGCGCTGGACGACGGCGGTTGGTCCAGCGGCGGCTTCATCTCCGACACCAAGGTCGACGGCCAGATCCAGTCCGGGACCCAGCAGCAGTTCCTCACCAGGAACTCCACGATGGGCAGTTGGTCCGGCTCCAACTGGAACATGGTCTTCGTCGGCGACCAGGGCGCACCCGCCCAGTCCTTCCCGACGTACACCAACGTCGCCAGCTCCCCGACGATCCGCGAGAAGCCCTTCCTCTACGTCGACAGCGCGGGCGCCTACCAGGTGTTCGTGCCCGGACTCCAGTCCAACGCGGTCGGTACGACGTGGAACGGGAAGACCCCGGCGGGCAAGTCGCTGCCGATCGACCAGTTCTACATCGTCAAGCCCGGCGCCACCGCCGCCGACATGAACACGGCCCTGGCCGCCGGCAAGAACCTCCTCGTCACCCCCGGCGTCTACCACCTCAACCAGACGATCAACATCACCCGCCCCGACACGGTCGTCCTGGGCATGGGCCTGGCCACCTTCGTACCGGACGGCGGGATCACCGCGATCTCCACGGCCGACGTGGACGGCATCGAGCTGGCAGGTCTGCTGGTCGACGCGGGCACCACCAACTCCGCGACGCTGGTGCAGATCGGCCCGTCCGGCTCGACCGCCACGCACGCCTCCGACCCGACGCAGTTGTCCGATGTCTTCGTCCGCATCGGTGGCGCCACCATTGGCAAGGCCACCAACTCCGTTGTCATCAACAGCGCCAACACGATCATCGACCACACCTGGATCTGGCGAGCCGACCACGGCAACTCGGGCACGGTCGGCTGGACCACCAACACAGCGGACACCGGACTGATCGTCAACGGCGCCAACGTGACGGCGTACGGCCTGTTCGTCGAGCACTTCCAGAAGACCCAGGTCCTCTGGAACGGCAACGGCGGCAGAACGTACTTCTTCCAGAACGAGATGCCCTACGACCCGCCCAACCAGGCCTCCTGGATGAACGGCACCGGGAAGGGCTACCCCGCCTACAAGGTCGCCGCGGGCGTAACCACCCATGAGGCGTGGGGACTTGGCAGCTACTGCTACTTCAGCTCCAACTCGGCCGTGGTCGCCGATCACGCCTTCGAGGTGCCGAGCGTGTCCGGGGTCAAGTTCCACGACATGGTGACCGTCTCGCTGGGCGGTGTCGGCACGATCAGCCACATCATCAACAGCACCGGCGGACCGTCCAACTCCAGCACCAACGTCGCCTACCTGACCAACTACCCGTAGACCGCGCGGAAAGGATCGATCAGAAGATGAACACCGTCAGATCCGGTTCCACCCGCGCGCTCCTGCGGGTCCTGCTCCTGCTGGCGACGCTGCTCGGCCTCGCGTCCGTGCCGCCCGCCGCGCAGGCGAGCACGGCGGCCACCCCGTTCAAGATCCTCGCGCTCTACAGCGGGACCTACGACGCGGCGCACATCGACTTCGACAAGGAGGCGAACGTCTGGTTCCCACAGCAGGCGGCGGCCAACGGCTACACCTACACGGCCAGCACCAACTGGGATCTGCTCGCCAACGGCGGGGTCAACGCGTACCAAGTCGTCCTCTTCCTCGACGACCTGCCGCAGACCGCCGCCCAACGCAGCGGATTCGAGGCCTACATGAGGGGTGGCGGCGGCTTCATGGGCTTCCATGTGTCCGCCTTCACGACGGACGCGGCGAGCTGGTCCTGGTACCACAACACGTTCCTCGGCTCGGGGAACTTCGTGTCCAACACCTGGGGTCCGACCGCGGTGACCCTGAAGGTGGAGGACCATTCGATCCCGCCCACCGCCGCCCTGCCGGCCACGTTCACCTCGTCGGTCAGCGAGTGGTACAGCTGGTCCAACGATCTGCGGCAGAACCCGGACATCAAGATCCTGGCGTCGATCGACCCGAGCAGCTTCCCGGTCGGCACCGATCCCAACCAGTCCTGGTACAGCGGGTATTACCCGATCCTGTGGACCAACACGAAGTACAAGATGCTGTACGCGAACTTCGGTCACAACGCGATGAACTACACGACCAACACGCGTCTGTCGTCGACGTTCGCGAGCGCGACCCAGAACCAGTTCCTGCTGAACGGGCTCAAGTGGCTGGGCGGGGGCGACACTTCGACGCCGCCGACGGACACCCCGATCTCCGAGACCTCCTGGTACTCCGTGCAGAACGGCGGCAACGGCACGTGCGTTGACGCCCGTTCGGCGGCCACGGCCAACGGGACGGCGATCCAGCAGTACGCCTGCAACGGCACGACGGCGCAGCAGTACCAGTTCCGTTCCACCGACAGCGGGTACATGGAGATCACCGCGCGCGGCAACCCGGCACAGGTCATCGACGTGACCGACCGCTCGACGGCGGACAACGCTCCGTTGCAGCTGTGGGCCTACTCCGGTGGCACGAACCAGCAGTGGCAGCCGGTGCGCGAGACCAGTGGGCGCTACCACTTCGTCGCCCGGCACAGCGGCAAGTGTCTGACGGCCGCCACCGCGGCGACCAACAGTGTCCAGCTCACCCAGCGGACCTGCGACGGCTCGTCCGCGCAGTCCTTCTCACTCGCCGTGCAGTCCTGAGCCACCGCACGGCAGAGCAGAGGCGCCTCCCCCCGCACGGACGCGGTGGGAGGCGCCTCTGTTTTCACCGATAACAACACGCTGTTGTCAGCGATACGCGTCGGTGTTATCGTCGATTACATGAACACGAGATCGCTGATAATCGAAGCGGCGGCCGAGCTGATCGCCCAGTCACCCAGTGGTGACGTGTCCACTCGCGCGGTGTGCGAGGCGGCCGGTGTGCAACAGCCGGTGCTGTACCGACTGTTCGGCGACAAGGACGGGTTGCTGGCGGCCACGGTCGACCACGTCTGGGACCAGTACCTGGAGACGAAGCGCGCCGCCGAGAAGTCCGAGGACCCGCTGCGGGACCTCCGGGCCGGCTGGGACAGCCACACGGCGTTCGCGCTGGCGCACCCCAACGCCTACAAGCTGATGTTCTCCCCGGGGCTCCGTTCCGTGCCCGAGGCGGCGGCGGAGGCGATGCGCATCCTCCGCGGGGACCTGGAGCGGCTCGCCGCGCAGGGCCGTCTCCGTGTCGCACCGGAGATCGCGGCACGCATGGTCATGTCGGCCAACACCGGGGTGTCCCTGGCGCTGATCACCCGTCCCACGCTGTATCCGGACTCCGGCCTGTCGAGGCTGGTCCGGGACGCGATCCACCAGGCGATCCTGCTCGACCCCTCGGCGGACACCACGGCCGCAGACGCCCGCGCCGCAGCCGCGACCACGCTGCTCTCGTCCCTGGACGACCTCACACCCGAACCGTTCACCCCTGCGGAGTCGGCCCTGCTCGGGCAGTGGCTCACGCAGATCCCCACCTCGCAGAAGGGTCCTCACCATGACTGACACCGACACCACCACGCGCGTCGCCCTGGTCACCGGCGGTTCCGGCGGCATCGGCCGCGCGGTCGCCGAGCGGCTGGCCAGGGACGGCATCGCGGTCGCCGTGCACTACGCCGGCAACAAGGCCAAGGCCGACGAGACGGTCGCCGCGATCGTCGCGGCCGGCGGCAGGGCGATCCCGGTCGGCGGTGACGTCGCCGACGAGGACGCGATGTCCGCCGCGTTCGACGCGGTGGAGCAGGAGTTCGGCGGTGTCGACGTCGTCGTCAACACCGCCGGGATCATGGTCCTGTCCCCGATCGCCACTCTGGACCTCGACGACCTGGACCGCATGCACCGCACCAACATCCGCGGCACGTTCGTCGTCTCCCAGCAGGCGGCCCGCCGGGTGCGCGGCGGCGGCGCGATCATCAACTTCTCCACCACAGTCACCCGCACCAAGTTCCCGACGTACGGCGCCTATGTGGCGAGCAAGGCCGCGGTCGAGGCGATGACTCTCGTCCTGGCCCGCGAACTGCGCGGCAAGGACATCACCGTGAACGCCGTCGCCCCCGGCCCGACCGCCACTCCCCTGTTCCTGAACGGCAAGGACGAGGCCACGGTCGAGAACCTGGCCAAGGCCGCCCCGCTGGAGCGTCTGGGCGCTCCGGACGACATCGCGGAGTCGGTCGCGTTCCTCGCCGGTCCGGCCCGCTGGATCAACGGCCAAGTGCTGTTCGCCAACGGCGGGTTGGCCTGAGCCGTCCCGCCCACTCAAGGAGACCTCCATGAACAACATCGTCGTGATCACCGGCGCCTCCAGCGGTTTCGGCGCCCTCACCGCCCGCGCCCTCGCGGACAAGGGCGACACCGTCTACGCCGGGATGCGCAACACCACCACCCGCAACGCGCCCCAGGTCCAGGCCGCCGCCGACTACAGCAAGGAACACGGCGTCGACCTGCGCTCCATAGAACTCGACGTGAACGCGCAGGACTCCGTCGACGCGGCGATCGACCGCGTCATCGCCGAGCACGGTCGCATCGACGTCCTGATCCACAACGCCGGCCACATGGTCACCGGACCGGCCGAGGCCTTCACGCCCGAGCAGCTCGCCGAGCTGTACGACGTGAACGTCCTCTCCACCCAGCGTGTCAACCGCGCCGCACTGCCCCAACTGCGCAAGGCCGGCCGGGGTCTGGTGATCTGGGTGTCGAGTTCGAGTGTCAAGGGCGGTACCCCGCCGTATCTGGCGCCGTACTTCGCAGCCAAGGCCGCGATGGACTCACTCGCCGTCAGTTATGCGGCCGAGCTGGCCCGTTGGGGCGTGGAGACCTCCATCGTGGTGCCCGGCGCGTTCACCAGCGGCACGAACCACTTCGCCCACTCCGGCCGCCCGGCGGACGGCGAGGTCGAGGCGGAGTACGAGACACGGTACGCCGGCCTGATGACCCAAGTCGCGGAGAAACTCGCCGCGTTGGAGCCCGAGGGCGCGGACGCCTCGCTGGTCTCCGACGAGATCGCCCGCATCGTCGCACTCCCCTCAGGGCAGCGCCCGTACCGGGTGCACATCGACCCGGCCGAAGACGGCTCCGAGGCGGTCTCCGTCGTGGCCGACCGCGTCCGCCGCGACTTCCTGACCCGCGTCGACCTCGCGGACCTGCTCTCCGCGCACCCCACGGCTGCCTGACCGGCACCCGCTTACAAGGCCACTGTCTCCGTCACGTCCCGCCGATACGACTCCCCGCCCCCGAACAGCTCCTCCGACACGGCCCGTACGGCGTTCACGACCAGCGGAGCCACCAGCTCCAGCGGGGCTCGCCCGTCGCCGACGACCGAGATCGCGCCGACCGGGCCGTCGGGGCCGCGGAGGGCGAGGCCGACGCAGCCGAGGTCGGGGAAGCACTCGCCCCGGTCGATCGCGAGGCCGTTGCGTCGGCGGACGGTGCTCAACTCCCGGTGGAGGAGGTCGAGTCGGCCGATGCTGTGGGAGGTGCGGCACTCCATCGACTGCTGGTAGCGGGCGTCGATCTCCTCCGGGCTGAGCCAGGCGAGCATCGCCTTGCCGAGACCGGTGCAGTGGGCTACCGCCCGCCCGCCAACCCGGGAAGGGATGTCGACCGCGGCCCGGCCGCCGATCTTGTCGAGGTAGTAGATCTCGGGGCCGTCGAGCACGGCGAGATGGACGACCATCTTCGTACGGACGGCCAGGTCGAGGAGTTGGGGCGCGGCTGCCGCGCGCAGTGTGCTGTGCCCGATCTCCCGCCCGCCGAGACCGAGCGCGCGCGGTCCCAGCGCGTACCCGGCGACCGTGTGGTGCAGCCAGTCCAGGCGCACCAGTTGGTCGAGGATCCGGTGGGTGGTCGAGCGCGGCAACTGGGTCCGGCGGGAGACCACTTCGAGGGTGAGGTGCGTCTGGGGCCGCTCGAAGAGGTCCATGATCAACGTCACGCGCTCCATCATCGACGGTGGCAGCGCATGCCGGTCGGCCTCGTATCGCGGCTCCAGTCGAAGGGCAGACGTCATCGTCAATGCCTCTCTGCTCAAACTGAAATCAATTCTAGTTCGGCGCCTTCGTCAACGTATCAACGGCGTCGGACACAGGCCAAGAGGCGTGCACCAGTTTATTGGTACGCCCGGTCCAATCAACGCGCGAAAGCGCCGCCCCCGGCCTGTGGACCGGGAAGCGGCGCTACCGGAGCGCGCGATCAGCAGCCGCGCGTGAGGTCCAGCGCGATGTCCACGATCATGTCCTCCTGTCCGCCGACCAGCCCCCGCCTGCCGACCTCCTGGAGGATGGTGCGCGCGTCGAGACCGTACTGTCCGGCCGCCGTCTCGGCGTGCCGCAGGAAGCTGGAGTAGGCGCCCGCGTAGCCGAGGGTCAGGGTCTCCCGGTCGACGCGCACGGGGCGGTCCTGCAGCGGGCGGACGAGGTCGTCGGCTGCGTCCTGGAGGGCGAACAGGTCGCAACCGTGCTCCCAGCCAAGGAGGTTGGCGACGGCGACGAACGGCTCGATCGGGCAGTTGCCGGCACCCGCGCCCTGTCCGGCGAGGGACGCGTCGACCCGGGTCACCCCTTCCTCCACGGCCGTGACGGAGTTGGCGACGGACAGGGAGAGGTTCTCGTGCGCGTGGATGCCGATCTGGGTGTCCGGGTCGAGTACGTCCCGGTAGGCGCGGATGCGGTCGCGGACGCCGTCCATCGTCAGTCGGCCGCCGGAGTCCGTGACGTACACGCAGTGCGCGCCGTACGACTCCATCAGGCTTGCCTGGCGGGCGAGTTCGGCGGGGTCGGCCATATGGGCCATCATCAGGAAGCCGGAGACGTCCATGCCGAGTTCGCGGGCGGTGGCGATGTGCTGGGCCGCCACGTCGGCCTCGGTGCAGTGGGTGGCGATCCGGACCGAGCGGACACCGAGGGAGTACGCCTGCTTGAGTTCGGCGATGGTGCCGATGCCGGGCAACAGCAGGGACGTCAGCGTCGCCCGGTGGATGGCGCCGGCCGCGGCCTCGATCCATTCCCAGTCGGTGTTGCTGCCGGGGCCGTAGTTGAGGCTGCCGCCGGACAGCCCGTCGCCGTGGGCGACCTCGATGGCGTCCACGCCCGCCTGGTCCAGGGCCGCGCTGATGGCGGCCACGTTCGCGGGCGTGATCCGGTGCCGGATGGCGTGCATGCCGTCCCGGAGGGTGACGTCCTGCACATAGAGCCTGGGGGTCACCGGGTCACCTCGCTGGAGAAGCGCTGGGCGATGCGCTCGGCGACCCGCAGGGCGGCCGAGGTCATGATGTCGAGGTTGCCGGCGTAGGCGGGCAAGTAGTGGGCGGCGCCCTCGACTTCGAGAAAGACGGACACCTTGGTGGTGACCTCGGAGGCGTCTCCGGTGAAGAGGGTGTGGACCGGATCGCCGGCCGGGATCGGGGTGAACTGCACCTGCTGCTTGAGCCGGTAGCCGGGCACGTACTCGGCGACCGCGTCCACCATTCCCTCCACGGAGGCCCGGACCTGCTCCTGGTCCGCTTCGCCGATCAGGCAGTACACGGTGTCCCGCATGATCAGCGGCGGTTCGGCCGGGTTGAGCACGATGATCGCCTTGCCGCGCTGGGCGCCGCCCACCTTCTCGATCGCGGCGGAGGTGGTCTCGGTGAACTCGTCGATGTTGGCCCGGGTTCCGGGCCCTGCCGACTTGGAGGCGATCGAGGCGACGATCTCGGCGTAGGGCACCGGTGTGATCCGGCTGACCGCGTGCACGATCGGGATGGTGGCCTGGCCGCCGCAGGTGACCAGGTTGAGGTTGTCGACATCGTTGGCAAGGTGCTGGTCGAGGTTCACCGGCGGCACGACGTACGGGCCGATGGCCGCGGGTGTGAGGTCGACGAGCCGTTTGCCGTAGGGGGCGAGGCGCTTGGCGTTCTCGACGTGTGCCTTCGCGGACGTGGCGTCGAAGACGATCTCGATGTCGTCGAAGCCGTCCATCCGGATCAGCCCGTCCACGCCCTCGTGCGTGGTGGGCACCTTCAGCCGCGCGGCGCGGGCGAGGCCGTCCGAGTCCGGGTCGATGCCCACCATGGCGGCCATCTCCAGGGTGTCGGACAGCCGCAGCACCTTGATCATCAGGTCGGTCCCGATGTTCCCGGAGCCGATGACGGCCACCTTGGTCTTCGTCATCCCTGTTCCTTCGAAGAGTCCGATGAGTTGGCTGATTCCACTGCGTCGGAGAACGTCGCGGTCACGGTGCCGAGGTCCGACATCTCGGCCCGTACGGTGACTCCCGGCGGGGTGGGCACCAGCGGCCCCAGCGCCCCGGAGAGCACGACCTGACCGGCCCGCAGCGGATCGCCGAACTCCCGCGCGGTGCGCGCCAGCCACAGCAGCGCGGCAAGGGGATCACCGAGGCAGGCCGTGCCGTCGCCCTCGGACGCGAGCTCCCCGTCGGCGTACAGCCGCATGCGCACGTCCCGGGGTTCGAAGGCCTTCAACTCGACCCGCTCGCCGCCGAGTACGAACAGTCCGCTGGACGCGTTGTCGGCGACGGTGTCGGTGATCGCAATGTCCCAGTCGGCGACCCGGCTGTCGACGATCTCCAGCGCGGCGACGCCGTACGCGACGGCGGACCGGACCCGCTCGAGGTCGAGATCGTCGTCGTCGAGGTCGGCGGCGAGGACGAACGCGATCTCGGCCTCGACCCTGGGCTGCAGCAGCCGTTCGCTCGGTACGGCCGGCAGCGCGCTGACGTCCATGTCGGCCAGGAGCACCCCGAAGTCGGGCCGGTCGACGCCGACTTGGCGCTGCACCGACTCGGAGGTGAGCCCGATCTTGCGGCCGACGACGCGTGCTCCGGCCGCGATCCGGTCGGCGACGACGCGCTGTTGGACGGCGTAGGCGAGGCTGATGTCGGTGGCGCCGAGCAAGTCCCGTACGGGGGTGCACGGTTGACGGTCACGGGCCGCGCGCGTCAGTCGTACGACCGCCTCGGCCACCGCCGCCTCACGGTCCGCCACGGCCCTCGGTTCCCAAACGTCTGTCATTCGCATCCTCAACTCGTGATGGTCTCCAGCCTGGGCATCCGTTCCCCTTCACGGGCCCGTGCGTTCCGCTCACCGGGACTCGATCCGGGTGCGGACAAATGGTCTCGCTGAGCGAGATGACCGGTCGGAGCCGGGGAGTTGGCTCGATACCGTCGCCCGCACATTGGAGAGGTTGTGGCGTTGAGCCGCGCTCGGCCGTCGAGAACGTCAGCACACCTGAGGAGGTCATCTTGGCCAGCAACGAGGACGTCTACGACGTGATCGTGGTCGGGTCGGGCGGAGGTCTGGTCGGTGCCTATGCCGCCGCTTCGCGCGGACTGCGCACCCTCGTCATCGAGAAGACCGACCGGGTCGGCGGCACCACCGCCTACTCCGGTTCCGGTCTGTGGTACCCGGGCTCCGCGCCCATGCGGCGGGCCGGACTCGACGACAGCATCGAGGACGCGCGGACGTATCTGCGCGACACCGTCGACGACGAGTCGCGCGAGCCGCTGCAGGAGGCCTATCTGCGGGCCGGCATACGGCTGATCGACGAGCTGGAGCAGAACCCGTGGTTCCAGTCGTTCGAACACCTTCCGGTGCCGGACTACTACCCGGCGGTGGCAGGCTCGTCCCCCACGGGGCACACCATTTTCCCGCCGAAGGTCTCCGTCGCCGAACTCGGCGAACACGCCCGGCTGGTCCGCGCCTGCCTGCCCACCCAGCGCTGGGGCCACGACGAGGGCCCGGTCCTCAGCGGTGGCCGCGCGCTGATCGGCAGGACGCTGGCCGCGTTCCTGGAGACGGGCCACGGCTCGCTCCGCCTCGACACTGCGTTGGAGAGCCTGGTCGTCGAGGACGGCAGGGTCGTCGGAGTGGAGGCGGTGAGCGACGGCGAACGGGTCACGTTCCGCGCCACGGGCGGGGTGATCCTCGCGGCCGGCGGCTTCGAGCGCAACCGCGAGCTGCGCGAGAAGTACCAGCCGGTTCCGGAGCGCGGCAGCGAGTGGACCCACGGCGCCCCGGGCAACACGGGCGACGCGCTCCAGGCCGGCATCGCGGTCGGCGCCGCCACCGATCTGCTCGACGCGGCCTGGTTCACTCCCGGGCTCGTCTGGCCGGACGGCCTTCCGCTCTTCCACACGGGCACCCGTGGCGGAATCTGGGTCAACGCGGCCGGCGAACGCTTCGTCAACGAGACCCGCCCCTACGACCAGGCGGGCCGCGAGATCGTCCGCCTGCACGCGACCTCGGGCGTCTCGCACATCCCCGCCCACTGGATCGTCGACCAGCGCCAGCTCGACCGGGACAGCTTCGGCGGCCCGTACCACGAACCGGTCCGCCCCGAGTGGTTCGAGTCGGGCGCGCTCAAGAAGGCCGACACGCTCGAGGAGTTGGCGCAGCTGATCGACGTACCGCTGGACGCCCTGCGCAAGACCGTCGAGGAGTACAACGGCTACGCGCACACCGGGGTCGACGAGCAGTTCCATCGTGGCGAGACACCCTGGGACCAGATGGCTCAGTACGTCCTGGGCTTCCCGGCGCTGCCCCAGCTGAACCACCCGGCGCCGCCGCCCACGAACGACTGGCCCAACCCGATTCTGCCCCCGCTCGACACCCCGCCGTACTACGTCGCGACGATCGTCCCGGCCGACATCGGCACCAAGGGCGGCCTGAAGATCGACGAGCACGCGCGGGTGCTGCGCCCGGACGGCGGCCCGATCGAAGGGCTGTACGCAGCGGGCAACACCGCCGCCGCGATGACGGGACGCGTGTACCCGGGCGCGGGGGCTCCCATCGGTTCGAGTGTCGCGTTCTCGTATCTGGCCGTGCTCGACATCGCGGACGCCAAGAACTGACATAACGTCAAATGCCCGGAACACCAAGGGTGTTCCGGGCACCGTCATGATGCCCTACGGCGTGAGGAGCAGCCGTGCGGCCAGGCGCATGTTGGTCTCCGCCTCCTCGGTGGTGAGCTCCTCGGTGAGCATGGCCACGAACAGGCCCCACCAGCCGTAGATGAGCAGGCGTGCCCGGCTGCGGTCGGTCTCGGAGGCCTCGCGGACGCCGCCGCCGAGGTGGCGCAGGATGGCCTGGCCCAGGGGGCTGTCGACGAGGTCCGCGCGGGCCGGGACGACGCTCGTGTACTCGGTGAACGACGACAGGGCCACCGCCGAGGCGAGCAGGGGGCTGTCCAGCAGCTTCACGCTGAGCGTGATGAGGAGTTCCGCGATGTCGGCGGCGGGGTCCGTGCCCCCGGCGGCGCCGGCCGTGTTCCCGTGGCCGCCGACGAACTGCTCGATGTGCCACTCCAGGACCGCCATGAACAGGTACGGCTTGGACGGGAAGTAGCGGTACAGGGTGGCGATGGCGACGCCGGCCTCCTTGGCCACGTCGTGCATCTGGACGCTGGCCAGTCCCTCTCGGGCGCCGAGTTCGGAGGCGGCGCGGAGGATGCGGACCCGGCGGGCGGCCTGGCCGCTCGACATCGGGGCCGCCGGTTGCCGTCCCTCAGCGGGTCTCGCCACGTCGTCCCCCCGGTCGTTGGGTGCTCCCGCCGACGCTCAGGACGCCTCGGGGCGGGTCAGGAAGGCCAGGACCGCGCTCTCCCAGGCCTCTTTCTGCTCGATCATGGCCCAGTGTCCGCAGTCGGGCAGCACATGCAGTTCCGCTTTGGGAATCGTACGCATCGGGATCAGCGCGCTCTCCAACGGTGTGACCCGGTCGTCACGGCCCCAGGTCAGCAGCGTGGGCACGGTGATCTTGTGCAGGGCGGCCCAGATGGGCTGGTCGGAGTGGGCCTGGGCGGCCTGCATGGCGGCCATGGCCTGCCGGCCGTAGATCCGCCGGGAGGCCTCCAGAGTGGCGGGCTCGGTGGCGCTCGCCCAGCGTTCCGCGATGAGTTCCTCGGTGAGGAGGGACGGGTCGTGGACCATCGACCGCAGCCACTGGAGCAGGTTCTCGCGGGTCGGGTTCTCGGCGAACTCGACGAGCAGGTTGAGTCCTTCGCTGGGGCCCGGCGAGAGGATGTTGCGGCCGACGCCGCCGATGGTGACGACCCGGCGGAACAAGTCCTTGTGGGCGACGGCGAGTCCGGCGGCGACGAAGCCGCCCATGGAGTTCCCGATGACGTCGACGCGGTCGAGGCCGAGACCGTCGAGGAAGCGCAGGACGGCCTTCGGGGCCGCCATCATCGGGTTCTCGTCGGTGGGGTCGCTGACCCCGAACCCGGGGAATTCCAGGGCGAGACAACGGAAGTGCTTCGCGAACAGGGGGAGGTTTCCACGGTAGTTGCGCCAGCCGGTGACGCCAGGACCGGAGCCGTGCAACAGGAGCAGGGGCGGCCCGTCACCCGCCTCGTGGTAGCGCAACGTGCCCTCGTCGGTGTGCAGTTCGCGCAGGGTGTCCTCAGCGGTGAGTGTCATGGCGGTGCGTGGCCTCCGGTCGCGGGGTGACGGGCGACAGTCACCGTGCCACCGGGTCCCGGCCGGGTGTCGTACTCCTCCCGATCAGTGGGACGTGTACGACTCCTGATCCGCACGCCTGATTAGCGTCGGACCGCAAGGACTTGACGACGGTGATGGGAGAGCCCTGATGGGTGTGCGCTCACTCGGGTATGTACGGCTGGAATCCAGTGACATCGAGAAATGGAAGGTGTTCGGGGCGGATTTCCTCGGCCTGATGCCTGTTGCGGGCGGCGACCCGGAATCCCTCTACTACCGGATGGACGACTATCCGGCCCGCATCGTGGTCTCCCCCGGTTCACAGAGCGGGATGACCGCCCTCGGCTTCGAGGTCATCGACGAGCGGGAGTTGGCGAGGCTGGTCGCCGGCGTCGAGAAGACCGGCATCAAGGTCACCGCCGGCACCGAGGACGAGGCCGCGGAACGCAGGGTCACCGGCTTCGTCAAGTTCAACGACCCGGGCGGCAACCCGGTCGAGCTGTTCTACGGCGCGATCCTCGACCACGTCCCGGTGCACACGCCGCTGGTCTCGGGCTTCCTGACCGGTGACATGGGCTTCGGGCACGCGATCGTCTCCGCCGAGGACGCGCGGGGCACCTTCGACTTCTACGTCAACACCCTCGGCTTCATCGAGCGCAACACGATGCGCTCGCCGGGCGGCACGACGTGGTTCATGGGCTGCAACCCCCGCCACCACACCCTGGGCGTCACCCCGGCGCCGGGCCCCGGGCGGCTGCTGCACTTCATGGTCGAGGGGAACACGCTCGACGACGTGGGCCGCGCCCTGGACCGGGCCGCGAAGCTCGAAGTCCCGATGATGCACTCGCTCGGCAAGCACACCAACGACCACATGGTGTCGTTCTACGTGTGGTCTCCGGAGAACTACGCCGTCGAGTTCGGCTGGAACGGCCTCAAGGTCCCGGAGCCGGTGCCCGTCTACGAGATCACCGACGGCGCTTTCTGGGGCCACCACTTCACCCCGCCGCCGCAGCCCGCCGGCTGATCCGAGCACACAGCAGAACAGCCCCGCGGTCCACGGCCGTGGGGCTGTTCTGTGTCACTGCTCGACGGTGATCGCCCGCTCCGGGCAGGCCAACTCCCCGTCCCTGGCCGCCTGTTGCAACTCCGGCGGCACCTCGCCGTCATAGGGCAGCGCATAGCCGTCGTCGTCGAGCCGGAACACCTCCGGCGCCGCCGCCGCACACCTCGCGTGCCCGGAGCACAGCGAGGAGTCGATCGTGATCTTCATGCACAACTCCGTTCTACGGCTTGTTCGTCGAGCCCGCGTCGACGGTGAACTGGAGGCCGGTGACGTAGCGCGACTCGTCCGACGCGAGGAACAGGACGGCGTTCGACACGTCGCGCGGCTCGACGTAGGGGGCGAGGGGGTTCATCGCGGCCAGCGCGAACAGCGGTTCCCGCGCGGCGAGTTCCTCGATCGGGACGCCAACGGTGATGCCCGTGTCGCTGACGCCGGTGGGGTGCACGGTGTTCACCCGGATGCGGTGCGGGGCGAGTTCGTTGGACAGCGCCTTCATCAGGCCGACCACACCGTGCTTGCTGGCCGTGTAGTGGGCGTACGGCACATGGCCGCGGATGCCGGCGGCCGAACTGGTGATGATGACGGAGCCGCCCTGTCCGGCCTCGATCATCCAGGGGATCGCGGCCCGCACCGCATTCCAGGGGCCCTTGAGGTTGACGTCCATGACGACGTCCCAGGCCTCCTCGGAGAGTTCCCAGGCAGCGCCGATGCTCATCACACCCGCGTTGGCCACGAGCGTGTCGAGCCGCCCGAACTCCTCACGCGCCGCGTCGACGGCGACCCGCATCTCCGCCACCGAGCGCACATCGGCCTGCACGGCGACACATCGGCGGCCGGTCGCCCGCACCAACTCCGCGGTCTCTTCGAGCTGTTCCTTCGACGCCAGCGAGTAGGGCAACTCGTCGCTGATGTCGTGGCACACGTCGGTGACGACGACATCGGCGCCCTCCTCCGCCAACCGCACGGCGTGCGAACGGCCCTGACCACGGGCCGCGCCCGTCACGAGCGCGACCTTGCCCTCCACACGCCCCACGCCAACTCCCTCTCTTTCATTGGACATTCAGGTCCTCGGCGGCCTCGCGCAGGGCACGCAGCCGGGTGTCGAGGAGTTCATGCTCGGCCGAGTCGTCCGCGCCGAGTTCGGCGAGCCGACTGACGGTGAGGCCGATCTCCTCCTGGAGACGGCCGTACGCCTCGTCGCGGGTCAGCAGGTCGAGGTCGGTCCAGTCGGAGCGCTCGGACTCCGGGCGCCTGCTCATGCGGGGAGGTTGTAGAGGCGGCGGGTGTTCAGCTCCACGATCTTGTGCACCTCGTCGTCCGGCACGTCCGCGAGGACCTCGGCCGCGTAGGCGCGGCTCTTGGGCCAGTACGAGTCGGAGTGCGGGTAGTCGCACTCCCACGTGATCTTGTCGACGCCGATGTGGTGCCGTACCTCCACACCGAACCGGTCGTCGATGAAGCAGCCGTGGAAGTGCTGGTGGAACAGCTCCGAGGGCCGCACGGTCTGGTTGACGTTCTGGTAGAAGCGGTGCCGCTCCCAGGTGCCGTCGGCGCGCTCCAGCAGATACGGTATCCAGCCGATCCCGCCCTCGGAGAGGCCGATCTTCAGCCGCGGGTGGTTGTGGAGAACCGGGGAGAACAGCAGGTCGGCAGCCGCGTACATCGAGTTGGTGGCGAACAGGGTGATCGTCACCGCGAACGGTGCTTCCGGGGCCGTCCTGGGGGCCGCACCCGAGGTGCCGAAGTGCAGGCACAGCGGCATGTCGGTCTCCTCGGCCGCCGTGAAGACCGGGTCCCAGTGGTCGGTGTGGAACGAGGGCAGGCCCAGCGGGACCGGGTTCTCCGGGAACGAGATCGCCTTGGCACCCTTGGCCGCCGTCCGCCGGATCTCGGCCGCGCAGGCATCTACGTCCCACAGCGGCAGGATGACCAGCGGGATCAGCCGGCCGGGCGCGGTGGCGCACCACTCGTCGATCACGAAGTCGTTCCACGCCTGCACGCAGAGCAGGGCGAGTCGACGGTCCTGGCCGTCCAGGAACACCGTGCCGGCGAAGCGCGGGAACGACGGGAAGCACAGCGCGCCCCACACCCCGTCCAGGTCCATGTCCCGCAGCCGGGCCTTCGGGTCGTAACAGCCCGGGATCATCTCGTCGTAACGAGTGGGTTCGAGGCCGAACTCCTCGGGCGACTTGCCCGCTACGGCGTTCAGGCCGATGTAGGGGTAGATGCGGCCCTCGTAGTTCCACACCTCGGCCGGGGCCTGGCCCTCTCCCCGTGCCTGCTCGACGATCCTCGGCCCGAGGTCGCGGTACTTGGCCGGCAGGCGGTCCGTCCACAGGCGCGGCGGCTCGATCAGGTGGTCGTCGGTCGACAGCAACTTCATCCATGGCTGCAATGGCATCGATGTGCTCCCTCGAATCTCATGGACTCTCTAGCACCGGCCGAATTGTGTGCACTGTTCAGGTCCCACTGAACGGAAACCGGCCAGCAGTCAGCGGACTTGATACCGATCATGGATTACGAACAGCACCATCGGACAGCATTCAGGCTACTCTTTTATCTCCGGCGGAAGGAGCCCCAGGATGGGCCGAGTACAGGACAAGGTCGTGTTCATCACCGGGGCGGCGCGCGGACAGGGCCGCGCCCACGCGCTCCGGCTGGCCTCGGAGGGCGCCGACATCATCGCCGTCGACCTGTGCGAGGACATCGCGACCAACGCGTATGCGCTGGCGACCCAGGACGACCTGGACGAGACCGTGCGCCAGGTCGAGAAGCTCGGGCGACGCATCGTCGCGCGCAAGGCGGACGTACGGGATCCGGCGGCGCTGAAGGCGGCTGTGGCGGAAGGCGTGGCCGAACTCGGGCGGCTGGACGCCGTGGTGGCGCAGGCCGGCATCGCGCCCCTCGGTCCCCGGCAGGGCGTCCAGGCCTTCATCGACGCCGTCACCGTCGACTTCAACGGTGTCGTGCACGCCGTCGAGGCCGCCCTGCCGCATCTGCCCGACGGCGCCTCGATCGTGGCGACCGGCTCCATCGCGGCCCTGACCCCGGCGACCGTCGACAGCCCGTCCAACGGCCCCGGGGGCCTGGGCTACTCCTTCGCCAAGCGCCAAGTGGCCGCGTTCGTCCACGACTTGGCGACGGTGCTGCTGTCCCGGCGGATCCGGGTCAACGGCCTGCATCCCACCAACGTCAACACGGACATGCTCAACAGCGACATCATGTACCGCTCGTTCCGGCCCGACCTCGAGAACCCGACCCGCGAGGACGCCCTGGTGTCCTTCCCCGCGACGACCGGGATGGACATTCCCTACGTCGAGCCGGAGGACGTCTCCGACATGGTCCTCTTCCTGGTCTCCGACGAGTCCCGCTACGTCACCGGCATGCAGATGCGGGTGGACGCCGGCGGCTATGTCCGCAAGCGTCCCCAACTCCCCACGTTCTGAAGGCCTTTTGGTTCGGATGGCCTTTGCTACGAGGTGAGATCCAGGACCACCTTGCCGGTGGTCCTGCGCTCGGCGACATCGGTGAGGGCGGTGGCGACCCCGGCGAGCGGGTGGACTCGGGAGACCAGCGGGCGCATGCCGTCCCGGACCATCGCGGCCAGGGCGCGGTCGGCGGCGGCCACCGCGTCCGGGGCGTACTGCCGCACCGTACGGATCTCAAAGCCCCGCACGACCAGGTCCTTGAGCAGTACCAGGTTCAGCGGGATGCGCGGGATCTTCCCGTCCGCGTACCCGACCGTGACGAACCGGCCGCCCCGGCGCAGCGCGCGCAGGGCGGCCTCCGCGTGGTCGCCGCCCACCGGGTCGATCACGAGGTGGACGCCCTCGCCCCCGGTCAACTCCCTTGTGCGCAGCTTGAGATCCTCGTGGACGTAGTCGACACCTGCCTCGGCTCCGAGCTTGCGGGCGACCATCAGCCGCTGCTGGCTCGACGCGGCGGCGACCACCCGCATACCGAGCCGCGTCGCGATGTCGACCGCCGCCGAACCGACCCCGCCGGCCGCGCCGAGCACCGCCACCCACTCCCCCGCAGTGCCCCGTCCGACGGTGACGAGGGAGTGGTATGCGGTGGCGTACGTGACGTGGAACGCGGCGGCGTGCACCATGTCGAGGCCCTCGGGCACCTGGCGCAGGCTCGCGACGGGCACGACGACCTGTTCGGCGAAGGCGCCGGTGAGGACCGCTCCGGCGACGGGTGAGCCGACAGGTGGGCCGGACACTCCCGGGCCCAACTCGGCGACCACACCGGCGAATTCGCTGCCAGGCGTGAAGGGCAGTGGCGCGGGAACCTGGTAGCTGTTTGCCACGAGGAGTACGTCCGGAAAGTTGACCGCCGCCGCGTGCACGTGGACCAGTACCTCGCCCGGTCCGGGCCGGAGGCCGTCGAGTTCGACGACCGAGAGGCCGCCGGGCGACCCGTACTCCGTGCAGCGTGCGGCTCTCATGGTGTCCTTCCCGCAGTCGTCGGCATGGCTGGGTCGCGGGGCAGGCCGAGGACCTGTTCGGCGATCGTGTTGCGCTGGATCTCGGCGGTGCCCGCGCCGATGGACGAGGCGCGTGTGCGCAGGAACCCCCATACCCAGCGCCCGCGTTGGACGGCATGCGGGTCGCGGCGGTCGAGGATGCCGTACGGTCCGAGCAGGTCGACTGCGAACTCGTGCAGTTCCTGCTCGAAGGTCACGATGGACAGCCGCGCCGTCGAAGAGGCGGGCCCGGGCTCGCCCTTGGCCATGATGTCGGCGATGGTGCGCATGCCGGTAAGCCGCATGACGCGTACGCGGATCTCGAAGTCGGCGAGCCGGTCGCGGACCAGCGGGTCGGCCGTGGCTCCGCGCTCTTGGGCGAGTTCGATCAGCTCGTCCAACACCCGGCGGTACAGGGCCGCCTGGTTCATCGCGCCGGCCGCGCGCTCGTGCCCGAGGCTCGTGCGCACCAGCGGCCAGCCGGCGTTCTCCTCGCCGATGCGATTGGCGACCGGGACTCGGACGTCGTCGAAGAAGATCTCGCAGAAGTGCGCGTCGCCGGTGAGATCGCGTAGTGGCCGTACGGTGACCCCGGGGGCGTGGGCGTCGATCAGGAGGTAACTGATGCCGTCCTGGCGGGAGTCGGGCGGCCCTGTGCGGACGAGGGTGAAGAAGATGTCGGCGATGTCGGCCGAACTGTTCCACACCTTCTGCCCGTTGACGACGTACTCCTCGCCTTCGCGCCGTGCCGTCGTGCGCAGCGCCTGGAGGTCCGATCCCGCTTCCGGTTCGGAGTAGCCCTGGGCCCACACCAGGTCGCCGCGCAGCATGGGGCGCAGGTGGCGCTCCTTCTGCTCGGGTGTGCCGTACTTGATGAGGGTGGGGGCGGCGATGCCCAGTCCGGTGCCCAGGGGTCCGGGGACCCGGGCGCGGGCGTACTCCTCCTGGTAGCTGACCTGGCGTGCGAAGGACAGGTCCATGCCGCCGTACTCGCGCGGCCAACTCGGGCCTGCGTAACCGGCGTCGAACAGCGTGGCGAGCCACTTCTTCTGCCAGGCGACCCGCTCGACGGGGTCCTTGGGGCGGCGCCCGGGATGATGCTCTGTGAGGAAGGCCCGCAGGCGGGCGCGGAATCGGTCGTCCGACTCGCCGGTCTCGTCCGCCGTCATCGCGGAGCCATGCGGATGGCGCCGTCGAGGCGGACGGTCTGGCCGTTGAGGTACGGGTTCTCCAGCATCTCCACGGCCAACCGGGCGAAGTCGTCCGGGTCGCCGAGGCGCTTGGGGTGCGGCACGGAGGCGGCGAGGCCGTCGCGGATGTCGGCGCGGAGACGGCCGAGCATCGGGGTGTCCATGATGCCGGGGGCGATGGTGTTCACGCGGATCTGCCAGCTGGCCAGGTCGCGGGCGGCGACGAGGGTGATGCCGTGGACTCCGGCTTTGGCGGCGGTGTAGGAGGTCTGCCCGATCTGGCCGTCGAACGCGGCGACCGACGCGGTGAGCACTACGGCGCCCCGGTCCCCGTCGACGACCTCGTTGCCGGCGAGGCGGGCGGCGGAGAGGCGCAGCACGTTGTAGGTGCCGATCAGGTTGACGCGTATGACCTCGGCGAAGGTGTCGAGTTCGCCGGGGTTGCGGTCGCGGTCGATGATCCGGGTGCGGTCGCCGCCGCGTCCGGCGCAGTGCACGACGGGCCGCAGGGTGCCGAGTTGCTCGGCTGCGTCGAGGGCGGCGGTGACCTCGGTCGCGTCGGTGACGTCGGTGCGCACGAAGCGTGCGGCCTCGCCGAGGTCGGCGACGGCTTTGACGCCCTGTTCCTCGGAGATGTCGGCGAGGACGACGCGTCCGCCGCGTTCGATGATGCGTCGCGCGGTGGCCAGGCCGAGCCCGGAGGCGCCGCCGGTGACGAGTGCCGCTGAACCTTCGATGTTCACACCCAACTCCTCATGGACTGCAGGGTTTTGAAGGCGAGTTCTGCAGGGTCTCAAAGGCCGAGGGACTTGCTGATGATGAGCTTCATGACCTCGCTGGTGCCGCCGTAGATGCGGGTCACGCGGGCGTCCGCGTACAGGCGGGCGATCGGGGACTCGAGGATGTAGCCGTAGCCGCCGTGCAGTTGGAGACAGCGGTCGACCACGCGCCCCTGTGTCTCGGTGCAGAACAGCTTGGTCCGGGCCGCGTCCACGGGGTCCAGTTCGCCCGCGACGAGCGCGCTGACCGCCGCGTCCAGCAGGGCTTGCGCGGCGGTCAACTCGGCGTCCAGGGCGGCGAGTTCGAACTTCGTGTTCTGGAACTGGGCCAGTGGTTTCCCGAACACCGTCCGGTCGCGGACGTAGGCGACGGTCAGGTCGATCGCGGTACGGGCCTGGGCGACCGCGCCGACCGCGATGGCCAGGCGTTCCTGGGCGAGGTTGCGGCCGAGGAGGGTGAAGGCGGCGCCTTCCTCGCCGAGGAGGTTGGCGGCGGGCACGCGGACGTCGTCGAAGGCGAGTTCCACGGTGTCCTGGACGGCCAGGCCGATCTTCTCCAGCTTGCGCCCGACGGTGAAGCCGGGCATACCCTTCTCCACGACGAGGAGCGAGAGCCCGGCGCGCCGGTTGTCCGGGTCCACGGTGGTGCGGGCGACCACGATCACCAGGTCGGCGTGGTGGCCGCCGGTGATGAAGGTCTTCGCCCCGTTGAGTACGAAGTGGTCGCCGTCGCGGACGGCCCGCGTGGTGATGCCGGCAAGGTCCGAACCTGTCGCGGGCTCGCTCATTGCGATCGCGGTGTATAGCTCGCCGGAGGCCAACCCCGGTAGCCAGCGCGCCCGTTGCTCGGCATTGGCCAGGCCCGTGAAGTACGGGACGACGATGTCCAGGTGGGTACGCAGGCCGCCGAGCGTGACACAGGCCCGCGCGCACTCCTCCTGGATCACGGCGTTGTAGCGGTAGTCGTCCTGGCCGCCCCCGCCGTACTCCTCCGGGATCGAGGCGCCGATGATGCCGAGCTTGCCCAGTGCGGTGAACAGGTCCCGGGGGACGAGTCCGGCGCGCCGCCAGTCCTCGTACGACGGGACCACCTCGCGGGCGATGAAGTCACGGACCAGCAGACGGAAGTCCTCATGGGTCTCTTCGAACAGGGTCCGGCGCATCGGATCTCCTTCGGCTCGACCTATTCAGTATACCTAATTAGCCTCGCCGGACACAGGTCGATCCAGCAGAACGCCCCATGAGCCCGAAGGACGCCGGAGCGCTCCGCTGGAAGTGCCGGGATGTGCCGTCGAGCATCTGCGGCGACGTCGTGGCTGGTCGCGCAGTTCCCCGCGCCCCTTCGGGGCGCTGCCGGGCGGGAGTCAGGGAATCAGTGCCACCACGGGATCAGCGCGTCCAGGTGGCGGCGCATCCGGTGCCGGGCAACTCCGGCGTCGCCCTCGACGATGGCGTCGAGAATCCGCTGGTGGACGTGCTGGACCTCCTCGGCCGCAGTGTCGCCCGGCAGTGGCCGGTCGTGGCCGGAGGCGTGGCGGCGGAACAGCTCGGTGATGATGGACAGGAACAGCGACAGCACCGGGTTGTCGGAGAGCGCGGCCAGTTCGGTGTGGAAGAGGTCGGCCTTGCGAGGGTCGTCGGCGGGCCCTTCCGTGCTCCAGCGGACTGCCTTGGCGAGCCGTTCGGTCACCTCTTTGTCGCCCTCCGCGACTCTGGCGGTGACCCGGGCGACGATGCCCAGTTCGATGGCGTTGCGGACGATCCGCAGGTCGTCGGCGGTGACGCCCTGGTACTCCAGGAACAGCGCCATGGTGTCGATGCTGGCCTGCGGCTCGGGCTCGGTGACGATCAGGCCGCCCCCGGGGCCGCGGCGCATCCGGGCGACCGAGTGGTACTCCAACAGCCGTACGGCTTCCCGGAGTACGGCCCGGCTGATCGAGTAGCGGGCGAGCAGGTCGGCCTCCGAGCCGAGCACCATGCCGGTCTGCCAGCCGCGCGCGGCGATGTCGTCGTGGATGCGTGCCGCGACCACCTCGGCGAGCTTGGCCCGCGGCCCCTCGACCAGTTCGGGCTCGACGACATTGCCGGCGATCCGCTGCCCGCGCCGCACCCGATGTTTCTCGATCCAGCCGGCCACCGACTCCAGGTGCGCGGTCAACTCCGTCTGGGCGCGAGCTCCGTCGTCGGCGATGACCGCGTCGACCACGGCTTTGTGCGCGCGGTGCGAGGTGTCCTTCGCCGCGTGCATCTCGGTCTTGGAGATACGGCGTGAGGTGTGTGCGTAGCGGGCGGTGAGCCGGGTGAGCACGTCGACGAAGAGGTGTAGCACCGGGTTGCCCGACAGCTGGGCGAGCACGGGGTGGAGGGGGTCCTGCGAGTGGACGCCGGGTTCGTCCCAGTGGTCGAGTTCGGCGTCGAGTGTGGTGCGGAGGGTGTCGATGCCCTGTTCGGTGATGCGGTCGGCGGCGAGTCCGGCGGCGATCGGCTCCAGCAGGAGGCGGGCCTGGAGCAGATCGGTGACGCTCGTGCCGACGTATTCGAGGTAGATCACCATGGCGCGGGTGGCCGGTCCGGCGTCGGGTGCGCAGACGATCAGGCCACCGTTCGGGCCGCGCCGCATCCTGGCCACCTGGTGGTGCTCGACGAGCCGCACTGCCTCACGGAGCACCGCCCGGCTCACTCCGAGCCGCTCCCGCAGATCCACCTCGGAGCCCAACGACTCGCCCACCGGCCAGCCCTGGCGGATGACGGTCGCCTCGATACGGCGGGCGGTCTGCGCGGCCAGCTTGCCGACCGGGACACCGGTCTCGCCGTCGGCGGGCTCGCGGTCGACGGCAGTCGCCATGGCCAACTCCTCTGGGGCGGATATTGCGGATCCCCAGTCTATTCGTCACCTGGGCCGGAGGCGTGCGGTTCGGGTACCTGGAACCTAGATGAGGCCACTTTTTCTGGTCTCAGCCCCTGGCAAGCGGATGATCGACCTGGTTAGAGTAGCCTCATTTCAGGGCCGCGGCATGAGAACAGGGAGCCGACAGCGATGCGTCTGGAGTCCACGCCCGAGCTCGAAGCGTTCCGGAGGAAGGTGCGCGCCTTCATCGCCGAGCACGCCCCCGGCATCAAGACCCGTACGGGGGTGCGCGCACCGGAGCCCGAACTGATGCCGGCGATCCGCGAGTGGACGGCGAAACTGTACGAGGCGGGCTTCCTCGGCATCGACTGGCCGGCCGAGTACGGCGGCCGGCCCGACGCCCATCCTCTCGAACCCTCGGTAGTGGGTGAGGAGATCGCCCGCGCCCGCACCTGGCAGCCGATCGGCGCCGCCTCGCTGGCCTCGGCCGCGCTGCTGGAGTTCGGCACCGACGCGCAGCGGGCGCGTTTCCTGCCCCGTATCCGTTCCTGCAGGGACGTGTGGTGCCAGCTGTTCAGCGAGCCGGAGGCGGGCAGCGACCTGGCCGCACTGCGGACGCGGGCGGTCCGCGAGGGTGAGGGCGACGACGCGGTGTTCGTCGTGGACGGCCAGAAGGTCTGGACGACCAACGGCCAGCACGCCGACATGGGTTATCTGCTCGCGCGCACCGATCGCGAGGCGCCGAAGCACAAGGGCATCACCGCGTTCGCCCTCGATCTGCGCAGCCCCGGCGTCGACATCCGGCCGTTGCGGGAGATCACCGGCACGACCGACTTCAACGAGGTCTTCCTCGACGGCGTGCGCATCCCGGCCGCGAACGTGATCGGGCGGGTGAACGACGGCTGGCGCGTGGCGATGAGCAGCCTCGGTCACGAGCGTTCCGGTGTCGCGGCGCGCGGAGTCGAACTGGTCGCCGTACTCGACGACTTGCTGCGTCTCGCCGCGCGCACCTCGGTCAACGGCGGGCCCGCGCTGGACGATTCCGCGACCCGGCAGGCGATCGGCGAACTGGCCACGCGGGTGCAGGTGAACGCCGCGCTGATCGGGCTCGCCCAGTCCCGGATGCTGCACGACACGGAAGCCCCCGTCGACTCCCTCCTCGGCAAGATCTTCTTCAGCGAGCTCAACCACGACCTGGTCGACTTCGGCCTCGGCCTCCAGGGCACGGACGGGCTGCTGGTCGAGGGCGACGAGGACGCCGTAGCGGATGGCTGGTGGCAGGACGCGCATCTGTACTCGCGGGCGTACACGATCGCCGGCGGGGCGAACGAGGTGCTGCGGACGCAGGTGGCCGAGCGGGGGCTCGGGATGCCGCGGGAGCCTCGACCCCGCTGAGCCGCGTGCATCGTGACTTCGCAGGTCATGGGCCTGGTGTGCGTGGGGGCGGCCGGCCCCTGACTCGTGGTCAGAAGCTGTCCAACAAGGCGTTGGCCGCGGTGCGGGCCCCGGTCGAGCACGGCTTCGCCCACTGGAAAAACTGGAGGGTGCTCGGCAAGGTCCGCACCGACCCGAAGTGGGCCATCGCACTGGTGCGGGCCCTGCTGGTCCTGACGAACCGCGAGGCGACGCACGTGCGCACCGCCTCGACCGTCTCCCGCAAGGTCTGCCGGGACTCGCGGCGCGGGAAGCAGTCCGCCACCAGCCCCACGAGCACCCTCGACAGATCGCTGACCAGCGACGATCCGGCCGCATACGGGGAACTACAGCTGCTGTGACTGATGGCACCGAGGTCCGCGGCTCCGGGGCCTGGGAAAGTACTGAATCCATACCATTGGCATACCGTTTTCGAAGCGGGCCTGCCCAGTATCGAGGACGTCAGCGAATCCCGTTTAATCGCCGGGCGGAGTTTCCGAACCCGCCAGGGCGTTTATCGGGCGTCGTCGTGGCGAAAAAATTCACCTTCGATCGGAAGTGGAGATCCCATGACTGAGCAAACCGGATTCACCGACGCGGATTTCGTGCTGTCGCTGCAGAGCCTCGACCTTGAGGACGACAGCCAGACCGGCGTCATCGTCGACAGCTGTAGCTCCTGCTACTTCTTGAGCTGCTGACAGCGACTTAGCGCTTGTGGTCCCGGACTGCATCGGACAAAGCTCCCTCGTCCCGTCCGGGACCGCTTGCAGCGTCAGATCCTCGGACCAACAGGTTCCGGACCACAACCACTAGCGCGAAAAGGGGCGGGCTGATATGCAGCGGCCGTGGGAAACAATGCTGTCCTACATGGGTCACCATCCGCGGTGGTTCGAGAACTTCAGCCGGCGCATGCCGAGCAGCGAGCACATGCGCGAATACCGGGCGGCGCTGCCGGACGACTGGCACACCTGGCGTCGTGGCTACTGGATCATCGCCGAACCGCCGGGCGCGCCCGTAGTCGGCCAGGGCTGGAAGCTGCACGTCTCGTCGACCTCACGCAACAGCACCGAGACCTTACGGCGGGCATTGCCGGTTATGCGGGATGCAGGGGTGCGCTTCAAGTTCCTGATGGACCCCCCGGCAGTGGGTGAGGCCAACGGAAAGTCGTTCCCCCGCGCATCGAGTGGGAAGTTCATCACCGTCTACCCGGACGACGACACGCAGTTCCGCGCCGTCGCGGCAGCGCTGACCCAGGCCTTGGCGGGGCTGGACGGACCCTATGTCCTCACCGACCGGCGCTGTCCGGGATCGCGGGTGGTGTCCTACCGCTACGGCGGGTTCGTCAGCCGCTTCGAACTCAAGCCGCTGGGCCTGCGGGATCTGATGATCCAGGCCCCCGACGGATCGCTGGTCCCGGATGTGCGCACCCCCTACTGGATCGTCCCGGACTGGGCGCAGGATCCGTACGCGGGTGCTGACCGGGGAACAGAAACGGACAAGGACGGAGCCGCGGGCGCGGGTGGGAGCGCGGGCAAGGGGTTGCTGGGCGGCCGGTTCAAGGTCGGGAGTGCGCTGGCGTTCAGCAACCGCGGCGGCATCTACCGCGGCGTGGACACCGAGACCGGCGCGGACGTGGTGCTGCGCGAGGCCCGGCCGCATGTCGAGGTGGGCCCCAGAGGCATCGACGCGGTGGACCTGCTGCGCCATGAGTACCAGCTACTGACCGAACTGGCCGACACCGGTCTGTTCGTGCGCCCCATCGCGTTCTTCGAGCAGTGGGAGCACGCGTTCATCGCCGAGGACTACATCGACGGCAGCCATCTGGGCCACCTGAGCATCGCCCACAACCCCCTGTACGGCTTGGACCTGACCCCGGCCCGGCTGGCCGACTACTACGACCGGTTCCGTCTGCTGTGGGTGCAGACGGCGGACGCGATCGCGGCCTGCCATGAGCGCGGCATCGTACTGGGCGACCTGTCGATGACCAACATCATGGTCACCGCGGACGACCGGATCCGCGTAATCGATCTGGAATCCGCCTTCCACGAGGGGACCGACGGCGGCGCGGGGCTCAGCACCCCGGGTGCGGTCACCCGGCGGGCGATGGCCGCCGGGCGCGGCGACCGGCGCACCGACTACTACGCGCTGGGCGGGCTGCTGCTGTGCTGCGTCCTGGCCTGCCACTCGAACGACCTGGTCGACCACGACATCCCGCTGCGGCTCCTCGACGAGGTAGCAGCCGATCTGGCTCTGCCGGGAGAACTGGTCGCACTGATCCGGGACCTGTACGACGAGAACGCGCCGCTGCCCGACCCGGTTGCGCTGCGCCGGCGTCTCACCGACCTGCCCTTCACCACCGCCTGGCAGCAGCCCCCGCCGCTGGCACACCCGGTGACACCCGAACCGGAGTCCGCGGCCGACCTGGGACGGCGGATCGAGACCACGCTGGACGGCGTGGTGAAGTTTCTGCACGGTACTGCCGATCTGCAGCGGGAGGACCGGCTCTTCCCAGCGGACCCGCTGGTCTTCGAGACCAACCCGCTGTCCGTCGCGCACGGTGCCTACGGCTGCCTCTACGCACTCCACACCGTGGGTGGCGAGGTGCCGGACACCTTTCTCACCTGGGCGCTGCGCAAGCCGACAGGTCATGAGGCGCTGCCACCGGGCCTTTACTACGGTTCAGCAGGTGTCGCCTGGGTGCTGTCGGCGATGGGCCATCGCGAGGTGGCGGCCCGGGTGCTGCGCGACGCCGCGGGGCATCGGCTGCTGTACGCCGAGCCGGGCGTGCTGACCGGGGCGGCCGGGCATGGCATGGCCTGCCTTCGGCTGTGGCGCGACACCGGCCGCACGGAGTTCCTGGACCGCGCCCGCGAGATCGGCGAGCACTTCGCGCGGAGCGCGCGGCATGAGGGCGTGCGGGCCCACTGGACCGGCTCCGGCAAGCACGTCCCCGTCGGCTACGGAGAGGGCGCGTCCGGCGTGGCCATGTTCCTGCTGGCCCTGCACGCGGCCACCGGTGACGTGCATGTGCTGGAACTTGGCCGCGCGGGGCTGGAGTTCGATCTGGCCTGCGGCGAGTACTCACCCACAGGACGGCTGTCCTTCCCGGCCGTCGCACGCACCGACGACAAACCGTCCCCGGTACTGCGCCAGTACTGGGACGAGGGCACCGCGGGCATCTTGACCACCCTGCTGCGCTACCACTACGTGACCGGGGACGGAAGCCTGCGTAAGCACATCGATGAACTACTGCCGGACGTGCGGCGCAAGTACACGACGTTTCCCCAGCTGTTCCACGGGATCAGTGGTATCGGCAACACCCTGTTGGACGCCTACGAGTTCCTGGGCGACCCGGAGCTCCTGGGCGACGCGCAGCGGGCAGCCGAGGCAGTGCTGTGCAGTGCGGTGCGGCGGCCGGAGGGTGTGGTGTTCCCCGGCGAGCAGTCGGTACGGGAGTGCTGCGACCTGGCGAGCGGCTCGGCCGGTGTCGCGCTCTTCCTGGACCGGTTCCGCAGGGCGCGCCCTGGGGCGCGCACCAACACGAACTTCCTGCTGGACGACCTGCTGAAGGAGCCACCGACGGTTTCCGGGAGCCGTGGATGACCGCCACCGTCCCCCCGATCACAGCCGCCGCGCCACGGCTCAGCCGTAACCGGGACTTCCAACTGCTGTGGATCGGCCAGGCGTTGTCGGACTTCGGTTCCTCGATGACGTACATCGTGCTGCCGCTGGTGCTGCTTGCGTCGGGCAACTCCACCACGGTCGCCGCGACCGTCGGCACGGTCTCCCTGGCCGTCGGGCTGGTGGCACGGCTGCCGGCCGGCTACCTGAGCGACCGCTGCGACCAGCGTGCGCTGATGCTCGGGTCCGATCTGGCCCGGCTGGTCGCCGTCGGGTCGCTGGCGGTGTACGTGCTCCTACGGCCTGTGCCGATCGCGCTGGCTCTGGCGACGGTGGTCGTGTCGGTCGCGGCACTGGAAGTGTTCCGCCCGGCCCAGAGCAAGGTGATCCGACGGATCGTGCCGACCGAGCAGTTGGGTGCGGCGCTGTCGTTGAACCAGGCGCGGGCGTACGGCGCAGACATCGCCGCGCCGGCGGCGGCCGGGCTGCTGCTGGCTCTCGAACCCTCCGTACCGCTCGCGGTGGACGCGCTGACCTTCGGCGTCTCCGCGCTGTGCGTGACCGTGGCGGTCCGCGCGCCGCGCCGTGGCTGGGGCCCCGACGGGGCGCCCGGCGGCAGGGACGCGGAAGCAGCGGGTGCGCAGCCGGTCGCTGAGCGGTTCCTGACGAGGTTCACCGCAGGGTGGCGGTACCTGGCGGGAGACCGGTTCATGCGCTGGTGCGTGCTGTACGGCGCCGGGCTGAACCTGGCTTTCTCCGCCCTCACGTTCGCCCTGATCCTCGGCGTGGGCAGCAGACCCGACGGCGCGGTCGCGGTGGGAACGGCCATGAGCGCGGCAGCGGTGGCCGGACTGGCCGGCTCCCTGCTCACCCCGTACGTCCAGCGACACGTTTCCCTGAAAGTGACCCTTGTCGCGGGTCCCGCCACCGGGGCCGTGCTGCTGGCCGTCGCCTGGAGCAGCGGGAGCACCATCGCGTTCGTCGCCGGGTTCTGCGCCCTGTGCCTGCTCATCCCGGTGATTTCGGCGACGTTCGGCACGATTATGGCGGTGGCAGTGCCGGAGGAGATCTACGGCCGGGTCATCACCGCGAGCGGCTTGGTCGCTCAGATCGTCCAGCCCTGCGGGCCGTTGGCTGCCGGGCTGCTGCTGGCCCGGCTGTCACTGCCGACGACCGCCGCCGCCTTCGCGATGGCGTTCGCCCTGCTGGCAGCCGTCCCCGTCGCCCTGCCCAAGCCGCCGCAGACAAGCACACCAGCACCGGCCAGGAGCCCCTCGTGATCACGCCACAGATGCCCGTTGGCGCCGGCAGCGCCCGTCCCGCCGTCTTGCAGTCCGTGCTCGAACTGGGTGCAACGGACAGACAGATGCCTGCCGAACAGGCAATCCGGGAGGTGGTTGGCGTCGCCCAGACCGCTGAGGAGTGCGGGTTCCACCGCTTCTGGGTCGCCGAACACCACGCCTCGCTCGACGCCGTCAGCAGTGCACCAGCGGTACTCATCGCGCACGTCGCCGCCTGCACCGAGCGCATCCGGGTGGGTTCAGGCGGGGTGATGCTGCCCAACTACGCTCCCTACGCTGTGGCCGAGCAGTTCGCCACGCTGGGCGCACTGCACCCCGGCCGAATCGACCTGGGTGTAGGCCGCTCCTCGGGCGGCACCGGGGCCCATGGCAAGTTGCTCGAGGCGGCGCTCAGGCGTGACGCCAGGGCGGGGCTCGAGTTTCCCGCCCTGATCGACGAGCTGATGGGCTTCCTGGACCCGCCCACCCGGGCGCAGACGTCGATCGAGCCGGAGCGCCCGACCCTGCACCTGTCTCCACGGGTCGCCTCGCCGGCCCAGGTGTATGTCCTGGGGACCAGCGAGAACGGCGCCCGAACGGCGGCCGAGCGGTCGCTGCCGTTCGTCTACGGGCTCCACCTGGGCCAGTCCAAGTGCCGCCCGGCGGCGGTGGAGCGCTACCGTGCGACCTTCGACCCCGGCCCGCGAGGTGCCCGGCCCTACGTCATCGCCTCGCTCAACGTACTGTGCGCGGGGAGTGACGACGAGGCCGAGCAACTGGCTCTGCACACCGCGTGCAACGCCGTGCGGCGCCGCACGTGGACCGCCCTGGGAGAGTCCCCGGACAAGGCCCGGGAGGAGTTCCTCACCCGCAAGGTCCTGGAGGACCAGCAGGTGGTCCACGGCGGCCGGTCCACGGTGTTGGAGGGCATCGAGCGGGTCGTGAAAACTCTGGACGTCGACGAGATCATGCTCGTCCCCTTCGACCTCACCGGCACCGGGCGCGGTCGGACACTGCGCATGCTCACGGGACGTCAAGCGCCGACCCTGGCCGTAGCGGCGGCGATCTGATCCGCCCGGTCCGGACCGGAGTCAGACCAGCATCGAGCGATACTGAGCTTCGAGTACCGGGCTGGGGCCCAGACCGAACTCGGCTGCCAGGAATTGCCGGTACTCCTCGTATACGGCGAACGCCTCGGTCTGCCGCCCCAGTTGGAACAGGGCATTCATATGAGCGGCCCGTAGGCGTTCGCGCTGGGGATGCAGTTCCATCAGATCATCGATGGTCTCGGCGACCTCCCTGGCGTTGCCCAGCCGCAGCTCAACCTCCGCCCATTCCTCGTACACCTGTAGAAAACGGGTGCCGAGACGTTCCGCCTCGGCTGATATCGTCCGCGAGTTGCGCAGCTCCGGCAGCGACGGCCCGCTCCACAGTTTCAGCGCCTCTTTCAGGAGCCTGGCCGCAGAAGCGAGCGCGCCGTGGCCTGACGCCTCCCTTCCGGCACGGGCGAGGCTGCGGAACCGCAGCGCATCCAACTCCCCGTCGCCGACCAGTAGCAGATAGCCGCTTCCCCGGCGGACCAGCCGCCCGCCCGCTCCAACGTCTTCCAGGAGCTTGCGCAGCGCCGAAATGTACACATGGACGTTCTTCCGTGCGGTCTTCGGCGGTCCGCCGTCCCACAGCGCATCCATCATCAGCTCAACGGGCACCAAGCCATTGGGACGGCACAGCAGGAGGGCAAGCAGCATGCGCTGTTTGGGGGGTCCGAGTGGGACCGGTCCATGCCCGCCCCCGCCGGTAACGGAAAGCGGGCCCAAAATTGTGAACCGGACGCCGCGCGACTGCAGATCGGCCGCCCCTTGCCCCATTTGTCCCCCAATACCTGGTTCATCAACGGAACTCGTTCGCGCGGACATGACCGGGGTCCACGTCGGACTGCTGGTTGAAGAGTGATCCTTGGGACTCCTCCTGTCGTGCACTGTTCCGCTCAGCGGACCAGCGGAAGGGCCTGTTCACCCCCGGGCACCTGGGGGAACTCACCCAGATCGTCCCGTTCGAGATGGTCGATGCGGCCCTTGCCGAGACCGGTGCCGTCCAGCAGCGACTCTCGGTGTGCGCCCCATGCGGGCCCGCACGTCGTCGGCGCGGGTGAAGTCGGGAGCCGTCACGCCTGCCAGTCGCCTCTCCGGCCCGCTCCACCGCTTCGAGAAGCCCGAAGGCACCTTGCAGCACACTGCCGCCCGCGGCGCCCGGCGACGACGTCATGGTCACCGCCGCCGTAGCCACGATCCCTCCGCGTCCGTTCATGCCCTTCACCCCCGTTGCACCCCCTACACCCCGGCATCGAACAACCGCTCGGCAGTACATCCAGAAGGTTCGCATCCGGCCATCGGTCGAAACGTTGTCGAATGCTTGTCGGAAATCACGGGTGACGGTGAAAGATGGGGCCAGTCGCTGAGCGGGTAGGGGGGAGCGAACGCCATGGTGCATGTTCACTTACTGGGACCCGTGGAACTGTCGGTCGGGGGACACATCACGGAAGTGGGACCGCCGCAGCGCCGTATGGTGATGGCTGCGCTGGCCGTGGAGGTCGGCCGGCCCGTCTCGGTGGCCACGCTCATCGACCGGGTCTGGGACGCCGACCCGCCGGACGCGGCGCGACGGGCGGTGCACGCCCACATCGCCATGATCCGGCGAGTGTGCAAGCAGACCACCGACCGCGGTGCGCAGCCGTTGCGCCTGGTGCGCCGTTCGGGCGGTTACGTGCTGGACGCCGACCCGGAGCAGGTGGACGTACACCGGTTCCGGCAGTTGGTCGACCGTGCCCAGGAGGCGGAGCAGACGGACGACACGAAGGCCTCCCTCCTGCGCGAGGCTTTCGGCCTGTGGCGCGGGGAGCCGCTCAGCGGACTGCAGGGGCAGTGGGCGGCGCGGATGCGCGAGACATGGCAGCGCCAGCGGGTGGACGCCGTGGTCGGCTGGGCCCGTGTCGAGTTGCGTCGCGGCGACACTGATGCCGTCATCGGCCCGCTGGCCGACCTGGTGGCCGAGTACCCGCTGGTGGAGCCCCTGGCCGAAATGCTGATGCGGACCCTGCACGACGCGGGGCGCAGTGCGGAGGCACTGGACCGCTACGCCACCGTACGGCGGCGGCTTGCGGAGGAACTCGGCGCGGAACCCGGACCGGCCCTGCGCACGGTTCACCAGGCGATCCTCCGCGGTCACCGGCCGCTGGCCGCCGGCCCTCGACCGGCAGGGGCGTCGTCCCGCCCGGTGACCGCGCCGGGCACGTCCCCACAGCTACGGCCTTCACCGGAGCCGCGCCTGTCCCCGGAGCCCAGACCGTCGGCGAAACGGCAGCCGTCCGAGACTCCGGCCCAACTGCCCGTCGCGGTACGCGGCTTCACCGGCCGCGACGAGGAGATGAACCGGCTCGTGTCGATCCTCGACGCAACCCGGGGAGAGTCCCCCGCGGTGGTGATATCGGCTGTCTCCGGTATGGCGGGAGTCGGGAAGACGGCGCTCGCGGTGCACTGGGCGCGCCAGGTGGAGAGCGCGTTCCCGGACGGGCAGCTCTATGTGAACCTGCGGGGGTTCGATCCCCGGGGTTCGGTGGTGACTCCGACGGAGGCGGTACGGGGGTTCCTGGACGCGTTCGGAGTACACCCCGACCGAATCCCGCCCGGTCTGGAGGCCCAAGTCGGCCTGTACCGGAGCCTGTTGGCAGGGCGGCGGGTCCTCGTCGTACTGGACAACGCCGTCGACGAGCAGCAGGTACGGCCGCTGCTGCCGGGGGCGGCGGGCTGCATGGCGCTGGTGACCAGCCGGAACCGGCTGACCGGACTCGCCGTCTCGGAGGGTGCCCACATGCTGTCCGTGGACGTGCTGGGTCCCGGCGCGGCCAGGGACGTACTGGCGGAGCGGATCGGAACGGACCGGCTGACGGCCGAACCCGATGCCGTGAGAGACATCGTTGTCCGGTGTGCGGGGCTGCCGCTGGCGCTCGCGGTGGTGGCGGCGCGGGCGGACGCGCTCCCGCACCGGCCACTGAGCACGCTGGTGCGGGAGTTGCGGGAGGAGCGGAACAGGCTGGACGCACTGGACGCGGGCGAGTCGGCGAGCCAGGTGCGGGCCGCCTTCTCCTGGTCCTACCGCGCTCTCAGCCCCGGTGCTGCACGGTTGTTCCGGCTGCTCGGCCTGCACCCGGGACCGGACACGGGACTGGCCGCGGTAGCCGCACTGGCGGGGTGCCCACCACAGGAGGCCCGGGAGTTGCTGTCCGAGCTCACCAGAGGGCACCTGCTGTCCGAACACGCCCCGGGCCGGTACACGTTCCACGACCTGCTGCGCGTGTACGCGGGAGAACTCGTCGCCGAGCAGGACGACGCGCGGATACGGCGGGCGGCGCTGCAGCGCATGTTTCACCACTACCTGCACACCGCGCGAGCGGCCGACGCGCTGGTGACCCCGCAGCCCAATCCGGTCTCCCTGCCGACGGCCCGGCGTGGAGCCAACGTGGAGAAGCCGGTGGACTACGACCGGGCGCTGGCCTGGTTCACGGCCGAATGGGCGGTGCTCCTGGAAGTCCTACGCCAGGCGCCGGAAGGCTTCGAGGGTCATGTCTGGCGGCTTACCGCGGTCCTCACCACCTACCTGGACCGCAACGGCTACTGGCAGGCCCTGGAGGACGCCGGCCGTCGAGCGCTGGCGGCGGCGCGGCTGCACCACGACCGCGCCGGGCAGGCCTGCGCCCACCGCAGTCTGGGACTGGCCCTGGACCGATTACGGCATCCGGATCCGGCCCGTGAACACTACGCACAGGCCCTGGAGTTGTTCGCCGGACTGGGCAGCGATGCCGGGCAGGCCAGGACGTACCAGCACCTCGCCCGCCTGTCAGGAACTCAGGGCGACCGCCGACAGGCCCTTGAGCACGCCCGTCGCAGTCTGCGGCACTATCGCGCGGCGGGTGACCGCGCGGGTCAGTCGGCCGCGTTGAACCACATCGGCTGGCAGCTGGCGCACCTGGGCGACCACCACCAGGCGCTGACTCACTGCGAACAGGGCCTGGCCCTGGCCCAGGTGGCCGGGGACGTCAACGGACTGGCCCACACCTGGGACAGCCTGGGGTACATCCACCGTCAACTGGGCCAGGATCAGCGGGCGGTGGAGTGCTACCGGCAGGCGGCGGAACTGTTCCACGCCACCGGGGAACGCAACCACGAGGCCAGATGCCTGACCTGCCTGGGCGACTGTTACCACAGCACCCATCAGCCCGCCCCCGCGCAGGAGACCTGGGCCCAGGCCCTGGCCATCACGGACGAACTGGGCCTGGCGGAGGACGAGTTGCTACGGAAGGAGATCCATCAGCGCTTGCTTCGGTAGGGGATGCTTCGGGTCAGCGAAGCAGTTCGATGATCGTGGCGTTCGCGGTGCCGCCGCCCTCGCACATCGTCTGAAGGCCGTAGCGCAGGTTCCGTTGGCGCATCCGGGCGAGCAGCCGGGTCATCAGGATGGCGCCGGAGCCGCCGAGCGGATGGCCGACCGCGATCGCTCCGCCCAGCGGGTTGAGCCGCTCCGGGTCGGCCCCCGTCTCGGCCAGCCACGCCAACGGAACCGGCGCGAAAGCCTCGTTGACCTCGAACGCCCCGATGTCCTCGATGGACAGGCCGGACCTGCGCAGGGCCTTCTCCGTCGCGGGGATCGGCCCCGTCAGCATCATGATCGGGTCCGCGCCGCTGACCGCGCCCGAGTGATAGCGGGCGATCGGCTTGAGGCCCAACTCCCTTGCCCGTTCGGGAGTTGTGATGAGCAGCGCGGCGGCGCCGTCGGAGATCTGGGAGGCGTTTCCGGCATGGATCACACCGTCCTCCTTGAACGACGGCTTGAGTTTGGCGAGTGTCTCGACCGAAGTGCCGCGCCGCAGGCCCTCGTCGACGGTGAACTTGGTGCCGTCGACCTCGATGGGCACGATGTGGTCGTCGAAGACCCCCGAGTCGATTGCGGCGGCGGCCTTGGCGTGCGACTCGGACGCGAACTCGTCGAGCCGGGTGCGGCTGAGGCCCCACCGCTCGGAGATCAGCTCGGCTCCGACTCCCTGGCTGAACTGGAAGCCGTCGTAGCGGGCCAGGACGGCGGGTCCGTACGGCTGTCCGGTGGTCCGGTGCGAGCCCAGCGGGACCCGGGTCATGGTCTCCACTCCCCCGGCCACCACCAGGTCGTACTGTCCGGCCATCACGGCGTGTGCGGCCGAGTCGACGGCCTGCTGGCTGGAGCCGCAGGCCCGGTTGATGGTCACCCCGGGCACGTGCTCGGGCCAGCCCGCGGCCAGTGCCGCGAACCGGGCGATGTTGCTCGACTGGTCGCCGATCTGGGTGACACAGCCCCACATCACGTCGTCCACGGTGCCGGGGTCCACGCCGGTGCGTTCCACCAGCGCGGTCAGTACGTGTGCCGACAGGTCGGCCGCGTGCACGGCGGCCAGGGAGCCGTTGCGCTTGCCGATCGGCGTGCGTACGGCGTCGACGATGACGGCCTCGGGCATGGCAGGTCCTCTCGGTCGCTAAAAGATTCAGGGGGAATCAGTGCGGAACTGGACGGCGGCGCCGCTGTCGACGAGTTCGTCGGCGTCGGCGATCTCCCAGTCCCGGAAGACGGCGCGGGTGTCGGCGCCTACGGGTGGTGCGGCCGGGCCGGGGCTCGACGGTGTCTCCGAGAAGCGGGGTGCCGCGGCGGGCTGGACGACGCCCTCCCGGGTGAACAGGCTGCTGCGCGCGGCCAGTTGGGGGTGCGCCGCCGCCTCGGTGAGACCGAGAACGGGCGCGACGCAGGCGTCGGTGCCCTCGAACAGGGCCGCCCACTCGTCGCGGGTGCGCTCGGCGAAGCGTTCGGCCAGCCGGCGGCGCAGCTCCGGCCAGGTCGACCGGTCGTGCTGAAGTCCGGGGTCGACGTCGAGTTTCAGCAGCTCGATCAGGCGCCGGTAGAACTTGGCTTCGAGGGCGCCGACCGCCACATGTCCGCCGCCCTTGGTCTCGTAGACGGCGTAGAACGGCCAGCCGCCGTCGAGTTGGTTGATCCCCCGCTCGTCGGTCCAGGCCCCGCGCCCGAGTTTGCCGAAGGTGCTCGCGAGGAGATGGGCCGTCCCGTCGACGATGGCCGCGTCGACCACCTGGCCAACTCCCGTGCGCCCTACGGCATGCAGGGCGGCGAGCACGCCGATCACGAGGTAGCAGCCGCCGCCCCCGAAGTCGCCGACCAGGTTGAGCGGTATCTGCGGGGGTCCCGCCGCGTCGCCGATCGCGCCGAGTGCGCCGGTGAGGGCGATGTAGGTGAGGTCATGTCCGGCGGCTGCGGCGAGGGGGCCGCTCTGGCCCCAGCCGGTCATCCGGCCGTACACCAGCCGGGGGTTGCGGGCGAGGCACTCGTGGGGTCCGATGCCCAGGCGTTCCGTGACGCCAGGGCGGAATCCCTCGGTCAACACATCGGCGCGTTCGGCGAGTTGGAGGAGGGCGGCGGGTCCTGCCGGGTGCTTCAGGTCGAGTACGACCGACCGCTTCCCCCGGTTGAGGACGTCCGCGGGTCCGCCCGCGTCGGGCTCGGCCGCCCGCTCGGGCCGGTCCACCCGGACGACCTCCGCGCCGAGGTCGGCGAGGAGCATCCCGGCGAACGGGCCCGGCCCGATGCCGCCCAGCTCGACCACGCGGCAGCCGGACAGTGGTCCTGTGGTCACAACACCCTCCCTGGCAGCCTGAATTGAGGATCCCGATGCTTCTACGACGCCGTCAGCGTCCCCTCCAGACCGGCGGGCGCTTCTCGGCGAACGCGGCGGCGCCCTCGCGCGCGTCCTCGGACGAGAACACCGGGGAGGCGATCTCGGCCTGCCGGATCCAGCCCTCCTCCAGCGTCCAGTCGGCGGCGGACTGCGCGATCCGTTTGGTGGCGGCGACGGCGAGGGGGCCGTTCGCCGCGATGGTCGTGGCGAGTTCCAGCGCGCCGGCGAGCGCGCCGCCCTCGCCGGTGAGCCGGTTGACCAGTCCGACCTCGGCCGCGCGTTCGGCGGTGATGGGCTCGCCGGTCAGCAGCAGCTCCAACGCGATGGCGTACGGGACTCGCCCGGGCAGGCGCAGGGCCGCGCCTGCCCGGGCGACCAGGGACCGTGTCACCTCCGGTACCCCGACCCGCGCCCCGCGGGACGCCACGACGAGATCGCAGGCGAGCAGCAACTCGAAGCCGCCGGCCAGTGCCCACCCTTCCACCGCGGCGATCAGCGGTTTGCGCGGCGGGGTGATGGTGATCCCGCACAGCCCCCGGCCCTCGATCGCGGGACTCTCACCGCGCAGCCACGCCTTCAGGTCCATGCCCGCCGAGAACGTGCCCCCCGCTCCCGTGAGCACGCCGACCCGCAGCTCGTCCGTCTCGTCCAACTCGTCGACCGCGGCGGCGATTCCGGCGGCCACCCCGGCGTCCAGCGCGTTCTTGACCTTGGGGCGGTTGATCGTGATGACCTGGACCGCGCCCCGGCGCTCCACCAGCACTTCGTCCGACACCTTGCCTCCTGAGTTCTCGTTCTCGACTGCCGTTCACCTGACGGCGAACCGCTCCAGTTCGTGGGCGACCATGCCGTCCAGGTCCTGAGCGGGCGGCTCGGGAAGTTCGACGGCCCGCGCCCTGGTCGGCAGCAGTACAACTGCCCTGCCGGGAGTGGTGACTTCGCCGCGCTGGTTCTCGCAGCGCATGTCGATGTGCACCTCGTTCCGGCCGTCCACCTGCCGTTTGTCGACGACCGTGCCACGCACCCAGGTGGTGTCGCCGAGGTAGTTGAACTTGCGGTGTTCGCAGCGCAGTTGCCACAGCCAGCCGTCGTCGCCGATCCAGTCGGTGAGGAGATGGCAGAGCCAGGTCTCGCGCATACCGCCGTAGTCGTAGGGGTTGGGCAGGCCGAGTTCGCGGGCCCGCTCGGGTTCCCAGTGCAGGCGCTGCACGGTGTCGGGGACGCCCAGACGGTTGGGCGGATAGAGGCCGGGAGCCTTGCGGCGTACGGCCGCCGCGATACCGAAGGCGCCGGGCGGGGTGAGTTGCATGCCCCAGCCCAGGTGCCAGACGACCACGTCCGTCGTGGTCAACGGGCCCTTCACGCGGGGCTGCAGGGCCTCTCCGACTTCGACGTCCTCCCAGTAGCGGGGTTCGGCGCCGCGCCTGGTCTCGGCGGCGTACGCCGCGTCGATCTCGGCCAACTGCTCGCGCGGGTACGGCTGCTGTTCGAGCGCCTCCTTGGCGCGCTTCTTCGACGTGTGGCGTTCGGCGTTGATCCAGGTGCCGCGGCGCAGGGCGTGCATCTCGCCGCGTCCGTTGGCGTAGAGGTAGTCGCGGACGACGTGTGCGGTGCGTCCGCCGAAGCTGCTGCGCTTGAGCTCGACGCCGACCTGGGTCTGCAACACCCGGCAGCGGTCGCCCAGTTGGAGGGGCCGCCACCACTCGAACTCCATCACCGCCTGATAGGAACCGAGGCCCGCGAAGGGGTCGCCCTTGAGCAGCGCCTTGGTCTCCGGGTCCGGTGCCGGGGCCGCGTCCTCCCCCATCGTGTAGAGAAAGGTCGGCGGTGCCACGAGCGCGCCCCAGCGGGTCTTCGCCGCGTAGTCCGGGTCGCAGTACAGGGGGTTGGCGTCGCCGTAGCCGTAGGCGAAGTGGCGTGAACCGTCCCACGTCACCTCGTGGTTGTGCGGTGGGTTGCGCTGCGGCTGGGGGACGCCCAGGCGGCGCCGGGAGCGTTCGACCGCCTCGTCCGTGAGCACGCCGAACTGCTCGGCCGGCTTCTGCTCGGTTTCGCTCACCGGTCAACCTCCTTGCTGGACACCGCAGTTACTCCTTCGGGTGCTGACACTTCGGTGTGCTCGGCGAGCCGGGCCCGTACGAGGTCGAGGAGTTCGACACGGCTCACCTTGCTCGACGGGGTGCGGGGCAGGTGGTCGAGCACGACGATGTGGGTTGGCACCTCGTACGGGGTGAGGTGGGTGCGGCACAGGGCGGCGAGTTCGGCCGCGTCCGGTGCGGGCTGTCCCGGCTCCAACTCGACTGCCACGACCGGTACTTCACCGAGCCGCTGGTCGGGCAGCCCGGCGACGGCCGCCTCGCGTACTGCGGGGTGGGTCTCCAGGACGCGTTTGACGGTCTCCGGCTGCACCTTGAAGCCGCCGCGGATGATGGCGTCGTCGGCTCGGCCCTCGATCCACACGAACCGGTCGGCGTCGATCCGGGCCAGGTCACTGGTCTTCATCCAGGTCCGGCCGCCGTGGGTGCTCTGCTCGGTGCGGACCTCCAGGTGGCCGGTCCGGCCGGGCGGCAGCTCGGTGCCGTCCTCGCCGGTCACCCTCAACTCGACGCCGGCGAAGGCGCGTCCGGCGCTGCCCGCCTTGCGCTGCCACCAGTGTTCGTGCAGCGGGAGGGTCCAGCCGGCGACGGCCCCGGCGAACTCCGTCGCGCCGTAGGTCATCAGGACGGGGATGCCGTACGTGTGGAAGAAGGCGTCGGCGAGTTCCGGCGGGCAGGGTGCCGTGCCGGAGGTGACCACCTGGAGGGTGGTGAGGCGTTCCTTCGGGACCCGCGCGTCGAGTACGGCGCGAATCGCGGCCGGGACCAGGCTCGCCGCGCGGAGCCGGTGGCGTTCGACGGCGCTCACCCAGGGTTCGACGGCGAACCTGGGCATCAGGAGCATGCGGCGGCCGGTGGCGAGGCAGGCGAGGGCTCGCCACAGTCCGCCGATGTGGACGAGCGGGGTGGCCACCAGGGACGCCGACTCCGACAGGAGCCGGTCGTCCTTGCGTGTCTGTCCGCCGGAGACGAGGGCCTGGTCCAGTTGCCCGATCCGCAGGTGGACGCGTTTCGGGGGGCCGGTGGTGCCAGAGGTGAGCATCTCGACGGCGATGCCCGGGCGGGTCGGTGCCTCGGCGGGTACCGTGCCGCCGACGGGTCGTAGGGACCCGTCGGTATCCAGCTCGAAGGCCGTGCCCTGTGCGGTCACCGCGTCCAACACGCCCTCGCGGGCGAGGACTTCGGCGCCGGAGACCACGACGGGCGGCGTGCAGCGGGCGATGTCGGCGGCGAGGCGGGCGGCGGGCTGGAGCGGGCTGAGCATGACCAGGCAGCGGCCGGAGGCGATCACCGCGGCGACCACGGCGACGTGCTCGGGCCGGTTCTCCAGGACGACTCCGACGCGGGCGCCGGCGGGCAGGCCCAGCGCGTCGAGCGCGTCGCCGAGGCTCCGCGCGGTGCGCTGGACCTGTCCCCAGGTCCACCAGTTCCGGTCGTACTCGATCGCCTCGGCAGCCGCGGGCGCTTCCGCCAGCAGGCGGGACAGGCGGTCGCGAATTCCCACGTGATGAACCTTTCGACAGGACGTCGGTCTCAGATTCCGACCAGGTCGGCCAACCGGCTCCGGTGCGTCGCCGGGCCTCCGAACAACTGCTCCGACGACTTGGCGCGCTTCAGATAGAGGTGTGCGTCGTGCTCCCACGTGTAGCCGATGCCGCCGTGGATCTGGATGTTCTCCTTGGCCGCGTGGGTGAAGGCCTGCGCGCAGCACGCGGCGGCCAGGGCGGCGGACACCGGCAGCTCGGCGGGTACCGACTGCTCGCCGAACGGCGGTAGTTCAGCGGCAGCGACGGCCGTCGCGTGGTAGGCCGCCGACCTGGCGCCCTCCACGGCGACCAACAGATCGGCGCACTTGTGCTTGATCGCCTGGAACGAGCCGATGGGACGCCCGAACTGCACACGTTGCTTTGCGTACGCCACGGCCGCGTCGAGGCACGCCTGTGCCCCGCCGACCTGTTCGGCGGCGAGCGCCACGGCCACGAGGTCGAGCACGGTGCGCAGATACCCGGAGGCGTCCCCGCTCGGGCCGATCCGCAGTGCGGGCGCCCCGTTGAGGTCGACGCGAGCCAGCCGCCGGGTCGGGTCGAGGGTCTCCAGTCGGGTGCGGGTCACTCCGGGGGCGTCGCCGTCGACGGCGAAGAGCCCAAGTCCCGTTCCGTCGCGGGCAACTACGAGGATGAGGTCGGCGGTGTGGCCGTCGACGACGAACATCTTGGTGCCGGAGAGCGTCCCGTTCTCGGCCGAGGTCTCGATGTCCTCCAGCCGCCATGAGCCGCGCTCCTCGGCGAGGGCCAGGGTGGCCGTCAGCGTTCCGTCGGCGATCGCGGGCAGCCAGCGCGCCTTCGCCGCCTCGTCGCCGGAGGCCGTGAGGGCCTGGCCGGCGAGTGCCACGGTCGCGAAGTACGGCGACGGCAGCAGGATCCGTCCGGTCTCCTCCAGTACGATCCCCAACTCGACCGGTCCACCGCCGGATCCGCCGTACTCCTCGGGCAACGCGAGTCCGTGCAGGCCGAGTTGGTCGGCCATCTGCCGCCACAGCCGGGGATCGTGTCCTTCGGCGGAGTCCATCGCCCGGCGTACGGCGGCGCTCGGCGCCTTGTCGGTGAGGAAGCGCCGTAGTGTCGTACGGAGTTCCTCCTGCTCCTCGGTGAACGTCAGTGCCACGTCGGTGCCTTGGCGCGCAGATAGGCGTCGAAGTCCGGGATGAGGGTGCGGTCCACGATCTCGATGCGCAGGCCGTACGGGTCGCGGTGGTAGGCGAAGAGCGCCGGGGTGCCGTCGACCAGTGCGCAGGCCTCCAGCGGGAAGCCCGCCTCCTCCAGCCGTTTGGAGGTCGTCTGCAGGTCGTCGCAGAAGTAGCCGAGGTGATGGACGGACAGGTGCGGGGCCGGTGTCCAGGGTGTTCCCGGGATCTCCTGGACGAGTTCGAGGTGCGGGGCGTCCAGCGAGTACGCGTAGCGCAGCGGGAGCACGCGCTCGCCGTCCGCCATCCGGACCGGCAGGTCCGCGGCCATGGTCCCGGTCCAGCGGTGACCGGCGAGTTCGGTCAGCCGGATCTTCCACGTCTCGACGTCCGGAACCACAATTCCCGTGTGGTACAGGTCCGTTGGGCTGAGCGGGTGCGTCGTCATGGCGCCGTTCACCACTCCAGCCGGAGCTGCTTGATGCCGTACATGTTGCCGTGCTGTTCGAGGTCCTGGCCGGCGGTGATCCCGTAGTCGGGGATGCGCCGGTGCCATGCCTCGACGGCGACGTTGAGTTCGAGGCGGGCGAGGTGGGAGCCCAGGCAGCGGTGCGGTCCCGAGCCGAACGCGATGTGGTTCGTGGCCTTGCGCCGCAGGTCGACTTCGAGGGGCCGGTCGAAGCGCTCGGGGTCGCGGTTGCTGACCGCGAGCGGGAGCATCACCATCTCCCCCGCCCTGACCGGGCAGCCGCCGATCTCGACGTCCTGTGTCGCCTTGCGGGCGGGCACGACGAATGAGTAGACGCGGAGGATCTCCTCGACCGCCGTGGGGATCAGCGCGGGGTCCTCGACGATCGCCCTGCGCTGTTCCGGATGCGTGGCGAAGTGGTAGAGGGCCCAGCCGATGGAGATGGGGACAGTGTCGAAGCCGGCCTGGAACAGCAGGATGCAGAACGCGTGCATGTCCCGGTCGCTGATCGGCTCGTCGTCGATCGTCCAGGTCATCGCCCGGGACAGCAGGTCGTCGCGGGGCGCTTCGCGGCGGATCGCGATCTGCTGCTCGAAGTACTCCGACACGGCGTTCATGGCGCTCAACTGCCGTTCGCCGTGCGGGTCTTCGCCGTGGGACAGATGCAGCAGGTCGTGGATCCAGTCGAGGAACTGCGGGAGGTCCTGCTCGGGCAGGCCCATCAGGCGCATGAAGATCAGGGTCGGGAAGCGGCGGGCGAACGAGTCGAGGACGTCGGCGGAGCCGCTGTCCTTCAGCTCGTCGATCAGGCCGGACGCGACCTCGCGGATCTCCGGTTCGCGGGCGGCGACGGTCTTGGGCGAGAAGGCGCTGCCCAACAGGCGCCGCCACGCGGTGTGTTGGGGCGGGTCGAGCATCTCCGGGATCCACAGGAACCGGGGGTCCGGATCGAGCGCCGTCACGGACTGGTTGGAGAAGGTCCGCCAGTCCTGCAGCGCCTGCTGGACGGCCTCGCCCTCGGTGACGACCCAGTAGCCGCGCGCGGTGGTGCTGCGGAATCCGGAGTGGGTGCGGGCGATCTCGTCCCAGCGTTCCTGATGGCTCAGGACCGGGCCGCCGAGCCGGTTGTCGAAGTGGTAGGCGGGGACGCCCTGGTGGGTCCCGTCGGGTTCGAGTGTCGCGCTCATCACGGCTCCTCTCGTACGGTCTTGGCCTCGCCCACGGCGGTCATGTCGCGGCGCCGTCGATCTTCAGCGCGATCAGCTCCTCGTCGGAGAGACCCAGTGAGCGCAGGACCTCGTCGGTGTGTTCCGCGAACTGCGGTGCCCGGGTGAGGTCGACCGGGGTCTCGTCGAACTGGACGGGGCTGGCGACGAGTTCGCGGCCGACGCCGTCCGCGTCCACGACGGAGGCGATGAGTCCGTTGGCGCGCAGCGAGGGGTCCTGGCCGACCTCCCAGGCGTTCTGCACCACCGACCACTGGCCCTCGCCGCGGGAGAGGATCTCGACCCACTCCTCGAAGGGGCGGGACGCGATGAGTTCGGCGACGATGCCGGCCGCCTGAGCCGCGTTGGCCATCAACTTCTCGGTGCTGTCGAAGCGTTCGTCGGTGCCGAGCTCGCCGCGTCCGGCGAGCTTGCAGAACTCGGTCCAGTAGCGGCCGGGTTGGAGCATCGACAGTTCGATCCAGCGTCCGTCCGAGGTCAGATACGCCCCGATGAGGGGGTTGGTACGCGATCCGTGCCGGGGCTGAACGTTCACCGGCAGCGGGCCGCCGTTCATCAGCGCCATGTTGACCGTGAACTGGGTCGCCCAGGCGCCGACGCCCAGCAGCGACACGTCCACCACGGACGGTTCACCGGTCGTCGCACGGGAGTAGAGGGCGGCGGCGATGCCGCCGGCGATCGTCATGCCGCCCATCGCGTCGCCGTAGGCTCCGGCGGGCATCCGGATCATCCGGTCCGCGCCCGGTGGTGTGACGCCGGCGGCGCTGCCGCCGCGCGCCCAGAAGGCCGTGGAGTCGTAGCCGCCCTTCGTGGCCTCGTCGCCGCGCTGGCCGAAACCGCTGCCGCGCACATAGATGATGTCCGGGTTGATGGCCCGGATGTCCTCGACTTCGATGCGCAGTTTCGCGCGCGCCTCGGGCAGGAAGTTGGTCAGGAACACATCGCTGCGGCGGACCAGTTCCTCGAACGCCTTACGGGCCGACGGCTTCTCCAGAGCGAGGCCGACACTGCGTTTGCCCCGGTTGGGCCCCTCCACGATCGGGAAGAACGACGACCCCTCGCTGGTGGCGTCATAGCCGAGGACACGGACCAACCCCCTCTGTCCGTCGCCGCGTTCGGCGTGTTCGATCTTGATCACATCGGCGCCCCAGTCGGCGAGCACGGCGCCCGCCGCCGGGACGAAGGTGAACTGGGCTACTTCGAGAACGCGTACGCCCTCCATCGGCCTGCGCATCGACCAACTCCTCATACTCATCTGCCGTCACGCACTCCGAGTATGGACCGAACCTCGCTAAAAAGTATACTGTTTTGCTGTCGCCGACCAACCCGCACCTTCCGGAGGGCCGATGCTGGACTTCTCGATCGAACCCGAGTTCCAGGCCAAGCTGGACTGGGCGACGGCCTTCGTGCGGGAGGAGGTCGAGCCGCTCGACCTCCTCTTCCCGCACGGCGGCGACCCGTACGACACGCGCAACGAGAAGGCCCGCGCGATCCTCAAGCCGCTCCAGGACCGGGTCCGTGCCCAGGGCCTGTGGGCCTGCCATCTCGGCGCGGAACTCGGCGGCGCGGGCTACGGCCAGGTGAAGCTCGCCTACCTCAACGAGATCCTCGGCCGCTCCTACTGGGCGCCGACGGTGTTCGGCACCGCCGCGCCGGACACCGGCAACGCGGAGATCCTGGCCATGTTCGGCACCGCGGAGCAGAAGGCGCGCTATCTGCAGCCCCTGCTCGACGGCGACATCGTCTCCACCTTCTCGATGACGGAACCGCAGGCGGGAGCCGATCCCAAGGAGTTCGTGTGCCGAGCCAGGCGCGAGGGGGACGAGTGGGTGATCGACGGGGAGAAGTGGTTCTCCTCCAACGCCCGGTACGCGGCCTTCCTCATCGTCATGGCCGTCACCGACCCGGAGGCGCCGCCGCACGCCCGGATGTCGATGTTCATCGTCCCGGCCGAGACACCCGGCATCGAGATCAAGCGCAACGTGGGCACCATGGACGAACGCGACTCCCTCGACGAGGGCATCCACGCCTATATCCGCTACGACCAGGTGCGGGTCCCGCTCGACGCCATGCTCGGCGGCCCCGGCGAGGGCTTCAGGGTCGCCCAGGCCCGGCTCGGCGGGGGCCGGGTCCATCACGCGATGCGCACGGTCGGCAAGTGCACCCGGGCCTTCGACATGATGTGCGAGCGCGCGCTGTCCCGTCGTACTCAGGGCACTGTTCTCGCCGAGAAGCAGGCAGTGCAGCAGTTCATCGCGGACTCCTGGGTGGAGTTGCAGCAGTTCCGGCTGCTGGTGCTGCACACCGCCTGGATCATCGACACCCAGCCGCACGGCGCGGCCCGCACCCAGATCGCGATGTGCAAGGTGCAGACGGCGAAGGTGCTGCACGACGTCATCCAGCGCGCCCTGCATCTGCACGGTTCGCTCGGCACCACCAACGAACTCCCGCTCGCCAAATGGTGGATGGCCGCCCCGAACCTCGCACTCGCCGACGGCCCCACAGAGGTGCACCGCACCACGATCGCCAAGCAGCTGCTCAAGAACCGCCGCCCGGCCGACGGTCTGTTCCCCAGCGAGCACATCCCGCCGAAGCTGGAGGCCGCCCGCAAGCGGTACGCCCACATCGTCGAGGACGACAGCCTCACCGGACGGGTGCAGGCATGAGCGAGCCACGCGACACCAAGTCCCTTGCCCCGGCTGACCTGTTCGACCTGTCCGGCAAGGTCGCGCTGGTCACGGGCGGCAGCCGGGGCCTGGGGCTGGCGATGGTGCGCGCCTTCGCCACCGCGGGCGCCGACGTCGTGATCGCCAGCCGCAAGCTCGACGCGTGCGAGACGGCGGCGGACGAGGTCCGCGCCCTCGGCCGCCGCGCGCTGCCCGTCGCCGCCCACGTCGGACACTGGGACGACCTGGCCCGCCTCGCCGACGCGGCCTACGAGGAGTTCGGCCAGGTCGACATCCTGGTCAACAACGCCGGCATGTCACCCCTCGCCCCGTCCTCGGCCGACACCAGCGAGGAGCTCTTCGACAAGGTGATCGGCGTCAACTTCAAGGGCCCGTTCCGGCTCGCCTCGTTGGTCGGACAGCGGATGGCCGACTCGGAGAACGGGGGCTCGATCATCAACGTCTCGTCGTCCGGAGCGCTGATGCCACAGCCGCGCTTCGGCCCGTACGCGGGCGCCAAGGCCGCGCTCAACGCGCTCACGACCGTCTTCGCGCTGGAATACGGCCCGACAGTTCGCGTCAACACGATCTCGGCCGGGCCGTTCCTCACCGACATCTCCAAGTCCTGGGCGCCGGAGAAACGGCAGACGACACGCAGCGCGATCGGACGTCCCGGGCAGCCCGACGAGATCGTCAGCACCGCGCTGTACCTGGCGAGCGACGCGTCGAGCTATACGACGGGGGCGCTGATCCGGGTGGACGGCGGGCTGTACTGACCGTCGAACGCGTGGTCCTACACCGCCGTGAACCCGCCGTCGACGGTGAGCGTGGCGCCGTGGATCTGGGACGCCTCGTCGCTCGCGAGGAACACTACGGCGGAGGCCACCTCGGCCGGAGTACCGGCGCGGCCGGAGGGCATGCGCGCGATGATCGGGCCCAGGCGCTCCTCCATCGACACAACCTTCTCGGTCAAAGTCGGGCCGGGAGCAACCGTGTTGACCCGGACGCCGTGCGGTCCGTACTCCGCGGCCCACGACTCGGTGAGCGAGTGCACGGCCGCCTTGGTCATGTTGTAGAGCGCCGAACGCGCGCTGCCCCGCAGGCCGGCGATGGAGCCCAGGTTGACCACGGCGCCGTGGCCGCGCTCGGCCATGGGCGGTGCGAGCAGGCCGGTCAGGAGGAACACCGAGCGCACGCTCACGGCCAGCGCCTCGTCGATGGTCTTCTGCGCGACCTCTGCGGTGGGGGTGGGCGTCAGCAGCAGCGCCGCGTTGTTGACGAGCACGTCGATCCGCCCGCCGGCCGCGGTGAGCGCGTCGGTGGCGAAGCGGTCGATCACCTCGGCGCCCGCGGACAGATCCGCCTTGACGAAGACCGCCGCACCGCCGTCCTTCTCGATGCGTGCCACCACCTCGCCGCCGCGCCGCTCGTCGCGTCCGCTGACGACGACGAACGCTCCCTCCGCTGCCAGTGCCACTGCGACGGCGACGCCGATACCGTTGGTGGAGCCGGTGACCAGGGCTTTCCGCCCGGCAAGTCGCTTGGTCATGATGCTGTGCCTCTCCGAATCCGACCCGCCGGAAGCTGAGCCAACCGGCTGGGTGCGGCAAAGCTGCCACCCAGAAAATGGACCCGCAAGTCCAGAAAGTGGCACAGTGATGGCATGGCACCACGACTGACACCCAAGGGCGCGGCCACCAGGCAACGCATCGTCGAAGGAGCCGCGGCGGAGATCCGCGCACGCGGTGTGACCGAGACGACCCTGGACGACATCCGCGCCCGCACGTCCACCAGCAAGAGCCAGCTCTTCCACTACTTCCCCGGCGGCAAGGAGGAGCTTCTGCTCGCCGTGGCCCAGAACGAGGCGGACCGCGTGCTGTCCGACCAGCAGCCCCACCTCAATGCGCTCACCTCGTGGCGGGCCTGGCACGACTGGCGGGACGCGGTCGTCGACCGCTACCGCCGACAGGGGCAGCAGTGCCCGCTCAACGCGCTCATGTCCCAGCTGACCCCCGCCACGCCCGGCGCACAGGCCGTCACCGGACAGCTCGTCGCCTCGTGGCAGTCCAAGCTGGCCATCGGCATCCGGGCCATGCAGGACCAGGGCGAGACCCCGGCCGGCCTCGACGCCGACCGTGCCGCGGCGGCCTTGCTGGCCGGTATCCAGGGCGGTGTCCTGATCATGATGTCCACCGGTTCACTGGCACATCTCGAAGCGGCCCTCGATCTGGGCATCCATCAGCTTCGGGCTGTGCCCAGCAGTTCGGCCGCCTCGTCCAGCAACACCGGCAGCGCGGGCAGCATCCGCTGATGCATGGCGTTCAACTGCCCCGATTTACGGCCCCGTTTGATCAACAGGGCGGTCGCCGCCGACTCCTTGTACTTGGTGAGCGCCTCGAACCACGGCAGGTCGTGCAGCGGTTCGCCGCGCAACTCCTCGTAGGCGTCGACCAGTTCGGCCTTGCTTGGCGTGCCGGTCGGCTCGTCCGACGCGGAGGCCGGGTGGCGGGCCTCGTCGGTGAAGAACGTCAGCCAGGTCATGTCGACGCGGGGGTCGCCGAGCGACCAGATCTCCCAGTCGATGATCGCCGTGACCGAGCCGTCCGCGCACAACGTGTTGCCGAGCCGGTAGTCGCCGTGGGTGAACACCGGTGTCAGCGCGGCGGGCGCGGTGGCGTGCAACCGGTCGGCGACCGCCCCGTGCCCGGTGCGCAGGTCGTCGGTGACGGTGCCGAACGCCCGGGTCCAGCGGTCGATCTCGGCGTGGAGCGACACGGCCGGCTCCGCCGCGAGCGCCGTCCGCGCCGGATCCACCCGGTGCAGGTCGGCCAGCATCCGGGCCGCGTCCAGGGCACGGGACCGCACCTCTCCCGCCGTGAGCGTGCCGCGGGGCACCAGCACCGGTTCGACGCACTCCCCCGGCACCAACTCCATTGCCACGAAAGGCTGTACGTCCGGGGGCGTGCCCGCGTCGCAGAACAGCACCTTCGGTACCCGCACGCCCGGCTGTCCGGCGAGGGCCGCCATGAGCCGCGCCTGGCGCAGCACGTCCCGGTTGCGGACCGGGGGCAGGCCGGGCGGGGCCACCTTGAGGACCACACGTTCGTAGCCGGCCGGGACACCCGACAGATGGGCGACGTACGTCAGGCTCGACGTGCCGCCGGTGAGCGGTTCGACGCCGTCGACGGTGGCGCCGGGGATCCAGCCGGCGACCACGGCGGCCGTCCGGTCCGTCAACTCCCGCGCCAGCGCAGGGCTGTTGGTGGCGACGACGCTCATGGTTGCCCCTTCGTCCCGATCTCGGGTGCGGTGAGTGCCGCCACGATGTCGCGGCGCACCAGTTTGCCGGTCACCGTGCGCGGGAGTTCGGTCCAGTACGTGATGCGCTCCGGGGTCTTCGAGCCGCGCAGTGTGCCGCGCACGGCGGCGCGGAGTGCTCCGGCGTCGACCTCCGCGCCGTCGCGGGGTACGACCACGGCCTCGATGCGCTGGCCCCACTCCTCGTCGGGGACACCGACCACGACGGCGTCGAGCACGTCCGGGTGGCGCAGCAGAACGTCCTCTATCTCGGCGGGGGCGATGTTCTCCGCGCCGCGGATGATCGTGTCGTCGGTCCTGCCCTCGATGTGGAGGTAGCCGTCGGCGTCGAGGCGGCCCCGGTCGCGGGTGTGGAAGTAGCCGCGCTCGTCGACGGCGGAGCCCTGACCGGCGTACTCCCCCGAGACCTGTTCGCCGCGCACCCAGATCTGCCCGGTCTCCCCGGCGTCGAGGGGTTCCCCGGTCACGTCACGCACCTCGATCTCGACACCCGGCACCGGCAGTCCGGCCGAGCCGAGCCGGGACCGTACGACGGGGTCGTCGCTGGCGACCGCCGCGCGGTGTTCGGCCGGGCCGAGCACGGAGATCGTGGACGAAGTCTCCGTCAGGCCGTAGGCGTTGACGAAGTCGACCCCCGGCCACGAGCGCAGCGCCGTCTCGATCACGCGCACCGGCATCCTCGCGCCACCATAGGCGAGCGAGCGCATTGAGGGCACTGATCGCTCCAGGCCGTCCGTGTCCATGATTCGGGCGAGCATCGTGGGGACGACCATCGCGTGGGTGATCCGCTGTTCCCGGACGAGCGCGAGCCAGGCCTCGGGGGTGAACTGGTCGAGAGTGAGGGTGCGTCGGCCGGCGTAGAGGTTCGTCAGCACATTCGAGACGGCGGCTATGTGGTACGGCGGCACACTCATCAGCGCTGATTCGGAGTGGTCTGCCGCGGCGAACTCCACGGTGCCGAGCACATACGACACCAGGTTGTGGTGGCGCAGGACCACACCCTTCGGGGCCGAGGTGGTGCCGCTGGTGTAGATCAGCACGGCGGGGGCGTCGGTCGGCGGGGCCGGTTCGGTGTCGCCGTCGGCGTGCGCGGCGGCCTCCGTGAGCCAGTCGGCCGGGCTGCGGACCGGCAGTCCGGCCCGGCGCGGGGCCGCGTCCTGGTCGGGGGCGGCGATGACCAGGGCGTGCGGGTGGTTCGCGAGCAGGGCGTCCAACTGTTCTTCGCCCAGGCGGTAGTTGACCGGAACGAGCGGGACTCCGGCGTGGGCCGCGGCGAACTGGGCGACGGCGAAGACGGGGCCGTTCGTGGCCAGGTACACGAGCGCGTCGGCGCCGGCCGCGCGGACCACCCGGGCCCCGCCGACGGCCAGTTCGCGCAGCCGTACGGGGGTGAGCCCGTCCTGTGCGCGTCCGATCACGATCCGGTCGCCGAAGCCCTCGGCGGCCATGTCCAGGATCATCGACACGTTCATCGGCGCGCTTCCCTCTTTCTCAGTCCGAGGCCGGGAGCGGCTTCGCGGTCTTCACCGGCAGCGGGACGCCGTTCACGGCGAGGGTGCCCGGTCCCTGTTTGGTGCAGAGGAGTTCGAGGCCGAGGTCCTCGTCGGCGTAGCGCTTGCCGAGCAGTGAACCGCCCATCCGATCCGGGTCCGGGGTGCCGGCGGGGGCCCCGGTCGCGGGCCCCTCGGCCATCGCGGCACCGCCGCAGGTGATGTCCAGGTCGCTGTCGGGGCAGCGCACGACGATCACCGCCGTCGTGTCCACCGTGCTGGCGAGCATCTGTCCCACTCGTGGCCTCATCGCAGGTTCCTCCGCGGATCTTGTTCCGTTCCGGGCGCCCAAAGACCAGAAAAAAGTATACTACTTACCTCGATCGCGTCGAGATGACGAACCGAGTCGACGAACGGAGTCGCCGGATGGATCTCAAGACCGTCCTGTTCGAGGTGACCGACCATGTCGCCACCCTCACGCTGAATCGGCCGCAGGCCATGAACAGCTTCAACCAGCGGATGCTGGAGGAGTTCTCCGCGATCTGGGACCGGGTCAAGACCGACGACGACGTGCGGGTCGTCGTGCTGCGCGGCTCGGGCGAACGCGCGTTCAGCACCGGCATGGACGTGAAGGAGGGCATCGACCGCCACCCCAACGTCTGGTCGCAGACCGACCCCGGGGAGTTCCTGTCGCCGAAGCTGAACCAGGTGTGGAAACCGCTGGTCTGCGCTGTGCACGGGATGGCCGCCGGTGGCGCCTTCTACTGGCTCAACGAGGCCGACATCCTGATCTGTTCGGACGATGCGACCTTCTTCGACCCGCATGTCAGCTACGGACTCACCGCCGCCCTCGAACCCATCGGACTGGCCCGCCGCATCCCGCTCGGCGAGACCCTGCGCATCGCGCTGCTCGGCCTCGACGAGCGGGTGTCGGCCGCACGGGCCCTCCAGATCGGCCTGGTCAGCGAGGTGTTGCCGGGCGAACAACTCTGGGGCCGGGCGGACGAGATCGCGCGCATCATCGCCGCCAAACCGCCGGCCGCGATCCAGGGCACGGTCCGCGCGATCTGGGAGTCCCTGGATTCGACCCGCACCCAGGCCCTGCGCACCGGGCTGTCGTACACGCAGATCGGCAACCCCGTCGGAAAGGCCGAGGTGGACCGCGCCGCGGTGCCCCGGGGGCGGTGGACACTGCGCTGACGCTCCCCTACGCTCCATAAAACAGTATCCTTTTTTACGAGGTTCCATGAAGGGCTGGCTCTGATGCGATTCGGCATGCCCTGGCCGGGCCGTGAGGTGGCGCGCGAGGCCGAGGAGGCCGGTGCGGGCGCCTTCTGCGCCGGCGAGTTCGTCGACCACGACGCCTACCTCACCCTCGCCGAGATCGTCGCGAACTCCGAACGCGCCCTGGCGGGGCCCGCCATCGCCTACGCCTTCGCCCGCACTCCGTACGCGCACGCCACCGCGCTGCGCCAGCTGCACGCCCAGGCACCGGGGCGACTCTTCCTCGGCCTGGGCAGCGCCGCGTTCCGCATCAACCGCGACTGGCTCGACGTACCCGCCGACCACCCGGTCGACCGGATCGCGGAGACCGTCGGGGCCGTGCGTGCCTGGCTGCACGCGGAGAACGGCGAGAAGGTGCACTACTCCGGCGAGTTCTACTCGCTGGACGCCGATGTCCGCGCCCCGGTGCTCGGCCGGCTCGACATCCCCGTGCTGCTCGCCGCGTTCAACACCCGGATGGCCGCGACCGCGGGCCGGGTGGCCGACGGCGTCATCGGGCACGGGCTGTTCACCCGCTCCTGGTGGAACGACGTCGTACGGCCGTCCGTCGAGCGCGGCACCGCCACCGCCGGCCGCACCGAACCGCCGCTGGAACACGGCTGGGTCATCACGGCGCTGGACGACTCCGCGCCCGAACGCGCCGTGGCCGACGCCCGCCGGATGATCGCCTTCTACCTCACGGTGAAGACATACGACCCGTTCGTCGCCCACCACGGCTGGGAGGGCCCGGTGGCGCAGCTGCGCAAGGCGTTCCGGGCCGGGGACACGGACGCGATGGCCGCCGCCGTCACCGACGAGATGCTCACCGCGATCGCCGTGTGCGGGACGACGGCCGACGCGAAGGACCTGCTCGCCGCACGCGCCGGTTCGCTCCCTCGTGACGTCGGCTATTTCGCACCGCCCAGCTTCCTGGTGAGCCAGCGGCGCCGGGCCGCGTACGCCCGGGCCTCCCTCGCCCTGATCGGCGAACTGCCCACACCGTGAGAGAAGCGGCGGGCGGCACCCTCGGACCGCCCGCCGCTGCCGTCGCGTTTCAGTGCCCTGAAACGCCGTTCAGATGGTCAGGCGCTCTCGGTGACCGGGGCGAGTTTCCTGCTCTTGTCGAAGTGCACGACGTCGGCGAGCGTGCCGCCCAGGATGGCCGCGCGGTCCTCGTCGTTGACGCCCTCGAAGTTCTCGGCGATGCACTCGGCACTGGAGCGGAAGGTGCCCTCCGCGTGCGGGTAGTCGTTGCCCCACATGACCGTCGACAGCCCGGTGATGTGGCGGGCCTTGACGGCCGTGGGGTCGTCCGCGAACTGCACATGGATCTGGCGTTGGACGTATTCGGTGGGCTTGAGCGGGTAGGGCCACTTGTCGTTGATCGCGAACAGCCTTCCCATGGAGGGCTGTTCGTTCGCCGGACGACTGTCGTCCCAGAAGCCGAGCCACCAGTCGGGGTCCTGACCGGTGCCCGTCTTCCACGCCTTGTCCATGTAGCCCATGAAGGACACCAGCCAGCCGGCGGTGTACTCGATCAGGTTGAAGTGCAGGTCGGGGAAGCGCTCGCAGACCCCGCCGCCGACCAGACTGGCGATGATGCCCTGCGGACCCGCCACACCGGCACCGGCCGCGAAGCCCATGGTCCGGCCCGCCACCATGTCGTCGGTCAGGTTCCCCTTGCCCATGTTCATGGACGTCATCAGTCCCCGGACGGTCTGTGCCGTTCCGGAGATCTCCTGCTTGACCTTCACCCCGCCGGTGGCCACGTGGATGAAGACCGGCAGGCCGTGCGCCTGGGCGGCGGCCCAGACCGGGTCGTACTCCCGCGAGTAGTACGGCTGGGGCGGGATCTCCGGGAGGAGGATCGCGCCGAGGCCCAGCCTCGCGACCCGCTCGATCTCCGCCACGGCAGCGGGGACGTCCGTGATCGGGATCGCGGCCGTGGGGCGCAGCCGGTCCTTGTAGGGGAGGTACCTCTCGACGAGGTAGTCGTTCCACACACGTGCGTGGGCCATCGACAGCTCGTGGTCGTCCGTGAACAGGACGAACAGCGAGAGGTTGGGGAACATGACCGAGGCGTCCACGCCGTCGAAGTTCATGTCCCGGATGATGTGGTCGGGATCGCCGTCCGGGGTCTCCCCGCCGGTCTGGCGGTACTTGGAGATGGTCCAGCCGTCGAACCCGATGGTGTGGAGCTTCTTGAACTCCGTGTGCCCGCCCGGGACGATCGGCTCGTCGAGGGTGAACTCCTCTTCCCACAGGGCGCGTTCGCGGAGCTCCTTGGGCAGGCGGGTCTTGAACAGATCGACCGGCTCGATGATGTGCGAATCGCCGGACACGACAAATTCCTTGAACACAGGCGGTACCTCTTTTCGAACTCCGTCGTTCGTAGCCAGAAGGCCGACCCCCAGATATCTGAGAAGTTAGCTGTACCGACCGGTCGAGTCAATAAAACTGGCACACTCCTGACCCGCCCCCCTTAATTCAGTACACTCAACACGGGACACACTTGATGAGGAGACGGCACATGACGACGACGTACTCGTTCTCTTCGCGGCTCTACATCGACGGACGGCACACCGACGGCACGTCGGATGCGCGGATCGTCGTACGCAATCCGGCGACGGAGGAGACGGTCGCAGAGGTGCCGGACTCCTCGCTCGGGGATGTGCGGCGGGCGGTCGAGGCGGCGCGGCGGGCCTTCGACGAAGGACCCTGGCCGCGGCTGCGGTCCGCCGAGCGGGGCGCGGTACTGCTGCGCATGGCCGAGGAGTTGGAGCGGCGGCTGCCGGAACTCGTCGCCGTCAACATGGCCGAGGCGGGTTCGGTGCGCGGGCTGGCGGAGACGCTGCAGACCCGGGTGCCGGTGGCGCATCTGCGGGACATGGCCGAGCGGGTGATCCCGGCCTTCGCGTGGGAGCGTCCGATGGATCCCACGATCGCGCCGGGCGCCGGTATCTTCCAAGGGGTGCTGCGCCGGGAGGCGTTCGGGGTGTGCGCGTTGATCTCGGCGTACAACTTCCCCTTCTTCCTCAGCATGATGAAGGTCATCCCCGCCCTCGCCGCGGGCTGCACGGTCGTCCTGAAGCCGGCGCCGCAGACCCCGCTCGACTCGCTGCTGCTCGGCGACTTCGCGGACGCGGCCGGGCTGCCGTCGGGCGTGCTGAACATCGTGACCGGCGATGTGGAGGCCGGCCGGGAGCTGACCACGCACCCGATGGTGGACCTCGTCAGCTTCACCGGGTCGGACGCGGTGGGCCGCACGGTGTACGCCCAGGCCGCGGCCTCCATGAAGAAGGTCGTTCTGGAACTCGGCGGCAAGTCAGCCAACATCGTGCGCGCCGACGGCGACCTCGACGGTGCCGTCCGCTCCGCGTTCTCCGGCATGACCACCCATGCGGGACAAGGCTGTTCGCTGCTGACCCGCACGCTGGTGCACGAGTCCGTCCACGACGAGTTCGTCGACCGGCTGAGCGCCGCCCTCGCCGGGGTCAGGGTCGGTGACCCCGCCGACGCGGCCACCACGATGGGGCCACTCATCAGCGCGGCCCAGCGGGACAAGGTGGAGAAGCTGATCCGGGTGGGCGAGGAGGAGGGCGCCCGGATCGTGTGCGGCGGCAAGCGTCCTGCCGGGCTCGACCGGGGTTATTTCGTGGAGCCGACGCTCTTCGCCGCCGTGGACAACGCGATGACCGTCGCCCGGACGGAGTTCTTCGGGCCGGTCGGCGTCGTCATCCCGTTCCGCACCGACGAGGAGGCGGTACACATCGCCAACGACAGTCCGTACGGCCTGGGTGGTGCCGTGTGGAGCGCCGACACCGTGGCCGCGTACGACCTGGCGACCCGGCTGCGGACCGGCGGGGTCACGATCAACGGCGGCAGTGCCGGGGTGAGCCCGCGGTCCGCGTTCGGCGGATACAAGCAGAGCGGACTCGGCCGGGAATGGGGCGAGTTCGGGCTCGACGAGTATCTGCAGACGAAGACGGTGAGCTGGGCGGCCCGCTGACGGGCGGACCGCCGGGGTGTCACGCGGTGAGCACCATCGCCGATCCCATGCCGCCGCCCGCGCACATCGCCGCGACGGCCGTGCCCCCGCCACGGCGGCGCAGCTCGTGCGCGAGCGTGACGATCATCCGGGTGCCGGTGGTCGCGATCGGGTGGCCGAGGCTGCACCCACTGCCGAAGGGGTTCACCCGCTCGGGATCCAGGCCCAGTTCACGGGTGGCGGCGACGGCGACCGCGGCGAAGGCCTCGTTGACCTCGAACAGGTCGACCTCCTCGATCCGCAGCCCGGCCCTGTCAAGTGCCTTGCGGATGGCGGCGATCGGGGCCAGCCCCGTCTCGACGGGGTCGACGCCGACGCTCGCCCACGACCGTACGGTGGCGAGCGGGGTGAGCCCATGACGGGCGGCGACCTCGGAGGAGGCGACGACGACCGCTGCCGAACCGTCGTTCACGCCACTGGAGTTGCCCGCAGTGATGGAGTAGCCCTCTATCTCGGGGCGCAGCACCTTCAGCGCCGCGAGCTTCTCGATGCTGGTGTCGCGGCGCGGGTGTTCGTCGGTGTCGAACACGGAGACCCGGCCGCCGCGGTCGGTGACCTCCACCGGGACGATCTCGTCGGCGAAACGCCCCTCGTCGATCGCCCGCACGGCCCGCCGGTGCGAACGCAGGGCCCAACTGTCCATGTTCTGGCGCGAGATACCCGTCAGCCGGGCCGTGTTCCAGCCGACGAGGGTGGCCATGTCGTCGTTGGGCGCCTCGCGGGTCGGCGGGTGCGAGGGCGACATCCAGGGGTCCTGCCAGTCGTCGGTGCCCGGAATCCGGCGCCGGGTCTGCGGAGCGGTGGACGAGGACTGGGTGCCGCCGGCGACGACCGCGCGGTCCATACGGGCCATCACCCCCGCCGCCGCTGTCGCCACACTGGCCAGCCCCGAGGCGCAGTGCCGGTTGTGGGCGAGCCCCGGCACATGCGTCAGCCCCGCTTCGAGTGCCGCGTAGCGGGCGATGTCCCCGCCTCCGGCCAGGGTCTCGCCGAGGACGACGTCGTCGATCAGATCGAGCGGCAGCCCCGAGCGTCGCACGGCCTCCCGTACGACGACGGTGGCGAGGTCGAAGGCGCTCGTGTCGCGCAGCGTCCCCCTCCGAGCGGTACCGATCGCGGTGCGGCAGGCGGCGAGCAGAACAGCATCAGTCATGCAATTGATGATACTCAACTTGGCGAGGCGGACGAAAGAACGCCTTCAATCAGCACTGGATCTCGACCGGCGACACAAAAGAGGATACCTTCTTCGAGGTACTGATCCGCTGTGGACCGGGTGGTGGCTGGTGAACTTCGAGCTCAGCGAGGAGCAGGCCATGCTGCGCGAGGCCTCGCGCGACCTGCTGTCCGACCGGGCCCCGATGGCCGTCGTACGAGCCTCGATGGACCGCTCCGAAGACGTCGACCCCGACCTGTGGCGGCTGACGGCCGACCTCGGCTGGCCCGGTCTGGCCCTGCCGGAGGAGTACGGCGGATCCGGCCAGGGACTGGTCGAACTCGCCCTGGTCGCCGAGGAGATCGGGCGCGCACTCGGCCGGGGCCCGTTCCTCCCGACGGCGGTCGTCGGCAGGGCAATCGCCTACGGCGGTTCCGAGCGGCTGCGCTCCGAGGTGCTGCCCGCGCTCGCCTCCGGAGCGGACTGGGCCACCTGGGCCTTCGCCGAGCCGCACGCGCCCTGGACACTGGACGGGATCCACGCCACCGCACGCACCGACGGCGACGGAGTCCTCCTCGACGGGGTCAAGACCGTGGTGCAGGATGCCGGCGGTGCCCGCTGGCTGCTCGTCACCGCGCTCCACGACGGTGTACAGGCATCCTTCCTCGTCGACCGCGCAGTTCCTGGAGTCACCGTCCGGCAGCAGCGCGTTCTGGATCCCACGCGCGCTTTCCACGAGGTCCGTCTCGACGCCGTACGCGTGCCGCTCGACGCCCGGCTCGATGCCGGGCCCTCCGACATCCAGGCCCTGCTCGACGAGGCGTCCGTCCTGCGGTGTGCCGACGCGCTGGGCGTGATGGACCGGATGCTGGAGCTGACCGTCGAACACACCAAGAACCGGGTGCAGTTCGGGCGGCCGATCGGGAGTTTCCAGGCCGTCAAGCACGCCTGCGCCGACATGGCGTTGCTGGTGCACGGCACCCGTGCCGCGACGTACTACGCGGCGATGGCCGCCGATGCCGGTGCCGCCGACACCGCCCGGGCGGCCTGTGCCGCCGCCTCCTACGCCACCGCCGGTACCGGCGAAGTCGCCGCGCGGGCACTGCAGTTGCACGGCGGCATCGGCTTCACCTGGGAGCACGACCTGCACCTCCATCTGCGCCGGGCCAGGGCCGACCGGGTGCTGTACGGAGACACCGCCGTCCACCGCGACCGGCTCTGCACCCTCCTTCAGCGGTCCGCCGCGTCGGCCTGAGCGCAAGCGAAAGGGAATCGATAGCGATGGAGATCAAGGGCAAGAAGGCCGTGGTGTTCGGCGGGGCCTCCGGAATGGGCCGGGCGAGCGCCGAGTTGCTCGCGGCGCGCGGTGCCGATGTCGTCGTACTCGACCGTCCGGCGTCGGCCGGTGCCGAGGTCGCGGCGGCGCTGGGCGGGCGTTTCGAGCCGGTCGACGTCACCGACTTCGAGGCGACGGAGAGTGCCCTCGCCGCCGCCGTGGAGGCGCTGGGCGGGCTGCATGTCTCGATCACAACTGCCGGTGGCGGCAAGGCGAAACGAACCCTCGGCAGGAACGGTCCGCACGACCTCGACACGTTCCGCCACATCCTCGACCTCAACACCGTCGCGACCTTCAACATCAGCCGGCTCGCCGCCGCGCACATGAGCCGCAACGAGCCCGAGGACCCGGACGGCGAGCGCGGTGTCATCGTCAACACGTCGTCGATCGCGGCCTTCGAGGGACAGATCGGCCAAGTTGCCTACGGGGCCGCCAAGGCCGCGATCGCCGGCATGTGTCTCACCATGGCGCGCGATCTCGGGCCGTTCGGCATCCGGGTGTTGGCCATCGCGCCCAGCCTGTTCGACACGGGCGCCGTCGAGAAGATCCCGGACGAGGCGCGCGCGGCGCTGGTCGAGGACGCGGCGTTCCCCAAACGCCTCGGCCGGCCGGAGGAGTACGCGAAGCTCGCGCTCGCCATCGTCGACAACCCGATGTTGAACGGCCAGTGCCTGCGGCTCGACGCGGGGCAGCGGTTCGGTCCCAAGTGACCGGTTTCAGGGGCCGGTTGGAGCCAGGACGACGATGGGAGCATCCGCAATGCCGGAACACGACGAGCACCAGGGCAAGGTCGCGTTCATCACCGGGGGCGGGCGCGGGTTCGGCAGGGCGTTCGGCGCCGCGCTGTCGGCGCGGGGCGCGCATGTCGTGCTCGCGGACATCGACGGTGCCGCGGCCGAGGCCGCCGCGGCCGAACTCACCGCCGCCGGCGGCAGCGTGACGGGCGTGGCCTGTGACGTGGCCGACGAGGTCGCGGTCGAGGCGGTGATGGACGAGGTCGCCGCACGCCATGGCGGTCTGGACATCCTGGTCAACAACGCGGGCCTGCACGCCGCTTACAACCGTCCGTTCACGGAACTCGGCCTCGCCAAGGTTCGGCGCGTGCTCGACGTGAACGTCATGGGCGTCGTCATCTGCTCCCTCGCGGCCCAACGGGCCATGCGGGGACGCACCGGTGCCGCCATCGTGAACATCTCCTCGTCGGCGGCCTACGCCAACCGAAGCATCTACGGCGTCTCCAAACTCGCCGTACGCGGCCTGACGGTGTCCTTCGCGCGGGAGTTCGCGGCCGACGGCATCCGTGTCAACGCGATCGCCCCGGGTCTGATCTTCACGGACACCGTGCGCGCCCAACTGCCGGAGGCCGAGGCGAAGCGGGTGTTGGGCGAGCAGATCCTCCAACGGGAGGGCGAGGAACGGGACATCGTCGAGGCGCTGCTGTATCTGGTCTCGTCGAAGGCGTCGTTCGTCACGGGTGAGACGCTGCGGGTGACGGGCGGGTTCGCGCTCTCGGTCTAGCGTCTCGAGTCACACTGTCCAGCGCCTTTGGTCACAGTGGGTGGGACAGCGGGCCCGGGGGCAGTGGCTCGGTCCCGTCCGGCCGGGTGCGCATGCCGTCCAGCAGCATCCGCAGATAGCGGCGCCACAGGTCGGGTTCTCCGGTCTGGTCGGTGACCGCCCCCACCATCAGCTGGATCATCGGGAGGTCCAGGGGCTCCACGTCGGCCCGCAGCGCGCCCTGCTCCTTGGCGCGGTCTATCAGCGGATCGACCAGGGGCTTGATCCGCCGGTCGATGAGGGCGCGCCGCTGGGCGGCCTTGCCGGTGCCGAGCATGACCTCGCGCAGCCCGCGATCGTGCGCCTGGAGTTCGCAGACCTTCTCCAGACTGGCCGCCAGCCCGTGCCATGGATCGGGATCGGCGACTGCCTCCCGCGCGCACGCCTCGACCCGGTCGATCATGTCCTCGAAGACCGCGTCGACCAGCTCTTCCTTGTTGGCGAAGTGCCGGTAGGCCGTCCCCACACCGAGCCCCGCGTGGCGGGCGACATCGTCGAGGGTCGCGGCCATGCCCCGGTCACGGAACACCTCGCGGGCGGCGGCCATCAGCCGGCGTCGGTTCAGCTCGGCGTCGCGCCGCAGCGGCGCCCTGCCGGGTTCAGCGGGCTCCGCCATACCAGTCGTCCCGCCTTCCGGGTGGTGTCGTCTCGTCCAGCGCATCGTACTGCCGCGAGCTGCGCACCCCTTGATCAGGTTCGATTCCGGGCTGCGACATCACAGACTCAAACGGAGATGACATCTCCGTTTGATGTTACGGTGGGAGAGAGAAGCGGAGATGTGATCTCCGTTTGCCATCCGATGTCGCGGGAGATTGAAGACATGAGCGAAGAAGAGAAGACGCGGGCAGGCCGGCGGAGGGGTATCGCCGGCATCACGATCAGCGTCGCGGCCGGGCTGGCGCTGGTCGCCTGCTCCTCGGGCGGCAACAGCCCGTCCAGCAGTACGTCCAGCACCAGTGCCCGCGCCAGGACGGCCGCCTGCCCCACGGGTACGACCACCGCGAGTTCCGGGGCGCCCAGCGCGGTGCCGTCGAGCAACGCGGGCGGTCTTCCGGTGGCCAAGACCATCAAGAAGTCGGACACCAGCACGAGCATCGTGATCAACCCCAAGGGCGCGCAGATCCAGTGCGCCACCTCGGGGGTCACCACCACGCACGACGTCACGTACTCCTCGCCGACCACGAACGGCAAGAAGAGCGACCTGAAGCTCGACATCCAGGTGCCCACCTCCACGTCGGGCAAGAAGCCGCTGGTCATCTATCTGACCGGAGGCGGCTTCGTCATGGCGGACCGCACCGCCAACCTGAGTCAGCGCACCTATGTCGCCGACCAGGGCTATGTCGTGGCCAGCCTCCAGTACCGCACCACCAAGGACGGCGCCACGTACAAGGACGCCGTCGCCGATGTGAAGTCCGCGATCCGGTACCTCCGCGCCAACGCCGACAAGTACGACATCGACACCGACCACGTCGCCGTGTGGGGACAGTCCGCCGGCGGCTACCTCGCCGCGATGACCGGCGCGACCAACGGGGAGAAGTCCTTCGACGTCGGCGACAACCTCGACCAGAGCAGTGAAGTCCAGGGCGTGGTCGACGAGTTCGGCCCTGCCGACCTGTCCAAGCTCGCGGCCGACTACGACACGGCGGCACAGAAGTCCAACTACGCGGCAGGGAACAGTGCCGCCCAGTGGGTCTACGGCCCCGGCACCAAGAAGTCGGTCGCGGACCGCACCAGCGAGGTCGCGGCAGCCGACCCGGCGACCCACATCAGCTCCAAGACGGCACCCTTCGTCCTCTTCCACGGCAGCGCCGACAACCTGGTCTCACCCAGCGAAACCCTCGATCTGCAGACGGCGTTGCGCGCCAAGGGAATCGAGAGCACGCGCTACGTCCTCACCGGCGCGGGCCACGGCGACCTGTCCTTCACCGGCGACACCTCGGCCGCCCTGCCCTGGTCCACGCAGGAGACGATGGGGCACATCGTCGACTTCCTGGGGCAGCATCTCAAGTAGGCGCGGATCAGCCCGCGTTACCGATGACACCTGGGGGCGTACCGTGTCCAACTCCGTATTCCTGTCGCCGAGTAGGCGGCGTGACAGGAAGCTCATCGTCGGAGCCGTCGCAGGCGTCCTCGTCATCGGCGGCCTCGGAACCGCCTGCAACCCCGACACCGGGCAAGGGGGCACGACAGCAGGCGCGAGCGGCAACGCCAAGAGCGGTGGCGGGACAAAGGCCGTTCCCGCCTTCGTGGGCATGGGACTTCAGTCCGCCCAGGACGCCGCCCAGAAGCAGGGCTTCTACAGCCTGAAATCCCATGACGCGCTCGGTCGCGGCCGCCACCAGATCCTCGACCGGGACTGGAAGGTCTGCTCGCAGAACGTGAAGGCCGGCACGCGTGTCGCCACCACCACCCGGCTCGACTTCGGCGCGGCGAAGCTCGCCGAGACCTGCCCGCCGAAGGACCAGTCCGCACCCGCACCGGCCGGCTCGACGATGCCGGACTTCAGGGGAAAGTCGGTGAACACCGCCCGCGCCGCACTCGCGTCCGGGACGTCGGTCACGGTCAAGGACGCGTCCGGCAAAGGTCGTTTCATCCTGCTGGCGTCGAACTGGCAGGTGTGCTCGCAGAAACCGTCGGCCGGGACGAAACTGACCGGGCAGCCCGTGGAGTTCAAGGCGGTGAAGTTCGGCGAGTCCTGCCCGTAGCGGCGGCAAGCCATCGGGCGGGCGGTGAACTCACCGCCCGTTCCCCGTCCTTGGCCGTACGCCGTAGTCGGCCAGCCCTTCCCCGCGGAGGGCGAAGGCGCGAGTGCCCTGTGCGCGGACATCGTCGGCGAGTTGCTCCGGCGCCTCGTCGGCGAGAACCCGTCGGCGTACGAGGTCGACGAGCGCCCGGTGGACTCCCATCAGGGCGTTGGCCGCCACGTACGCGGTGACCTTGTCGATCTCGGCCGGCTCCGCCGCGAGGCGGGCGGCCAGTGCCGTCGTCGCATCGGTGATCGCCTGCTGTTCGCGGGCTCGTACCGTGGGGCTGTCGGCGATCATGCGGTGCACGGTCCGCAGTCGTACGAGGGCCTCGTCGTCGCCGGCCGCGAGGAGCCGTTCTCCGAAGTCGTCGAGGCGCAAATGGGGGAGGTCCTCTTCCCTTGGGAGGTAGTCGAAGACGGTAGCCTCGGAAACGCGCGCCTCGCGGGCGATGTCCGCGATCAGTGTCCGCGTCTGCTCCTTCTTCAGCTCGCGAGGAGGCCCCGATGAGCGCCCCCTACCTGCCCCCGCCATGGGGAGCCCGGGTCATCGGCAACCGGATGGCCAAGCTCTTCGCCCGGTCGGTGCTGAGCACGCTGAGCGTCCGGGGCCGCACCTCGGGCCGCTGGCGGAGTGTGCCGGTGGCCGTCCTCGACCACGACGGGGAGCGCTACCTGATAGCGCCCCGCGGCAACACCGAGTGGTCGCGCAATCTGCGGGCCGCGAAGAGCGGACGGCTCCAACGCAAGGGCCGTGGCGAGGAGTTCGAGGCGGTCGAGGTCCCGGTGGCGGAGCGCGCGCCGTTGATCCGGGTCTATCTGGAACAGTTCGGCCGCTTCCCCACCGTGGCCGAGACGTTCCGGCAGCTCCCCGACCCCGCCGACCATCCCACGTTCCGCATCGTCGGCTCCCGGGAGCTCGGCTGACGATCGGCTATGTGCTCGCGAGTGCGGAGGGTTCCGCGGCCTTCGCCGCCGCTTCCTCCTCCTCGGATTTCACGGCGCGCAGCAGCACGATCGGGGTGGCGATCTTCCAGATGAAATACACCAGCGTGGGCAGCATGTTCGCGAGGAGTCCGTTCCAGGCGAACGGTCCGGTCTTGGTGAGGAAGACGAAGGCACCCGGAATGAGCAGCACGCCGAGCACCAGGTTGAGATAGCCGAACCAGCGCGGGAAAACCGGCTTCGCGCGGTCGTCGACGAGTGCCGCGTAGCCGATCGACCAGACCTGGAGGACGAATATGCAGGCGTTGCCGACGAGCATGAGCCAGTAGATGTCAGACATCGCGTAGAGCACGTCGGGCGAGTGGCTCTCCGGTCGGTAGGCAGCGGCGGCGAGTATCGCGATCGGGAAGAAGAAGCCGATCGGCGCGACGACGCCGGTGGTGAGCTGGACCATGGACAGCAGGCCCCAGCCGCCTTCGATACGGCGCATCTGCATGCTGGTCAGGACGACGAACGGGTACTCGAACGGCACGACGAGGACCATGATCGCGGCGCAGGCGAGGATGCCCGTCTGATTATCGGTGAGGAATTCGACGACGCCTTGCGCGTTCTTCGTCGGGTCCATCGGCGTGATGAGATGGCCGACGGAGAAAGCCACGGCGAATCCCAGCAGCAGTACAAATCCGCACCATGCGGAGATGCGTTCCAATCTGAAATGCAGGTCCTGGCGCATCAACGGATCTCCTTTGATCTCGCGGCTCTTTGTGCTCTTCGCTCTCTCACCAGCCGACGAGCCTGTCCAGCAGAAGTCCCGCGCTGGACAGATAGTCGCCGTATCCACCGCGGAAGAAGAGCAGTGGGGTCTTCATCGACTCGACGCGGAGCGTGCGGACCCGTCCGACGACGAGTTGGTGATCGCCGAGTTCGACGATCTTCTCGACCGTGCAGTCGACCCACGCGACGATTCCGGCGAGGACGGGATTGCCCAGCGGGGATTCCTCCCACTCGGTTCCCTCGAAACGGTTCGGGCCGCCGGCCATCCGCCGGGACAGACGTTCCTGGTTGCCCGCGAGCGCGTTGGCACAGAACCGCCCGGCCGTCCGGATCGTGCGCAGGGTGTTGGAGGAACCGTCCACCAGGAACGACACCAGGGGCGGTTCCAGGGAGACGGACATGAAGGTTCCGACGATCATTCCCCGGGGTTGCCTGTCGCTGTCCGTCGTGGTGATCGCGACCACGCTGGTGGGGAAGTGCCCCAGTACCTCACGGAAGTAGCGCCCCTCGACCACGTCCGACACGGCCCCTCCTTGCTCGCTCACTCTCTTGGCGCCCCGTCAGATCAGGACGCGCATCGGCTCGGGCAGCTCAAGTCCCATCTGCGCGAGGGCGTTTGCGTGGTACGCCGCCCCCGGGACGTGGATCATGTGCTGGAGCCCCACGTGCGCGTCCCGCCAGAACCGCTGGAGCGGGTTGCCTCGGCGGATCGCGTTGCCGCCGGACCGTACGAAGATCTCGTCCAGTGCGGCGACGGCACGCCACGCGCAACGCACCTGGTTGCGGCGGACGTTGGAGCGGTCCTCGACGGTGATGGGCTTTCCGGCCTCGACCTGGTCGTACAACCGGCTGATGCCGTCGATCAGTTGGACCCGGGAGGCGGCGATCTCCGCTGCGGCCTCCCCGGCGGCGTACAGAACGTAGGGGTCGTCGCGTACTTGGACCCCGGTCACGGCGACCCGGTCCCGCTGCTGGTCGAGGTGGAGGGCGAGGGCGCCCTCGCAGATGCCGACGACGGCGGCGGTGATCCCGAGGGGGAACATGGAGCTGAAGGGAAGCTTGTAGAGGGTGTCGGTGAGTCCGACCGCCTCGGCGGCACTGCCCTCCTGGACCACTTCCTGCCTGATGGTGCGGTAGGCGGGGATGAACGCCTTGTCGACCACGACGTCCTTGCTGCCGGTGCCCGCCAGGCCGATCACGTCCCAGGTGCCGTCGATGATCTCGTAGTCCGAGCGCGGCAGGACGACATGAAGCACCGAGATCGGCCCCGCCGGCTTCCCCTTGCCGTCGCCGACGAGCGCGCCGAGGAAGTCCCAGCTGCAGTGGTCGCTCCCGGAGGAGAAGGGCCAGCGCCCGCTGAGCACGTATCCGCCGTCCACGGGTTCCGCGATGCCGTTGGGCATGTACGGCGACGCGATCCAGGTGTCCGGGTCGTCGTCCCACACCTCGTGCGCGAGCCGGGGGTCCAACTGGGCCAGTTCCCAAGGGTGCACACCGACGACGCCGGACACCCAGCCCGCCGCCCCGTCGTACCGCGCGACCGCCATGACCGCTTCGGCGAAGTCGCGCGGGTGGGCGCTGTAGCCGCCGAACTCCTTGGGCTGAAGAAGGCGGATCACTCCTGCCGTGCGGAGCAGTTCGACGGTACGGTCGCTCAACTTGCCCAGTTTCTCGTTCTGTTCGGCGAGTGCGGCCAGTTCGGGCCCGAGTTCCTCGACACGGTTGACCACTTCGTGCGTCACGCCGCACACCTCCTGCTGGCTGGTTCCTCGCAAGTGCCGCACACACGCGGCGGGATGGTCCCAGTGTCATTTCCACAACCGAGCGTCCGCTGGCCGATTTCCGCTGACCGGGACTGTGGATCAGCGGGTGACACGAGGCCGCAGCGCGGCGGTGGAACGTCCCTTGAGAGCGGACAGCCAGACGCCGGCCCCGTAGGCGAGGTCGTCGAGGCGGCGGGCGACGCCGTAGCGGACCGGGTCCAGATCGGCCCGGTCCCGTCGGTACTCCAGGACGATGTCGGCCAGCGCGGCCACCGCCGCGGCCCGGCGCACCCTGCGGGAAGCGACACAGCCGACGACCGTGAGGGGCCACCAGTGCCGGTTGAGGAGGGCTGAGGTCTGGGCCAGGGCGGCCAGCGCGCCGTTGGCCGTGAGCCGTGCGGCGAGCCGGTGACGGTCCTGGGTGTCGCCGAGCCTGCGGCCGATCCGGTAGGTGACACCAGCGAGGACGGCACCGGCGACGGGCGCCGACCAGCGGCGCTGAGCGAGCAGCGCGGTCACGAGTGCCGCGCTCCACGGGGCGAACACGGCGGGGGCGATGAACCGTGGGTGGCGTTCGGCGAGGGGGTGCGCCCCCGTGCCGTAGACGGCCTTGCGCAGCAGCCAGTCGTCGACCCGGGTCCGGTGCTCGTGGGCGGCCTCGGCGGCCGGCTCGTAGCGCACCCGCCGCCCCCGCTCGATCAGCCGCCAGCACAGGTCGACGTCCTCGCCGACCCGCATCCCCTCGTCGAAACCCTCCGCAAGGGCGTCGGTCCGCGCCACGACGCAGGCCGTGGAGGCCCAGGAGACGGGGCTGCCGGGTCGTACTCCGGCCGGGTGGGCGCCTAGGTCGAGGGAGGAGCGGGCGTTCTCGTAGCGTTCGATCCAGGTGGGGTCGGCCGCGGGCAGTCCGGTGATGCGGGGTACGGCCATGGCGACGGCGGGGTCGGCGAAGTGCCGGAGCAGGGTGGGCACGGTGTCGGGGGCCAGCACGATGTCCGAGTCGACGAACACCACGAACGGGGTGGTGACGAGCCGCAGTCCGGCGTTGCGGGCGCCGGCCGGGCCGACGTTCGTGGTCAAGGGGAGGAGCTTGGCGCCGTGTCGGGCGGCTACGGCGGCCACAGCCCCCGGGTGTCGTGAGGCGTCGTCGACCACGATCACGGGATGGCCGTCGCCAACACTGCTGAGCAGTCCGGCGAGTTGGCGCGGTCGGTCGCGGACCGGTACGACCACGGTGTATCGCGGGTCGGCGGGCGAGGGCAGTGCGCCCACGACCGGATTGGCCGTGCCGAGGTCGAGCAGCCGGTCGGCGAGCAGCGCACTCGCCGCGTCCCGCACGTACAACGTCCGTCCGGTGAAAAGCCGTTGGGCCCGTGGGGTCAGCCGGATCAGTCGGGTCGGGAAGCCGCCGACGAGGGCCCGGCCGCCGTCCACGATCCGGGTGTGCCGGTCGAGTTCGACGAGGAAGCCGACGGGAAGCGTCATGGCCGTACGGCCTCGCGAGCCGGCTCGGCGAGGCGGCCCCGGTCGCCCATGCTCCAGGCGGTGATCCGGCGTACTGCAGTCGACGCCATCGCGTCCATGGTCGTACGGCCTTCTGCCGCCGTGGCGCCGGTCGGGTCGCCGAGGACACCGGACGGTGAGACCGCGCGGACGCCGTGCGCCATCAGCTCCGGGAGGAGGAGGGACAGCGGCCGGGTGTCGCCGGTGACCGCCGCCGCCAACCGCACGCGCTCCGGGGCGAGATGGAGCATCACCGAGGTCTCCGTACGGCCGGCGTGTGCGTCGCCTCCCCGTACGGAACAACCCGTCCAGGCCACATCATGACCCTCGGCGCGCAGCAGGCGGACGGCAGTTTCGAGGGTGGCGGTGTTGCCGCCGTGGCCGTTGACGACGACGACCCGCGCGGCCCACAGGGACAGTGAGCGCACCGACTCCACGAGTACCGCACGCAGTACTTCGTGGCCGATGGAGACGGTTCCGGGGAAGCCCGCGTGCTCGCCGCTGGCGCCGTAGGGCAGGGTCGGTGCAACCAGCGTGCCGGGGAGGGCAGTTGAGGCCCGCCGGGCGACGGCCTGGGCGATGACACTGTCGGTGTCGAGCGGCAGATGCGGGCCGTGCTGTTCGGTGGAGCCGATCGGCAGCAGGACGAGCGCGTCGGACGGCACGTCCGGCCAGGCGGCGCAGGCCAGTTCGGTCGCCGTGTCGCCGGTCATGCCCGGGCGGCCGGAGAGTCATGGCCGGAACGGGCACCCAGTTCCAGCCGGAAGCCCGGCGGTATCACCAGGTCGTCGGGCGTCAACTCGTGGACGGAGGAGTGCCCGAGGCCCAGCACGGCCGAGTCGAGTCCGCCGCGCAGGATGTCGAGGACGTTCTCCACGCCGGCCTGTCCGTTGGCCGCCAGGCCCCAGAGATAGGCGCGACCGATCAGGACGGCGCGGGCGCCGAGGGCGAGGGCCTTGGCGACATCTCCGCCCCTGCGGACGCCGCCGTCCAGAAGGACTTCGATCTGGTGGCCGACCGCGTCGGCTATGGCGGGGAGCATCCGGATGGTGGCGGGGGTGGTGTCGAGGTTGTTGCCGCCGTGGTTGGAGACGGAGAGCGCGGAGACTCCGGCGTCGACGGCCCGCCTGGCGTCGTCGACGCGGGTAACTCCCTTGAGCAGGAAGGGCCCGCCCCACTCCGCGCGCAGCCATGCCACGTCCTGCCAGGTCGGGGGCGTGGTCTGCATCCACTCTCCGTAGGCGCCGAAGAAGGTGGGGGCCTCACCGCCCGGTGGCCGCAGGTTGGGGACCGAAAGGTCGGGCAGGCGGCGGGACTTGGCGAACCGGAGCAGCCAGCCGGGGTGCGGCAGCACATCGGGTGCGAACCTCAGCATGGTCTTCAGGTCGAGCCTGTCCGGGATGGCGGGGCTCCCCCAGTCCCGGCCGTGGGAGAAGGACCAGTCGAGGGTGACGATGAGCGCCTTGGCACCGGCCGCCCTGGCCCGGTCCATGCGCTGCACCATGGTGGCGCGGGTGCCGCTCCAGTACAGCTGGTAGAAGAGGTCCGGCTGCGCCTCGGCGACTTCTTCAACTGCCCTGCTGGCAAAGGAACTCAGCCCCATGACGACACCCCGGCTCGCCGCCGCCCGGGCCACGGCGACCTCGCCCTCGGGATCCACCGCCTGCACCCCGGTCGGCGAGATGAGCACAGGGAACGAGAGGGGCACCCCGAGCACGGTCGTGGACAGATCCCGCTCCGCGTGGTGGCCAACTACCCTTGGTGCGAAGCCCAGTTCGGCGAAGGCCGCCGTGTTGTCGTCGATCGTACGGCCGCGCTCCGAGCCCGCGACGAGCGCGCCGTAGACCGTGCTCGGCAGCCGCTTCTTCGCCCGGCGCTGCGCTTCGGCGACGGTCTCGAACCAGGGGTTCCTGCCCATGACGTGTTCCCTTCTCTTGAGGTCCTAGGTGAGGCGCAGGCCGGCCAAGGGGTCCTCCGCGCAGTCGCTGACGGGGGGCCGTTCCAGGTCCCGGCGTCGGGTGAGGACCAGGTCCACGGGCCGTCGGCGGGAGTGGTCGCCGGACGGCTTGGGGAGGTCCGTCCGGTCGCCGGGGCGCTTGGCGAGTTGCTGTTCGCCGTAACCCTGCACGCACTCGGGGTCGGGGCCGTCCAGGGGCAGACCGGTGAAGAACTTGGCGGCCATGCAGCCGCCCTTGCAGGTGTCGTAGAACGCGCAGGAGGCACAGGCCCCGCCGTGCTGCGGGGTGCGCAGCCGCGCGAAGAGTTCCGAGCCGCGCCACACCTCGGTGAAGCCGCCGGGCGCGCGGACGTTGCCCGCGAGGAACTCGTCGTGAATGGCGAACGGGCACGCGTAGACGTCGCCGACCGGGTCGATCAGACAGACCACGCGTCCGGCGCCGCACAGGTTGAGGCCGGGCAGCGGCTCGCCGTAGGCGGAGAGATGGAAGAAGGAGTCGCCGGTGAGCACCTCGTCTCCGTGCGCCAACAGCCAGTCGTACAGCTCGCGTTGCTGGCCGGAGGTCGGGTGGAGGTCGTCCCAGACGTCGGCTCCGCGGCCGGAGGGGCGCAGGCGGGTCAGGCGGAGTTGGGCGCCGTACTGGTCGGCGAGGGCCTTGAACTCGTCCAGTTGGGGGATGTTGTGGCGGGTGCAGACGACGGAGAGTTTGAAGTTGCGCATGCCTGCGGCGGAGAGGTGTTCCATGGCCTTGATCGCCATGGCGTACGAACCCGGGCCGCGTACCGCGTCGTTGACGTGCTCGGTCGCGCCGTCGAGGGAGATCTGTACGTCGACGTAGTCGTTGGCGGCGAGCCTTCGGGCGGCCTCGGGGGTGATGCGGACGCCGTTGGTGGAGAACTTCACGCCGACGTGGTGGGCGGTGGCGTAGTCGAGGAGTTCCCAGAAGTCGGCGCGGACGGTGGGCTCTCCGCCGCCGATGTTGACGTAGAAGACCTGCATGGCCTCCAACTCGTCGATGACCGCCTTGGCTTCGGCGGTGGACAGCTCGCGCGGGTCGCGGCGGCCGGAGCTGGAGAGGCAGTGGGCGCAGGCCAGGTTGCAGGCATAGGTCAGTTCCCAGGTGAGGCAGATCGGCGCGTCGAGTCCGGATTCGAAGAGGTCGACCAGCCGTGTTCCGGCGGCGGTGGCGGTCATGGGGTCCTTCCGACGAGCATCGAGGACTCGGCGAGGGCTGCCAACGCCCTGTCGTAGCGTGGCAGTTCGGCCTCCGGCACACCGGCCGCGAGGCAGGCGGCGCGGGCCGTGGGGGCATCCGCGAGGGACTCGACGACGGCCAGGAGTCTGCGGTCCTTGAGGAACGTCAGCCTGCGGGTTCCGAAGTGGTAGAGCAGCGCGCCGAACGGTTCCGGGCGCACCGAGACCTGGGAATGCAGAGCGAGGGCGCGGTCAAGGTTCGGCGCGGTCATGCGGGCGGCTTAGTAGACACCGCACATACCGTCGATGGAGATCTCCTCGATGAGGTCGTCGGCCTCGATCAACTGCTGTTCCGTGACGGGTTCTTCGGCCCCGCTCTCGCTGGCCGGGACGGTCGGTACGGAGTGGAGCTCGTTCATGCGAATCTCCCTGGGCATCCGGCTGGGCACACGGGCGGCTGCGCGGTCGACAGTAATGGCACCCGGTGCCGAAAGTGAAGAGGATGCCACCATGATTCTTTCGACCGATCGGTCTATATCGGTGCCGAGGTCCGGTTGAGCCGCCCGGACGTGATCGTCGTGGGGGCGGGCGGGAGCGGAGCCCCACTGGCCGCACGGCTGAGCGAGGACTCCGACCGCAGTGTGCTGGTACTGGAGGCGGGGCCCATGCCGCGCCAACGCACCGCGTTTTCCAGGGAGTTGCTGGACGCGCGACTCGTGCCGGGTGCGCAGCCCGGGCATCCCGCCGTCCGGCCGTATGCCGTCCACCTCACACCGGGGCGGCCCTACACGGTCGTGCGGGGGCGCTTCCTCGGTGGGTCGACGACCGTCAACGGCGGCTACTTCGTGCGAGCCCGGCGCGAGGACTTCGACCGGTGGTCGGCGGCGGGAGGCGCTGCCTGGTCGTACGAGCGGGTGCTGCCGCTGCTTCGTTCCCTGGAGACCGATCTCGACCACGGCGAGGACGAGTCGCACGGCGCCGAGGGTCCGGTGCGGATCCGGCGTACGGAGCTGCGGCACCCAGCCGCTGCGGCATTCCGGTCCGCCGCACGGGAGTTGGGCCATCCCGAGGAGCCCGACAAGAACGCCCAGGGCACACCCGGGTTCGGACCGGTGC
>Ga0307511_10000051_pt1 | contig 96755 bp, 66 predicted proteins | sample 13_EM_MG_FD_200266 | JGI IMG/M metagenome (GOLD analysis project Ga0307511, IMG submission 200266) | Populus trichocarpa ectomycorrhiza microbial communities from riparian zone in the Pacific Northwest, United States - 13_EM | ecosystem: Host-associated > Plants > Roots > Unclassified | place...
CAGGCGGCGAAGCAGTTCGGCGCGGACACCGTGCTCGCGCTCACGCAGGATCCGGTCGAGGCGGTGATGGAGCTGACCGAAGGGCTCGGGGCTGACGTCGTGATCGAGGCCGTCGGCGTGCCCGAGAGCTTCGAGCTGTGCACGAAGCTGGTGCGGCCCGGCGGCCGGGTCGCCAACATCGGCGTGCACGGCAAGCCCGCGGTGCTGCACCTGGAGGATCTGTGGATCCGCGACATCACGATCACCACCGGGCTCGTCGACACCAGTTCGACGCCGACGCTGCTGCGGATGCTGGCCAGCGGCCAGCTCGACGTGAGCAGGTTCCTCACCCACCGGTTCGCCCTGGACGAGATGGAGACCGGGTACGAGACCTTCTCGAAGCCGCAGGACACCGGCGCGCTCAAGGTGGCGCTGGTCCGCAGCTGACGCCGCGGGCGTCGCCGACGACCTGAACGCCGAGAGGAGGGCGTCATGAGGTTCACCCTGGCGGCGCTGCCGAAGAACGCCGCCGGCAAGATCGCGAAGCGGGAGTTGCAGCCATGGACCGCATGACGCCGCTGGACGCCGCGTTCCTGCTCGCCGAGGACGAGGAGCCCGAAGTGTCCCTGGCGATCTCCTCGATCGCGGTGTTCGACGGGCCGCCGCCGTCCGCCGCGGAGTTCGCCGCGCTGATCGCCGGTCGGCTGCCGCTGGTTCCGCGTTACCGGCAGAAGGTCCGCGAGGTCCCGTTCGACCTGGGGCCGCCCGTCTGGGTCGACGACGAGCACTTCGACCTGGACTACCACTTGCGCCGGGTGGCGCTACCGTCGCCGGGCGGCGATGAGGAACTGGCCGAGCTGATGGGCCGGGTGATGTCGGCACGGCTGGACCGGAGCCGGCCGCTGTGGGAGTACTGGCTGGTCGAAGGGCTGGCCGGTGGTCGCTGGGCGCTGATCTCCAAGGTGCACCACTGCATGGTCGACGGGGTCTCGGGCACCGACCTGTACCGGGTCCTCCTTGACGACTCACCGCGCGGGCGGGCTGCCGAGCCCGATGACTGGCGCCCCGGCCACGAGCCGTCGACGGCCGCGCTGGCCACGGAGGCGGTGCGCAGGCTCGTCCTCAACCCGGTGGCGCAGATGCGGATGCTCGCCGGCGCGCTGCGGCGCGCGGGCCGGTTCGCCGGCGTCGTCCGCGACACCGCCTTCGGGCTGCTGGCGCTGTCGAGCGTGCTCCAGCCGGCGAACGCGTCGTCGCTGTCCGGGCCGCTGTCGGCACAACGGCGCTTCACCTGGCGCCGTGCCTCGGTGGCGGATGTGAAGACGGTGCGCCGTGCGTTGGGCGGCACCTTCAACGACGTGGTGCTGGCGGCTGTCGCGGGTGGCTTCCGCACACTCCTGCGCGACCGCGGCGAGGTGCCGCACGCCGATTCCGTTCGCACGCTCGTGCCGGTCAACATCCGCGCGCCGGGGGAGGAGAGCATCCGCGACAACCGGGTGTCGCTGATGGTCGCCCGGCTTCCCGTCGACATCGCCAACCCCGTCGCACGGCACGCCCTGGTCCGCAACCGGCTCGACGCGCTCAAGATCGGCAAGGAGAGCGAGGCGGGCGCGGCGCTGGCCGAACTCGCCGCACACGAGCCGTTCCCGCTGCTCTCCGCGCCGTTCCGGCTGGCCGCGCACCTGCCGCAGCGATCGGTGGTCACGGTGGCCACCAACGTGCCTGGCCCACGTCGCCGGCTCTACGCGCTGGGCCGGCCGCTGGTGGAGATCATCCCGTACGTGCCGATCGCCTCCACCCTGCGCACGGGCGTGTCCATCCTGACCTACGGCGACCAGGTCGTCTTCGGGGTCACCGGTGACTATGCGGCGGCCGCCGACATCGATGTGCTCGCCGACGGCATCGACCACGCCCTCGCCGAGCTCGTCACGCTGGCCGGGCATCCCGGGTAGGCGGGTCGTCCAGGTACAGGTGGCTCAGGGCCGGTGGCGGCACGAACGGTCGCCACCGCCCCGCGTCCTGGGCCAAGCGGTCGGCGATCAGCCAGAGCACGGCGGCGTTGTGGCCGTAGCCGAGGTGACTGCTGACCACGCCGACGTTCTCGCGGCGCGGACCGGGATCCTCCACACACGTCCGCCAGTGCACGATGCCGTCCGACCGGGAGTAGACCGAAGTCGCCGGCACGGAGAGCCCGGGGCGGGTGTGCTCAGGCGGCGGCAGTTCGTCGTCCGGCGCGTGCAGCGGCGACAGCAACGCGAACACGCGGTGGGCGTGGGTCTCACGCGGCTGGGTCAGCCGGTACGGGCTACCCAGTGTGATGACACCGCGCACCAGTTCCGGCCGCTCCCGCGCGAGTTCCCGGGCGTAGATGCCGCCCAGGCTCCAGCCGATGAGGCTGACCGGTTCGCCGTGCCGCTCGGCGATTTCCTGGAGCAGCTGTCGCATTCCCGTGAGAATCCCGCGTGTCGGACCGATGTTGAGGCCCAACCGCCAACCGCGCACGTGGTAGTCCAGGCCGCGGAGAAACCGGCGCAGCGGCGCCGTGGACCGGTCGGAGGCGAGGAGTCCCGGCAGCACGAGGACTGGATGGCCGTCGCCGCGAGGTGCGCCGTCCAGCACCGGCCGCGCACCGGCCATGCGGCCGTAGTCGACTACTGCTCGGGTGGGTTCGGTCAGATAGCACCACAACGGCGGCGCCTCGGCCCGCTCGGGCCGGTCGGCGGGGTATAGGGGAGACATCGGTCCTCCTCGCGACACCACGGCGCTGCCGTGTCGCCAGTCACTGCGAATCCATGATGATTGCCGGAACAACTTTTCGCCATCGCCAGAACGGCTGGCCCGCCAGACCTCCTGGAAGTGTCGTTGTGCGGTGGGGCCCAGGGCTTTGGGCACTGCTGGGAAAGACGCCGGCTTTCCTAATGTCGTTCAGGTGGAACACGGACTGGCGGTGTCGCGACCGCCCGCGGTGAGAGACGGCCAGGCCGTCCCCGTACAGGAGTTGGGCGTCGGCGACGCGTTCGCCGCGGTGTCGTCGTCCGCCCGTGGCCTGACGCAGTCGGAGGCCGTGCACCGGTTGACCGTCAACGGCCGCAACGAGTTGCCGAGATCCAAGCACGCCTCGCCGATCACGAGGTTCGCCGCGCAGTTCACCGACCTGTTCGCGATCGTGTTGCTCGTCGCGGCGGTCGTGACCCTGCTGTCGTATCTGGTGGCGACGCCCAGGGACGTGGGCAACCTCCAACTGTCCGCGGCCATCGCCGCGGTCGTCGTGCTGAACGCCGTGATCGGCTTCATGCAGGAGTACATGGCCGAGCGGACGGCCGAGACGTTGCAGGCCATGGTCCCGCACCGCGCGGTGGTGGTGCGGGACGGCGCACGCGTCGAGGTCCCGGCCGCGGAACTGGTGATCGGCGACCTCGTCGTGGTGGAGGCCGGGGACGCGTTGTCCGCCGACTGCCGCGTGGTCGAGGCGCACGAGCTGACGGTCAACAACATGGCGTTGACCGGGGAGAGCGACCCGGTCGGGCGGGACGCCGGGCCGGCGCCGGCCGGGATCGCCCGGCTGGAAGCCCGCAACCTGGTGTGGATGGGCACTGTGGTGTCCGGCGGCACCGGCAAGGCGGTCGTCGTGGCGACCGGCGCGGCGACGGAGTTCGGCCGGATCTTCCGGCTGACGACCGACGTGCGCGCCGATCGCAGTCCGCTCCAGCGCCAGATCGCCATCATGGCCCGGCGGGTCGCGGTGGCGGCGTTCGCACTGGGAGCGCTGCTGTTCGTGGTCCGGCTGCCCGAGGGCGATTCGCTCACGTCCACCTTCGTCTTCGCGTTGGGCGTGATGGTCGCGTTGGTGCCCGAGGGTCTGCCCGCGACGATGTCGGTGGCGCTGGCGATCGGGGTCCGCCGGATGGCGCGCCGCCACGCGCTGATCAAGAAGCTGCTCGCCGTGGAGACCCTGGGCTCGACCACAGTGATCTGCACCGACAAGACCGGCACCCTGACCAAGGCCGAGATGACCGTCCAGGCGGTGTGGGCCGGCGGCCGCACGCACCGGGTCAGCGGAGTCGGCTACGCACCCGAGGGAGAGGTCGAGGACGCGGACGAGGTGCGGGAGCTGCTCTACACCGCCGGGCTGTGCTGCGACGCCCGGTTGCTGCCGCCCGAAGGGCGGCTGGGCTGGCGAATTCTCGGTGACACCACGGAAGGCGCGCTCCTGGTCGCCGCGACCAAGGCCGGGGTGGACCTCGCGGCGCAGCCCCGAGTCGGCGAGTTCCCATTCGACTCGGCACGCAAGCTGATGACCACCCTGCACCGTGTCGACGGTGGCGTCCGGGCGTACGTCAAGGGCGCGCCGCAGGAGCTGCTCGCGCGGTGCACGCACATCCGGGTCGGCGCCGACACCGTCGTGCTCGACGACGAACTGCGCCGGCAGGTGCTTGCCGCCAACGACGACATGGCCCGTTCGGCGCTGCGGGTGCTGGCCGTCGCCTCACGTCAGGTCAGCTCGGCGCGGGCGGGCCAGGACGAGGTCGAACAAGGGCTGACCCTGCTCGGCCTGGCCGGCATGCTCGATCCTCCCCGACCTGAGGTGGTGGCGGCGGTGCGGGCCTGTCGGCACGCCGGCATCCGGGTCGTGATGGTGACCGGCGACTACGCGCTCACCGCCGAGGCGATCGCCCGCAAGGTCGGCATCCTGCCCAGCGGCGCCGTGGCCCGCACGGTGACCGGTGTCGAGCTCGACGCCGTCGACGACGACTCGTTGCGGGCGCTGCTGACCGACTCGCCGCACGTGCTGTTCGCACGGGTCAAGCCCGAGCACAAGATGCGCGTCGTCGGCGCGTTCAAGGACCTGGGCGAGGTGGTCGCGGTCACCGGTGACGGCGCCAACGACGCGCCCGCGCTCAAACGGGCGGATATCGGCGTGTCCATGGGGGAGTCGGGCACGGACGTGGCCCGCGAGGCGTCGGTGATGGTGCTGCTGGACGACTCGTTCGCCTCCATCGCCGCCGCCGTGGAACTCGGCCGGTCGGTCTACGCGAACATCCGCAAGTTCCTGATCTACCTGTTCAGCCACAACATGGGCGAGCTCGTGCCGATCCTGGTGGCCACGTTCGCCGGATTCCCGCTGGTGCCGATCACCACGTTGCAGATCCTCGCCATCGACCTGGGGGCCGATGTGCTGCCGGCACTGGCGCTTGGCGCTGAACCTCCGGAGCCGGGCACCATGGACCTGCCGCCGCGCCGGCGGACGCAGACCCTGTTCTCCGGCGCGCTGGTGCGGCGATTCCTTTTCCTGGGCGGCATTCAGGCGGTCGGCGTGACCATCGCCTTCTTCTGGACGCTCCACGCGACGGGCGTGCCGTTCGCCGGCGTCACCGCGCAGATGCCCGGCTACCGCGAGGCGATCACCATGACACAGGCGGCCATCGTGGTGAGCCAGCTGTTCAACGGCCTCACGGTGCGCAGCGAGCGGCACAGCATCGTCCACATCGGACTGTTCAGCAATCCGCTCCTGCTCGCCGCGCAGGGCGTCAGCATCCTGCTGATCTGCGCGATCAGCTACACGGCGCCGCTCCAGGCGCTGTTCCACACCGCGCCGCTCTCGCTCGCCGACTGGGCCCTGCTGATCGCGCTGGGCGCGATGGTGCTGGTGGCCGACGAGATCCGCAAGTTCGTGCTGCGCCGAAGGGAGACCCCCGCGTGAACGTCATCGTCATCGGGTGCGGACGGGTCGGGTCGACCCTGGCGCACCAACTCGGCGCGGAGCGGCACCACGTGTGCGTGCTCGACCGCGACCCGGAGACCCGCGAGCTGCTGCCCGCCGGCTACACCGGCGACTTCCTCGTCGGCAACGGCTACAACCGGGCGCTGCTGGAACAGGCCGGCATCGGCAGTGCCGACGCGGTCGTCGCGGTGACCGCGGGCGACAACACCAACATCGTCGCCGCCCGGATCGCCAAGGAGGACTATCGGGTGCCCCAGGTGGTCGCGCGCATCTACGACCCGCGCCGCGCCGACATCTACCGTGACCTCGGCATTCCGACCGTGGCCAGCGTGCGCTGGACCGCGGGCCGCATCCACCAGATGCTCGCGCACCGCTACCTAGACCCGGACGTCACCTTCGGCAACGGCGAGGTGCTGCTGGTGCGCGAGAGCCTGCCCGCGTGGCTGGCCGACCGCCCGCTGCGCGAGCTCGAGGTCGACGAACAGATCCGCGTCATCGCCGTCACCCGCGGCGGCCAGGCGCTCCTGCCGGCGCCGCACAGTCTCGCGGCCGCCGGCGACACAGTCAGCTTCGCTGTGGCCACGACCGCCCTGCCGCGGCTGCGGTCGTTCCTGGACAAGGAGCTCGGCACATGAAGATCATCATCGCCGGCGCCGGCCACCTCGGCGAGCAGGCCGGACACCTGCTCGCGGCCGCCGGCCACCAGGTCACTGTCATCGACCGGGACCGGGCGCGGATCGACGCGCTCGCGGCCGATCACCTCGTCCGGCTCGTGCACGGCGACGCGTGCGAACCAGGCGTCCTGGAGTCCTCCGGGGCGCTCACCGCCGACCTGCTGCTCGCCGCGACCGGTGAGGACGAGGACAACCTGGTCATCTCGCTGCTGGCCAAGCGGCAGTTCGAGATCCACCGCACGCTCGCCCGGGTCAATGACCCGGACAACGCCTGGCTGTTCGACGCCCGCTGGGGCGTCGACGCGGCCCTGCCCGCGTCGGCGCCGTTGGTGTCGCTGATCGAGGAGGCCGCCGACATCGCCGACACCATCGGCCTGGTCCGGCTGAGCAGTGCGGGCGTCTCGCTGATCGAAACGAAGATCACCAGGGACTCCTTCGCCGCCGGCCGCGCCGTCGACGAGTTGACGCTGCCGCCCAACACGGTGGTCGCCGCCGTCATCCACGACGGCGTGCTGACGGTGCCGGGCGGTGACTACCGCTTCCGGCCGGACGACGCCGTGCTCGTCATCACCGGCAACGCCACCGACAGCGACATCCGGGAGACCTTCCAACGCGAACCGGCCGCCTGACCCGGGCGGGGCCGCGGTGGCGGCCCCGCCCGGATGGGCGTCGTTGTCGTTGACGTCGGCGCGTTACGGCTTTGCCTGCTCCAGGACTTCCCGCAGCCTGCTGACGAACCGGAGCGATTCGTCGTGCTCGCGTTGCCAGACGTTGCGGCCGAAGATCAGCCCGGTGGCGCCGGCCCGCATCGACGCGTCGGCCTTGGCCAGCATCTGCTCGTCGTCGGCGTGGGCTCCGCCGGAGACCAGCAGCAGCGTGCGGCCGGCCGACCGCACCACCGCGTCGATGGCCTGCTGCGCACTGAACTCCCCGTCGTACTCGGCGGCCACGCCGGCCCGCTTGTCCGGGTGGGGGAAGTTCACCTTCACCATGTCCGCGCCGAGCTCGGCGGCGGTGCGCGCCGCGTAGTCGACCGCGTAGAAGGAGTCCTTGCCGCCCTTGGCCTCCACGGCGCTTCCCCGCGGATACGCCCACACGATCAAGGGCATGCCCAGCCGCTGGGCGTCCGCGCGCACCTGGCGGTACTGCCCGAAGTCCTGCTCCTGGGCGGGAGTGCCGACGTACAGCGTGTAGCCGACCGCGTCGGCCCCGAGACGCACCGCGTCCTCGACACTCGCGTGCAGCGGGGACAGCGCCCGGTCCGACGGCGGGATGTCGGTCTTGCCGTTGAGCTTGAGGATCAGCGGAACCTCGCCCGCGTAGTCCCAGTAGAACTTCTCCGCGAGGCCGATCTGGATCGCGATGCCGTTGAAGCCGCCCTCGACGGCCAGCCGCAGCACGTAGTTCGGGTCGCCCGCCTCGGGGTTGGCGAAGAAGTCACGGGGCCCGTGTTCCAGGCCCTGGTCGTAGGGCAGGAACAGGGCCGTGCCGTTGCGCAGCCCGTGTTGGTGCAGTATGCGGTGCAGGCGCGCCTTCTTCCCGGTGTTCAGCCCCAGTTCGCTCATGCCCGGTCGGTCTGCCATGTCGTGTCCCGTTCCGCGCCGAACGGCGGTCGCCGACGGTTCGGGGACCACCGCGGCACTGACTCAGCCTCGTCTCCATCACACTCCTCGCGGCCGTCGAGGGCGCAGAGGAGAAAGCCCTGTGGGAGAGGGCATCCGGCCGGTCGAACGGGGTCGAAAGACCCTGCCCGGCCGGTGTCTCACGGCGCGGCACGACAGGACTTCCCACGCGGCCAACGGCTCTGGGCTGCCACGGCGGCCCGCGCCAGGATCGAGAAAACGACAGCCAGCCAGGAGAGGGTGATCAGGATGAATTCGCTGCTGCCGCCGGGAACCCTGCTCGGGTTCGCCCGCCGCCTCGGGTTCGGCGCCAATTCGATGCGGCGTCCGGTGGACCGTGTCGAGGCGGCTCTGGTGCTGCTGGTGTGGCTGGGGTCGACCGTGATCCTGCTCGCCACGGCCATGTTCGCGTTCACGATGACCGACCGGGAGCTCGCGAAATCGGCGGAGCAGTCCGCGTCCACGTACCCGGTCCAGGCGACCCTGCTGGAGGACGCGACGACCGCGGCGCTGCCCATCGACGAGGGCCTCGCAGCCGCCACCGTGCCCGTGGACGTCCGATGGACCGATGGCTCGGGCGATGCGCGGACCGACCGTGCCCAGGCGCCGGCGGGTCAGCGGGCGGGCTCGACCGTCACTGTCTGGCTCGACGTCGACGGCCGGCTTGCCGGTGCCCCGGTGAGTTCCGGCACCGCCGAGATCGCCGGCGTCTCCATCGCGGTGGCCGCCGGCGCCGTCGCCGAAGCCGTGCTGCTGGCGATGTGGTTGCTCGTGCGGGGCCAGTTGGACAAGGTGAAGGCCAGGCGCTTGGCGACCTTGTGGGCACAGACCGACGGCCGCTGGCGGCGCGGAGTCGTCTGATCGCGGCACGCGGGTTCCAGCGAGGTCATGCGCGACTGACGCCGCGCTGGCGGGCCTCGTCCGGACCCGCCAGCACGGTCACTCGCTCACCGTGGGACCGTCACTTGATCCAGTTCTGGTAGTTGCCGCCGTTGCAGCCTCCGGTGTAGACACTGCCGTCGAAGTTGGTGTCCAGGCACATTCCCGTCTGCAGGTCGACGATGGTGCCGGTGCCGCCCCAGGAGGCCCAGTTCTGGTAGTTGCCGCCGTTGCAGCTCCCGGTGTAGACGCGGCCGTCGTAGTTGCTGTCCAGGCACAGCCCGGTCGCGACGTCGACGATCGTGCCGGCGGAGCCGTCGAATCGGGTCCAGTTCTGGAAGTTCCCGCCGTTGCACGGCAGCGTGTAGGCGTGACCGCTGGTCGCGCTGTCGAGACACTTGCTCGTCGAGACATCGACAATGGTCCTGGTCGCCGCTGGGGTGGCCACGGCGGCGCCGGCACCGGCGAGAACGCATGACAGGGCCATGACGGCGCCGCCGACGGCGGCTCCGATCTTTACGAGAGTGCTCACGTGTTCCCATCTCAGGTCGAATCGGGGGTGGTGCGGGTACGCAGTCGGTCACGCGGTCTGGGCCCCGGGGGGTGACCTCCGACTGCGCAATCGTGCTGTGGACGCGCAGCGGTGGGACATACGCACAATTGCGTACCACCCGCGCCCGGTCGGACCGCTCGCTGTGTCGAGGTTTACGTTGCGGCACAGCATGATCACTTCTGGGACGCCGTCGCACCGACATCTCTGGGCGCTCGGTGGCGAGGACTTCGGAAGCGCTCCACGGCCGCGGTGGTCACGACGTTTTGACAGCAACACGACAGCAAGCGCGGCGAGGCCGGGTGCGGGTGCCATGATCCGAGCGTTCGCGGCCAGGACCTCGCGGATCTCGCGCTCGAGGCTCTCTGGGCTGCCAGCCCACACCCCGTCGGGCTACTACAGAACTGTAGTAGATTGGGCTCGTCTACTACGCGAGTGTAGTAGACGAGCTTTCGGACGAACGGGGCGTCGGCATGATCTGGGCGGCGATCGCACTGGCGGTGGCTGGAGCGTGCTGCTTCGCGGTGGCCGCCTGGATGCAGCAGGCCGCCGTGCATGCCGCCGCTGGCGGCGACGGACTACGGCTCGAGGGCTGGCTGCGGGTGCTGCGCGCACCGCGCTGGATGAGCGGCTTCGCCCTGACTACGGCTGGTGCCGCCCTGCACGCCTGCGCGCTGGGGCTCGCGCCGTTGGTGGTGATCCAGCCGGTCGGCGTCGTGGCGATCGCGATGACCACTGTGCTCGCCGTTCGGTCGGCTGGCGGGACGTTGACCCGGGCGACCGGGTTCGCTGTCGCGGCAAGCACGATCGGCGTTGGCCTGTTCGTTGTTCTCGCTGCTCAGCGGCCCACCGTGCCGACACTGCCGCCGGGCGTCGAGCTCCGGACGGGCCTGATGACGGCGGCCGTCGTCGCCGGGTTGGCTCTCGTCGGAGCCGTCACCGGCGGCCGGATCCGCTGCCTCGCGTACGCCGCCGCGGCCGGCACCGCGTATGGACTGGTCTCGGTGTTCGTGCACGCCATCGCCGTCGACGTGCGACTGGGCGGGATCGCCGCGGTTCATCCGGCGGCGGTGGTCGGCATGCTCGCGGCGCTGCCCGCGGGGATGTGGTTCGTGCAGCACGCGTACGCGTCCGGGCCGCCGCAGGTGGTCGTGGCCTGCCAGACCGTCATCGATCCGATGCTCGGCGTCGCCGTCGGGCTCGGGCTGCTCGGCGAGGCTGACGGCCTGACGCGGACAGCCGCGATGGGCCTGGTGGGCTGCGCCTGCCTGGCGGTCACCGGTGTTGTCCTGCTGGCCCGGGAGACAGCGTCCCGGAGTCCACTGTGGAGTCGATCATGACCTCAACCGTGCTTGCCGGACCCGAGGCCCGCGACCACTTCGAAGACCGGTGCCGCACGCCCGTCAGCTAGGAGCCATCCCCATGCAGGTGTTGTCCGCGACGTTCTGGCTGACCAGCCTCGGCGCGCTGGGGGTGCTGATCGTGACGTTCGCTGAGACGGGCTTGCTGATCGGCTTCTTCCTGCCCGGTGACTCGCTGTTGTTCACGGCCGGCGTGCTCTGCGCCACCAGCGGCGCTCTGCACCTGTCGCTGCCGCTGGTGCTGCTGGCCGCCGCGGGCGGCGCGGTGGCCGGCGCCCAGGTCGGCTTCGTGCTCGGCCGCCGCGGCGGCCGAGCGTTGTTGGCACGGGTGCGCAACGACCACCTCCACCGTGGTGTCGAGCGGGCGGAGACGTTGTTCTCCCGGTACGGCCACGGCAAGGCGATCGTGCTGGCACGGTTCATCCCGATTGTCCGCACGGTGCTCAATCCGCTGGCGGGTGTGCTCGAGGTTCCGACCCGCGTCTTCACGCTGTGGCAGATCGCTGGCGGTCTCGTGTGGTCGATCGGAGTGACGCTGGCCGGCTATCTGCTCGGCAGGAGCATTCCGGGCGTGGATCAGTACTTGCTGCCGGTGATCGCCGTCATCGTCGCGGTGTCGCTGATCCCGGTGGCGCTGGAGCTGTGGCGGGCACGACAGGTGAATCGGAGCCGGGATAGCGGCAGCGAACTATGACTTCACCGGCGTGCGGAGGATGCGGCGCTTTTCCTGTTCTGGTACGACTTCGTGGTCGGTGATGACTGGCCGTTGACTGTCGACCCCCGGCCGTGTCGTGCGTCGCGTCCGCCGCGGCAGGCTGCCAGCTGTTACGCATCCTGTTGGCATCGAAAGGGAATCGACAGGTTCGCGGGTGCTTTGTCCTACCTGAGGCTCCTCTCAGCGAGTGGTTTTGCTTGTCGCGCAAAGGCATGCCAGTCTCGCGCGGTGTCGGCGACCGGTCCGCACGCAATACGGGACGAGGAGCGAATGATCGAAGTAGTCGGTGTCACGAAGCGCTACGGTGACCGGGTCGCCGTCGATGACGTGACCTTCAGCGTCCGACCCGGCGTGGTCACCGGTTTCCTTGGGCCGAACGGGGCCGGGAAGTCCACCACGATGCGGATGATCCTGGGACTGGATGCCCCGACCGCGGGTGAGGTGCGAGTCAACGGCAAGCGCTACGCCGACCATGCCGCGCCGCTGCGCGAGGTCGGCGCGCTGTTGGAGGCCAGGGCCGTCCATACTGGACGGTCGGCGTACAACCATCTGCTCGCCCTGGCGTTGACGCACGGCATCGCGCGCCGCCGGGTGGACGAGGTTGTCGACCTGGTCGGACTCCGTGAGGTGGCGCGCAAGCGGGTCGGCGGTTTCTCGCTCGGCATGGGCCAGCGGCTCGGTGTCGCGGCGGCGTTGCTGGGCGATCCGCACACGTTGGTGCTCGACGAGCCGGTCAACGGTCTGGACCCCGAGGGCGTGCGGTGGATCCGGCAGCTGCTGCGGTCGCTGGTCGCCGACGGTCGCACGGTGTTCCTGTCCTCGCACCTGATGAGCGAGATGGAGCTGACTGCCGACCACCTGGTGATCATCGGCAAGGGCCGGCTGATCGCGGACACGTCGATGGCCGAGTTCACCGCGCGCTTCTCCCGCAAGGTCGTCCGCGTCCGCGCACTGGAGGCCGGCACGCTGCGGGACCTGCTCGTCGGTCCGGAGGTGAGCGTGACGGCGCAGGAGACCGGCGTGCTCGAGGTGCACGGCCTGACCAGCGGTGAGATCGGCCAGATCGCCTGCCGCAACGCCATCGCGCTGGACGAGCTGAGCCCGGTGGTCGCGTCGCTCGAGGAGGCGTTCATGGATCTCACCCAGGACGCCGTCGAATTCGCCGTCCACCAGGACCCGCTTGTGGAAAGGATCGCATCGTGACCGCGACGCTCACCCAGACCCCGCCGTCGCCGGCGCCGCGGACGCCGCTGCCGGACGGCATCCGGGTCACCCAGCTGCGTGTGATGCGCTCCGAGTGGCACAAGTTCTGGTCGCTGCGGTCCTCGTACTTCACCCTGGCCGCGACGCTGATCGCGATGATCGGCTTCGGCGGTGTGTTCGCGGCGGTCACCGCCAACCGCTGGCCGCACATGCGGCCGGGCGAGCAGGCGCACTTCGACCCGACCACGGTGAGCCTGCGCGGGTTCTACCTCGCGCAACTTGTCGTCGGCGTGCTCGGCGTGCTGATCGTCACCGGCGAGTACAGCACGGGCATGATTCGCTCCAGCCTGGGCGCCGCGCCGCGGCGGCTGCCGGTCCTGCTGGCCAAGGCCGTCGTGTTCGCCGTGATCACGCTGGTGGTCACTATGGTCACCGCGTTCGTCGCTTTTTTCCTCGGCCAGTACCTGCTCAGCTTGCAGCACATCGAGACCACGATCGGCGCCGACGGCGTGGCGCGGGCCGTCGCCGGCACGGCGCTGTACCTCACCGTCGTCGGACTCATGGGCGTGGGCATCGGTTTTATCGTGCGCAGCACGGCCGGTGCCATCGCCAGCCTGTTCGGCATCCTGCTCGTGCTGCCGGTGCTCGGCGAGGCCCTGCCGACCGACTGGGCGACGAACATCGATCCGTATCTGCCGAGCAACGCCGGTCAGCAACTGATGGTCGTGCACCCGGACGCGGCGGCCCCGCTCGGTCCCTGGGCCGGCTTCGGGGTCTTCTGCGGTTACGCGGCCGTCGCCCTGATCCTCGGGGCGGTGTTGCTGCGGCGTCGCGACGCCTGACGGCTGGTGCCCGACCGGCGACTGTCGGTCGGGCACCGAACACCGCGAGGGCTCGCTATTTGGCGGCCTGGACGAACTTGTCCGTGTAGGTCTTGCTCAGGTCGATCGACTTGCCCTTCACGTCCGGGTTGAACGCCTGCAACACCTTCAGGTCGGTGCCCGGCCCGCTGGGCGGCATGATGCCGGTCGGGTTGTAGATGCCCTTCTCGCTGTCGAACGCCTTGGCGTAGGCGTCCTTGCCGGGGCCGGCGTAGTAGTCGGCCGGCATCTGGTCGGCGACCTCGGCGCCGGTGTGCCCCTGGATCCACTTCAGCGTCTCGACGTAGGCGTTGACCAGCTTCTGCACGATGTCGGGGTGCTTGGTGACGTAGTCGGTGGTCATGTACAGCGAGGTGGCGGGGTACTCGCCGCCGAGCTGCTGCGCGGTGCCGGCGGCGGTGCGCATGTCCAGCAGGATGTACGCGGAACCGGTGGCCAGCAGCGTCGACACCGTCGGCTCGGTGGTCATCGCGCAGTCGACGTTGCCGTGCTGCATGGCGCCGATCAGCGTGGCGCCGGACTGCACACCGACCCGGTGGGTGGTGGCCGGGTCGACGCCGTTCTTCTGGGCCAGGAACTGGGTGAGGAAGTCGGTGGAGGAGCCGACGTCGGTGATGCCGAGGTTGCGGCCCTTCCAGTCGGCGGGGGAGTGCACCTGGTCCTTGACCTCGTTGCGGCACAGCTCGACCTCGCCGGGCGTGGTCAGCATGGACACCACCGACTCCAGCTGCTGCCCGAGGCCCTGCATGGCGATGGTGTGGTCGTAGAAGCCGCCCACGCCGTCCACCTTCTGGGCGATCATGCTCGTGGTGGCGTCGACGCCCGCGCCCTCGTCCTGCAAGGTGACGTTCAGGCCCTGCTGCTTGTAGTAGCCCAGCCGCTCGGCGAGCATGAACGGCAGGTAGATCTGCTTGTTCAGGCCACCGACCATGATGGACACGGCCTCGCCGGACCCTCCCGACGAGCTCACGCCCGTGCTCTGCGCGGCGTTGTTCGCGCACCCGGCCGCGAGCAACGACCCGGCGGCCACCAGCGCGACCCACAGCTTCTTCGACACAGCGATCTCCTTTGACGGCGAGCGAAACTCACAGGTCGGGGCCGGCCAGCTGGGCCGGACGCCAGCGCAGCAGGCGGTTCTCCAGTCGCGTGATGAGCCATTCCGCGACCAGCGCGACGACGGCCATGATCACCATGGCCGCCCAGACGCCGTTGGCGTCGAACGTGCCCTGCGCGTTCTTGATCAGGACCCCCAGGCCCGAGGTGCCGCCGAGGAACTCGCCGACGATCGCGCCGATGAGCGCGAAGCCGAAACTCACGTGCAGGCTGGCGATGATCCAGGTGAACGCCGAGGGCAGCACCACCTGGCTGGTCACCTGCCAGCGCGACGCGCCCAGGATGCTGGCGTTGGCGACGAAGTTCCGGTCCACCTCGCGGGTGCCCTGGAACGCGTTGAAGAACACGCCGAAGAACACCAGCACGATGACCAGCAGGATCTTCGACTCCAGGCCCAGCCCGAAGGCCAGCACGAACACCGACCCCAGCACGATGCGCGGAATCGCGTTGAGCACCTTGATGAACGGTCCGAACACCTCGGACAGGAACCGGATCCGGCCCAGCGCGATGCCGCACACGATGCCCAGCGCGGTGCCGATCACGAACCCGATCAGCGCCTCTTCCAACGTGGTGGCGATCTGGTCGCCCAGCGAGCCGATCGCGGTGCCCTCGGTGACCCAGGTGCTCAGCCGGTCCACGATGCCCGACGGCACGCCGTAGAGGATCACGCTGCGCGGGTCGCCCTGCACGACCAGCTGCCAGCCGCCCACGATCACGACCAGCACGGCCACCTGGGTCAGATGAACCAGAATCCGGTGCTGACGGGCGGCGCGGCGATGCGTCGACTCGACGGACGAGACCTCGACCTGTGCGTCCTGCGCGGTCATCACGACGCCCTCCGGTCGTTGTCCAGCCGCGTGCTCTGCGAGTAGGCGATGTCCACCTCGGTGCGCAGCGCCTCCCAGACCTGGTGGTAGATGTCCAGGAACCGCCGGTCGAACCGGATCTCCTGGACGACCCGGGGCCGGCGCAGGTCCACCGGGAACCGGGCCTTGATCGTCGCGGCCGGGCCGGCGGTCAGCACCACCACCGTGTCGGCCAGCGCGATGGCCTCCTCCAGGTCGTGCGTGACGAACACGACGGCCGGGCGGGTCAGGTCCCACAGCGCCAGCAGCTCGTCGGACATCTTGGCCCTGGTCTGCACGTCCAGCGCGGAGAACGGCTCGTCCATGAGAATCACCCGCGGCTCGGTGATCAGGTTCTGGGCCAGCGCGACCCGCTTGCGCATGCCGCCGGACAGCTGGTGCGGGAAGCGGTCCTCGAAACCGGCCAGGCCCACCCGCCTGATCCAGTCCCGGGCCGACTCCAGCGCGTCCTTCTTGGACACTCCCCGGAAGCGTGGGCCGGCGGAGACGTTGTCCAGCACGGACTTCCACGGCAGGATCGCGTCGGTCTGGAACATGAAGCCGACCCCTGGCGGGATGCCGTCCACCGGCTTGCCGTGCACCGTCACCGAACCGGCCGACGGCCGTTCCAGACCGGAGACAAGCGTCAGCGTGGTCGACTTGCCGCACCCGGTCGGCCCGACCACCGCGCAGAACTCGCCCGGCGCGACGGTCAGGTCGAGGTCGCGCAGCGCGGTGTACGCGGCGCCGCTGTCGGTGGTGAACCGCTTGGTCACTCGCCGCAACTCGATGGCGGGCGCTGGTTTCTCTGCGCACACGGTAGGATTCCCTCCGTCACTGCGGGTCGCTCTGGTTGCCGCAGGACGGTAGGCACGCCGAAACCGGCCGGAAATATAACGCTCGATACCCGTCGAGGAGTGCTTTTCTCGGGTTTTTGCTCGTTCCGCTCAGTCGCGATTGCGGCAAAACGGACCGGCGGCTTGGCATCGGCGTTACGGCGTGATGTCATGCGCCAACGCCCCGACGACAAGTGGCAGAGGTGGAGTGGCCATGTGGCGCACCCGTCCGCTGGCGACCCAGATCCTGCTGTGCGTGCTGGCGATCCTGCTGGTGACGAGCACGGCCGGCGCCGTGCTGTACGCGAACCTGACCGACCAGACCCTCGACACCCAGTACAAGCAGCGCGCGCTGGACATCGCCAACACCGTCGCGCAGATCCCCGCGATCGCCGATTCCCTGACCCAGAAGGATCCTGACCATCGCATCCAGGCCCTGGCCGAACAGGTCCGCAAGAACACCAGCGCCAGCTACGTCGTGGTGGCGGACCGCGACGGCGTGCGATATTCGCACCCCACTGCGTCGCTCATCGGCAAGCAGCTCGAGGAACCCGTTGTCGCGCTGGACGGAAACGTCCACACGGGCATCGATCCCGGCAGCCTCGGCAACTCCGCCAACGCCAAGGTGCCGCTGCGCGCGTCGGACGGCGCGATCATCGGCGAGGTGTCCGTCGGCATCCCCGAGGAGCGGGTCAGCAGCCAGATCGCCGACCAGATCGTCGATATCGCGCTGTACACGCTGCTCGCGCTGGGCATCGGCGTGCTGGCCTCGTGGCTGCTCGCCCGCGCCCTCAAACGCGTGACGTTCGGGCTGGAGCTGTCCGAGATCGCCGCGCTGTTGCAGGAACGCGAGGCGATGCTGCACGGCATCCGCGAAGGCGTCGTCGGCATCGACGCCAAAGGCTGTGTCAGCGTCCTCAACGATGAGGCCCGCCGGCTGCTCGGCATCCGCCGCGCCGGCGCCGGGCGCCCGCTGGAGGACCTGTTGCCGCCGGGGCGGTTGCGGGACCTGCTCGTGGACGGCCCGCTCGGCCGGGACGAGGTCGTGCTGACCGACGAGTTCCTGCTGGTGGTCAACCGGATGCCGGTGCTGCTCGCCGGCCGGACCGCCGGGAACGTGGTGACCCTGCGCGACCGCACCGAGTTGGAGGGCGTGATGCGGGAACTGCATGCGCTGACCGGCCTGACCAATGCCCTGCGCGCCCAGGAACACGAGTTCACCAACCGCCTGCATGTGCTGTCGGGTCTGCTCGGGCTGGGGGAGTTCGACGAGGCCGTGCGCTACCTCGCCGAGGTCGCCGGCGGCGCGGCCGCGCAGGCCAACGACATCCAGGTCCGGATCGCGCCGGCCGAGCTCGCCGCGCTGTTGGTGGCGAAGGTGACCACGGCCTCCGAGTCGGGCGTGCGACTGGTCATCGACCCGGAATCGCGGCTGGACCGCGGATATGCGGAGACCGAGCCGCTGCTGACGGTGCTCGGCAACCTCATCGACAACGCGGTGGACGCGGTGGCCGGCGGACCGCAGCCCCGTGAGGTCTCGGTGCGGATCACCGACGTCGGCGACGTGGCCCACATCGCCGTGAGCGACACCGGGCCGGGCATTTCCCCGGCGGAGATCGAGAAGATCTTCCTCGACGGCTACTCCACCAAGTCGACGCGGGGCGGCATCCGGCGCGGGCTGGGACTGGCGCTGGTGCACCGGCTCGTGCGGCGTGCTGGCGGCTCGATCGAGGTCGCACCCGGTCCAGGCGCGCGGTTCGAGGTCGAGCTTCCGTTGCGCGCACCCGAGTTGGAGGTGGCGAGATGATCAGAACGCTTGTCGTTGACGACGACTACCGGGTGGCCCGCATCCACGCCGCCAGTGTGGGGCGGATCCCCGGCTTCACGTGCGTCGGCGAGGCGCACACTGTGGCCCAGGCCAGGGAGGCCGTCCTCGACTCCGCGCCGGACCTGCTGCTGCTCGACTTCTACCTGCCCGACGGCGACGGCCTCTCCCTGCTGCGCGACCTGAACTCCGCCGACGGCGCCGCGCCCGACTGCATCGTCATCACCGCGGCCCGCGACCTGGCCACCGTGCGGTCCGCGATGCACATGGGGGCGATTTACTACCTGGTCAAGCCGTTCGGGCTGCCGCAGCTGCGCCACCAGCTCGACGCGTACCGGCTCTGGCGGACGCAGACCAGCGGCGCGGGCGAAGCCGACCAGGACACTGTGGACGCTCTCTACACTTTGCTGCGGGGTGCGACCCCGTCAACGTCGGCCGCGGGCATGATGCCACCGACGATGCGGAAGATCCTTGACACGGTACGAGTTTCGGACGAGCCGCTCGGCGCGTGCACGCTCGCCGAGCGGCTCGGCGTGAGCCGTCCGACCGCGCAGCGGTACCTGAGCGAGCTGCACCGCCGCGGCGCCGTCCGGCTGCACCTGGAGTACGGCCGTGCCGGACGCCCGGTGCACCGCTATGCGGTCGAGTGACCCCGAGGCGAACACGACCGTGGCCCGCTTGGAGGTTGAGGCCCCCGGCCCCTTCGCAGGGGCGGGGGCCGTCGCGCTTCAGCTCACGTTGAGGGCCGTGTCGTCGAGGACAAACGACGTCTGCTTCTCGTAGTCCTCGCTACCGGTGAACTTCACCGTGATGCTCTGCCCCGCGTACGCCGACAGGTCGAACGTGTGCTGCGCGTATCCCGTGTTGTGGTCGAGGTTGGAGTACGTGTGCGGCGTGGCCAGCACCGTGCCGGAGCTGTTGAGCACCTGTAGGGCGAGCGTGTCGTAGGCCGTGGTTGTCGTGGTCTCGGTCGTGTCGGTGTGCAGCCAGAAGCTCAACTGGTAGCTCGTGCAGCCGGTGGGCAGGGTGGCCGTCTGGGCCAGCGTGTCGGTGTGCGTGGTGCCGTGCCCGTCCAACCACGCGTCCCAGGTCCCGCTGTGCGGTGGCTCCGTGCTGCTGTTGTTGATCACGCTCGTCGTTGTCCATGGCGCGGCGGCGCCCGTCTCGAAGCCGGGGTTGCCGAGCAGTTGCGCCGCCGCGCACCCGCCGGACGAGCCGGTGATGGTCCAGGTGAACGATGTGGTGCCGGACGGCCCGGTGGAGTCGGTCGCGGTGGCGGTCACCGTGTACGTGCCGGCGGTGGTGGGCGTGCCCGAGATCAGGCCGGACGAGGAGGCGATGGACAGGCCGGCCGGCAGGCCGCTGGCCGAGTAGGACAGCGTGCCGCCGGCGGTGTCGGTCGCCGAGATCTGCAGGCTGGCGGGCGTGCCGACGGTGCCGGTCTGGCTGCCCGGGTTGGCGACGGACACGGTCCCGGTGCCACCCGATGAGCCGAAGTCGGCGTTGAACGCCGACTCCAAGCCGTTGGCGACGCCGGTGTCACTGATGATCAGGCCGAGTTCCCGGTTGTGGTTCAGGGAGTTGTCGGAGAAGTTCTCCGAGCCCTGGAACACCTTCGCGGTGCTGGCGCCGTAGTCGGCGATGATCGTTTTCGCGTGGATGTAGTAGCCGGTGGAGGAGGTGTAGGTCTTCACCTGGCCGCCGGCCGACGTGAGCTGGCTGATCTGGGTGTTGTAGGAGCCGTTCTGGTTCTCCAGCACGGCGCGCACGGCCACGCCGCGCTGCGCGTCCGCGACCATCGCGTTGACCAGAGTCGCGTCGCCGAACTCCTCCTGCTCGACGTCGAGCGTGTGCTGGGCGCCTTGGATCAGGGCGAGCAGATGGCTCTGCGAGTCGGTCGGCGACCAGACCAGATCGTCGCCGTCGGACGGCGTGATCGATGTCTTGGCGAAGTCCGCGTTGAACACCGCCTCGACCGCCGCCACGTCATTGGCGTCGGTGTCGAACACACCGAAGTCACGAGAGGTTGAATAATAGGTGGTGTCCAGATTACCGGTGCTGATATACGATTCTTTGCTGTCAACGGTTATCGTCTTCTGGTGGGTGTACACGAAAGCGGTTGACGAGTATGTGACAGCGACACCGCCGGCCTGTAATGCGCTGTATGCCGCGCCGTTGACGGATGTGTGCTGCCCGTCCAGTATCACGCGGACGGTGACACCGGCCTTGTGCCTGTTCACCAGGTCCGTAGTGACGGTGGTGTCCCGCAGCTCGTACATCGTGACATCGATCGAGCTCGTGGCCGAGTTGATGAAGTTGTAGATCGCGCTCTCGCCCTGGTCCGGCAGGACGAGTAGCGAGTACGTGCCGGCAGCGTTCGCGGCGAACGGCAGGAATAGGGAGGTGATCATCGCGATGACAATGGCCGCCGCGATTCTCCCGCGGCGGACGGCGATGTGGGACATGCAGGGCTCCTTGAATCAGAACGACACGGTCGGCGCCTGATCGTCCCCGATGAACAATCAAAAGAGAACCCTGGTGACTCTCCTGTCGGTGACGAAAAACGCAAAAGGGAGAAGTCGTCTGTCAACGAGTTCGGGCGGTGCTTGTGAACGGGAGAACGCCGGGCGTGGACGGCTTGGTCGCTGGCCGACGCCCGCGCGTTGTGCCCGAGGTGACCTGGATCAACCGGCCCGCGGGTAATGAGTCAACCTGTCTCGTAGTATGGCGGCATGGCCGACCCGAATGACCCCAGGTTCATCCGCAGCCGCGAGGCGATGCTTGTCGCGGCCCGCCAACTGCTCCAGGACGAGGGTCCGGCCGCCGTCACCCACCAGCGGGTCGCGCAACAAGCGGATGTCGGTCGCGCCACCGTCTATCGCCACTGGAACGACACCGCTGGCCTGCTCAGGGACGCGGTGTCCGTCACTGACGTTCCCTTCTTTCAGCAGCCGCGCCTCCCGTTGCGCCCGTGGCTGCTCGCCGAACTGCGCCGCTTCGCCGACGAGCTCGCCCTGCCGGAGATGTCCTCGGTCGCGATCACGCTGATGTACCAGGCCCGCTGGCAAGCCGCGGTCACCTCGTTGCTGGGCAATCAGGTCGAACTTCTCGACCAACGACTTCAGGCCGCGTTCACCCTCGCTGCCGATGCGGGCGAGCTCGACCAACTGCTGGCGCCTGAGGCGCTGACCGCCTTCCTGCTCGGACCGATGGTCTTCTGCACGACCCTGCAGGACGCCATCGTGCCCGACGCACTGCTCGAGCGCGTGGTCGACGCGGCGGCCCGATGGCGCTGAGTGGCGTGTCAAACGTCAAGATCCGAGGTGGTCTAGACCGAGCCGCCGTCGGCAACCAGACTTCGGACAATGAGACGATCTGTATCGTTGGTCGCGGCGGTCGCGGTCGCGACCGCCTGCGTCGCCTTACCCGCGCAGGCAGCCACGACAGCCGCGCCACCGCACACGGCGAGTGCCACGACATCCGTCCCCCTGCTCACCGGCGGCCAGGTCGTTGTCCGGACCAACGGCGACGGCGTCGCCTCCTACGCCATCAGCACACCCGCCGGCGACAACACTGTTTTCCAGTCCTATCAGGACTCAACGGGTGACCACTACACCGTGCCGGCGGGTGTCGCGCCCTATCTCGGCCGGCAACTGGACAGCTCGCTGTTCGACGTGTCCGCGCTGGCCAGGGACGGCATCACCGACCGGATTCCGGTCGCCCTCACGTTCACGGCCGGCGTCACCCCAGCCGCGCCGCCGGGAGTAACCCTCACGTCGGCAGCCGGCGCCACAGCCACCGGCTACCTGTCCTCGGCATCGACTTCCGCGTTCGGCGCCGCCCTGCGCAAGCAGGCCCTGCCCGCTGGCCTGACCTCAATGCGCCTAGCCGCCCCCGCCGCGCCGCCTGCCGCCGCGCCGCACTTCCCACTCACCGACCTCCAGATCAACGCCGTCGGCATGGACGGCAAGCCGGTGGACACCTCGGTGTTCATCCTCAACACCGACGCGGTCAACCGCGAGCGGACCTTCGTGCCGGTGACGGCCGGCGTCGGGCGGATCGCCGTGCCGGCGGGCCACTACTTCGCCTTGGCGGACATGATCGACCTCGACAGCGCCGGCTACGCCACCGCGGTTCGCCAGGTCGTGGTCAACGACTTCACCGTCGCCGCCGCGCCCGCGGTCAACACCGTGACGGTCGACGAGCGGACCGCGAGCTCGGCCGTCGACGCCACCACCCCGAAGCCGGCGACCCAGGACGGGGCGATACTCAACCTGCTTCGGTTCGACGCGGCTGGCGGCGTGGCGCCCTTCGGGTTGATCAACATCGGTGCGAAACCGCCGCTCTACGTCAGCCCGGCGCCGGCGGCGACCGTCGGCAAGCTGCACTACGTCTACCAGTGGGACGGCGCGGGCAGCGGCTACCGCTACGACGTCGCGTTCCCGTCGGACAACAGCATTCCCGCCGACGAGACGTTTGTCGTCAAGGACAGCCAGCTGGCCACCGTGACCCATCGCTTCAACAGCGACAGTCCCACCGCGAGCATTGGCTCGTTCCTCAACGGGGCGATCGACGAGCAGCTCGCGCCGCTCGGCGTGGCCGAGGTGGGCACTCTCGCCGGTCAGCCGATGCCCGCCGAGTTCACCCAGTACCTGGGCACCGCCGACGGCGGAATGTGGGCGCAGACCGTGGCCACGCCCAACCTCACCGCGGAGTTCGACGGTGATCCGGTCGTCTACCGGGCCGGCCGTGACTACCGGGTCGATTGGGGGCACGGGCCGCTCGCGCCCGGGTTCGGCCGCCACCAGGGTGTGGTGTCGTACTGCACGGCGTGCACCGCGGGCAGCACGCTGGGCTTCGGCTTCAACGAGTTCAACGACAGCGTGACCACCCACTCCGGCTACGTTTTCTTCGGCGCGATCGCAGCCCATCTCGTGCTGGACTGGAACGGCACGAAGTTCGTTGACCAGCAAGGGGTCGGCGTCGACACGGCCCTGCCGGCAGCGGCCGGAACCCTGCACGCGGTGCTGGACACCGACCGTGGCGGCGACACGACGGTCACCCACGCCATCACCACGCACACGGACGTGACCGTCAAGGTGAGCGGGTCGGATGCGCAACTACCCGAGGCACGCTGCGCCGGCTACACCTCGACCACGCCGTGCCACGTCCTGCCCGCGCTGGCGCTGACCTACGATCTGGCCTCCGATCTGAGCGGATCAAGCACCTCTCCGGTGCAGGTCATGTCCCTCGACGTCAGTCATCTCAGCTTCAACGACGTCGGCTCGCACGCGCGGATCACGTCGGCGACCGTGTCCGTGTCGTTCGACAACGGCGAGACCTGGCGCCACGCGACTCTGGTCGGCTTCAACGGCAAGTATGTCGCCTTTTGGCAGAACCCCTTGTCAGCCAAGGGAACCAAGCCCTCGCTGCGGGTGACCGCCGCCGATGCCGACGGCAACTCGATCAGCCAGACAGTCACCAGTGCCTACACCTACGCCGGGAGTGCGTCATGAGGATCGCTATGGCGGCGGCAGGTCTGCTGATCGTCGCACTGGCGCCGGGCGCGGTCGCCGCGCCCCAACCGTCCATCGTCAACGCCTGCGCGGCGGCGCCCGCCGGGCACGCCCGCTGTTTCGCTCAGGTGCGTACCGACGTGCACGGCGGCCGGGGCGTCCGGGCAGCGACCTCGCTGCCCGCTGGGTACGGACCCTCCGACCTGCGGTCCGCGTACAACCTGCCGTCCATGGGTGGCGCTGGTCAGACCGTCGGCATCATCGACGCCGGTGACGATCCGAAGGCGGAGGCGGACCTGGCCGTGTACCGGTCGACCTACGGGCTGCCGCCGTGCACGACCACCAACGGCTGCTTCCAGAAGGTCAACCAGCGCGGCGTCGCCAGCCCGCTGCCGGCGGATCAGGGCTGGGCTGTGGAGATCGCGCTGGACATCCAGATGGTGTCGGCGTCCTGCCCGTCGTGCCGCATCGTGCTCGTCGAGGCCGACGACGCCTCGTTCGCGAACCTGGGTGCGGCCGTGGACACCGCGGTCCGGCTCGGGGCGAACGAGGTGTCCAACAGCTACGGCGGTCCCGAGTTCAGCGAGCTGCCGCAGTTCCAGGCGCACTACAGCCATCCGGGGGTCGCGGTCCTGGCGTCCTCCGGCGACAGCGGCTACGGCATCCCGAACGCGCCGGCCGTGTTCTCGAGCGTGATCGCCGTCGGAGGCACCTCGCTGACCAGAGCGAACAACGCTCGCGGCTGGTCGGAGACGGCGTGGTCCGGCGCCGGCAGCGGCTGCTCGGCGTGGGTGGCCAAGCCCGCGTGGCAGCACGACGCGAACTGCCCCGGCCGGATGACCGCCGACGTGGCGGCCGACGCCGATCCCCGCACCGGGCCGGCCGTCTACGAGACCGACCAGTACGCCGGCTGGATCATCGTCGGCGGCACCAGCGCCTCCTCGCCGTACCTCGCCGGGGTCATCGCCCTGGCCGGCAACCCCCAGCAGTTCGCCGACGCCTCCCCCTTCTACACCCACGCCGGCGCGCTGAACGACGTCGTCGGCGGCAACAACGTCCGCGCCACCGACTGCGGCGGCGACTACCAGTGCAACGCCGTGCCCGGCTACGACGGCCCCACCGGCAACGGCGCCCCGAACGGCCTAGCAGCCTTCTAACGCCAACCGATTGCACGGCCATCCCGCCTGTAGCGTCCGACCGGGTGCGCGCGGCGGAGAAGGCGGACGGGGAGGCGGCGGCGCCGTCCCCCCGTCCGTCATCGGTTGGTTGTCAGCTCAGCGTCACCGCGGTGTCGTCGATGACGAAGGACGTCTGGCGTGAGCTGTTCTCGACGCCGCTGAACTTCAGCGCGAGGGTCTGCCCGGCGAACGACGACACGTCGATCGTCTTGAGCACGTAGCCGCTGGCCTTGTCGAGGTTGGAGTAGCTGCCCAGGGTGGTGCTGCCGCCGGTCACGGTCAGCTTGTCGACCTGGGTGGTGCCGGTCTCAGCGGTGTCGATGTGCAGGTAGAACGTCAGCGTGGCGTGGCAGCCGGCCGGGATGGCCACCGACTGGGACAGCGTGTCGGTGTGGCTGCTGCCGTAGCCGTCCAGCCAGGCGTTCCAGGTGCCGCCGTGGGTGGGCTGCTGCGAGCCGTTCTGGCCGATGACGCCGGAGGTCGCGGTCCACACGGTGCTGCCGGACTCGAAGCCGGGGTTGCCCAGCTTCTGACCCGTGCAGTTGCCGCTGACGGTGCCGACGGTCCAGCTGAACGAGGCGGAGCCGCTGTGGCTGGCGCTGTCGGTGGCGGTCACCGTGACGCTGCTGGTGCCGGCGGTGGTCGCGGTGCCGGAGATGACACCGGTGGAGGTGTTGATGGACAGGCCGGCCGGCAGGCCGGTGGCGGTCCAGCTGTAGGGCGCGGTGCCGCCGCTGGCCGACAGCGGGAGGCTGACGGCGGTGCCGGTGGTGGTGGACTGGTTGCCGGGGTTGGACACCGTGACGGTGCCGGTGGCGCTGCACGTCGGGTCACCGGACTGCGCCGGCACGCTGATGGCGTCCCACGCGGCCTTCACGGTGTTGAACTCGGTGCAGTCGCCGGGGAACAGGTTCTTGGCCGAGGTCAGCGTCCAGGTGCGGTACTTGAGGTAGGAGCTGCTGGTGGTCTTGAGCAGCATGGCGTTGTAGAAGATCTTCAGCGCGTTCTGCACGCCAAGGCCGGTGATGGTGGTGTTGTTGCAGGTCGGGCTGACCGGCTGGCCGTTGGTCGGGTTCGTGCCCTCGGCGAGCAGGTAGAACCAGTGGTTGCCGGGGCCGGCCGCGGCGTGCACCTCGGTGCTGGGGATGGAGCTGTCGTAGCAGTTCTTGTCGCCCAGCGCCGACGGGTTGTACATGTTGCGGATCGGGCCGCTGCCCACCAGGTTGACCTGGTTGCCGACCAGGAAGTCCGGCTGGGCGTAGGGCGCGGACTCGTTGGTGAACCACTCGGTGGACGCGCCGAACACGTCGGCCACGAACTCCTGGGTGCCGTTGCCGGACAGGCTGCCGGGGGTGTGGTCGTCGATGCCGTGGCCGTGCTCGTGCGCGATCACGTCGATGGCCGGGATCCACTGGCCGGCCGAGTTGTGGCCGATCTGCACCTGGCTGCCGTCGTAGTAGGCGTTCTCGTCGTCGAGTCCGACGCGGATCGGCCAGCCGCCGCCGTTGCCGTCGAAGCCGTTGCGGCCCAGCCACTGCGACAGCATCTTGTTCTCGGACTGGATGCTGAACAGGGCGTCGACGCAGCCGGTCTCCTTGCTGGTCTCGTCGCCGTTGCCCCAGCTATCGGTGGACTTGGTGAACGTCGTGTTGTTCGACGCGTCCTGGCAGCTGACGTTGGTCAGGTTGGGGTCGGTCATCGAGTAGGTGCTGCCGGAGTGCGTGGTGTCGATGTGCAGCGGCTCGGGGCCGTTCCAGACCCCGGTGCCGTCGCCGAACATGACGTGTTCCTGGGTGTGCAGCACGGCGCCGCTGTTGGCGTCGACGACAACGTCCAGTTTGCTGGGCTCGCCGGCTTTCGTGCCGGTCACGGTGCTCTGCCAGGCCAGCGCGGGCGTGCCGAGCGCGTAGGTGACGAGCTGGGCGGCGCCGACGTTGTCCACCGTGGACAACTGCTTGCGCGCGGTCGCCTCGGCTTGTGCCGGGGTCAGCTTCGGCGTGGTGGAGGCCAGGTTGATGGTGGTGCTCTGGGCGACGGAGGTGTCGACGACCTGGCCGGTGGAGTTGGTGGCGACCACGAAGTCGCCGCCGACAACGGGAAGACCTCTGTACGTCCGGTCGTAGGGGACGTACTTCAGCCCGTTGGTGGAGGAGATCACGTTGTGCTGCACGAAAACGTCGTCCGCGCTGGCGTGCAGGGCCGCGGGCCGGCTGGCCACGAGGCTCTGGGCGGCGTTGGCGGCCATCGCCTCCGCGGTCAGCGGGGCCAGAGTTGCGGTGGTGGGCGATTGTGCCTGTGCGACAGTGCTTGTGGTAACGGCCGCGACCAGTACTCCGGTCGCGAGCACGACGATAGAACGTCGCAGGATCATCGGCAGTGTCCTCCGGGCAGGGTGAACTCGGCCCGTGGTGGGCCCTGTTCGGTAGAGGTGAAGGCGGCGACCGTGATCCAGAATCCGGGTGTCCGCGGTCGGTGGACAACCGACGAAGGTACTGAAGTTGCTAACAATTGATCATTAGCCGTGGATGCGACTTCTGGGCGGAAATCGGTTCTATTCGGGCAAATCTGGGCGGTGGCCGCCGGTGTTGGGATTGTTGTGTCGATCAGATCGACCGGCGTGCCGCTCGCCGTCCACGAGACCGAGAACGCCGTGGCTGGCGCCGATCCGTGCGACAGCGGTCAAGTTCAGCCGCTGCGGGCGGAAATCCGTCGCACGTCGATGGCGTAAGCGTGGCATCGGAGAGATGTGCTCGGTTACCTCATGGACTCCGCCCGGAAACAACTGTGTCACGCGGATCGTCCTTGTGGGGGAACGGTTTCGCCGTCGAGGCGCGGCACTGCGGGCTATATCCACGTAACTACTGCGTAGACTAGTAGATGGGTGCGGGCGGCTCGCGGCGGGTGGGTGGCGTCGTCCGGGGCTACGGTGACGAGGTGCACTCGTGAGGAGTGGGATCGATGACCGATCTTTCGCAGTTCCAGCACCCGCGCTTCGCGCGTATGTACGAGCGGATCAGCGCCCAGTCCGAGCAGCGCGGCACCGCGGAGCACCGGCAGCGGGCGCTCGCGGGGCTGGTGGGGCGTGTGATCGAGGTCGGCGCCGGCAACGGGATGAACTTCGCGCACTACCCGGACACGGTGGACGAGGTGCTCGCGGTGGAACCCGAGGACCGGCTGCGCGCCCTCGCGGAGGAGGCCGCCGAGCGGGCGCCGGTGCCGGTGCGGGTGGTGGCCGGGCACGCGGACGCCTTGCCGGCCGCCGACGGAAGCTATGGCGCCGCGGTGGCTTCGCTCGTGCTGTGCTCGGTGCACGACGTCGCCGGTGCGCTGGCCGAGATCCGGCGTGTGGTCGGGCCGGGCGGTGAGCTGCGGTTCTTCGAACATGTGCGCTCGGACAAGCCCCTGCTCGGCATGCTGGAGGACATCGTCACGCCGGTGTGGTCATTGGGAGCTGGCGGCTGTCGCCTCAACCGCGACACGGCGGCGGCGATCACCGCGGCGGGTTTCCGCGTCGACGAGCTGGACCGTTTTGTCTATGCGCCGCTGCGGTTCGTTCCCGCTCACGCCTACATCCTCGGACGTGCCCGCGTCCCGCGCGACTAGCCGATCATCGGGCCGCAGAACGAGAGACCGGCGGCGGCCAAGCCCCCGGTGAGCACGGGACCGGCGGCGATCAGGACTGCGAACCCGCCCAGCAGCAGCCGCGTCCGCAGCCGGTGGGTGGGCCGGGGTGGCGCCGCGAGACGTTCGGCGCGGGCGAGCACGCCGACGCCGGTCGCGCCGAGCGCGCCGGTCGGAATCGGGGCGGCCCCGGACAGGGCCAGCAGCGCCCGCAGCACGGTGCGCGCTCCGTGCCGGCGGGCCGCGGCGTCGTCGGCGCACATCTCCAGGAGCCGGGCGACCTCGGCCGCGCCGGTGGTGAACAGCTCGATTCGGGGCAGGATCGCCGCGAGCCCGCGGGTGAGCGCGAGCACGAGATGGTGGCGTCCGGCCAGGTGTGCGCGTTCGTGGGCCAGCACCGCGTCCAGGTGCCGCTGGTCGAGCGCGGCCAGCGCGGCGCTGGTGACCACGATCGTGTGCGGCCGCCCGGCCACGCAGTACACCGCCCGCTGCGGCGCGTCGAGCACAACCGCCTCCAGACCCTCGACACGGCGTCCGGCGATGCGCGCCATCCGCGCGTGCTCGTGTGTGCTGGTTCGGGCGCGCAGCAACGACCTGCCCAGCCGCCCGAGCAGGACGGCCAGTGCCGCCGCGGCGAGCGCGGTCAGGGCGAGCAGCCCGAGCTGGACCGCGAGACCGTCGTTTCCAGTGGCGACCGCCCGCAGCTGCGCGAAGCAGGCGCTGACCACCGACCGGCCCGGCTGGTTCCAGTCCGTCACCAGCTCGCCGACCAGGAAGGCCGCGGCGGTCGTCCAGGACGCCACCACGCTGACGATCGCGGCCAGCCAGGCGAGAACTCCCAGCTGTGGAGCCACACCGGCGTGGGTGAGCCGAACCAGCAGCCGCGGTGCGAGGACCGCGGCGGTGAAGCTGTAGAGCAGCAGGCAGGCCGCGACACTCACCGCGCCTCCTCCTCGGTGGCCGCGCGCTGCAACGCGGAGCGCAGCGTGGCCGATTCCTCGTCGCTCATCTGCTCCAGGAAATGGCTCAACACCAAGGAGGGGTTGCCGCCGCCGTCCAGCGCGTCGCGCATCAAACGCGCGCTGTACTGCTCGCGGGTCAGGCTCGGCCAGTACAGGAACGCCTTGCCCTGGCGTTTGCGGGACAGCCAGCCCTTGCGGTGCAGGTTGTCCATTGTGGACATGACCGTGGTGTAGGCGATCTCGCGCTGCGACTGGAGGTCCTCGAGCACCTCGCGCACCGTGGTCTCGCCGCCCCGGATCCACATGCGATCCATCACGACCGCCTCCAGGTCCCCGAACCCGCGCACGCCACCTCCCAGTGCTGCTTCGACCCGTCTCAGGGTACCGATCGTCCGTTCTTGCTGGTCGCGGCCCGCGCGCGGCGGGGGAACGGCAACCTCACACAGCCAAGCTACTATCTACGTACGGAGATAGTAGATGATGTCGGTGGCGACGTCCCCGGCCGAGGGACAACGAGGAGGACCGATGCAGAACCTGCTGCTGGGGCTGGCGGCGCTGGCCTGCCCGATCGGGATGGGCCTGATGATGCCGTTGATGGCCCGCCGGAGGCGCTCACCCACCGACTCCCCGCCCAACCCCGCCGCCCAGCAGATCGCCGACTTGCGCGCCGAGATCGCCCAGCTCAAGGCCGACCGGCCGGTGGAGTCGCGCCGTGGGTGACCTGTTGTTCGGCACCACCCTGCTGGCCTCCTTCCTCGGCGGCGTGGTCGCCTTGCTGGCGCCGTGCTGTGTGTCGGTCATGCTGCCGGCCTACCTGTCCACCGGGTTCCGCCACCGCGGCGGCGTGGTGCCGGCCACCCTGGTCTTCGGGGCCGGGGTGGCGACCGTGATCCTCCCGATCGGACTGGGCGCCACGGTCTTGAGCAGCCTGCTCGTCTCCCAACACCTGTGGATCTTCTCCCTCGGCGGCGTGCTGATGATCGCCGCCGGGATGGCGACGCTGGCCGGGTGGAAGCCGAACCTGCCGATGCCCGGCGGGCGCGCGGTCCGGGAGGGCAGCTTCGGCTCGGCCTACCTGCTGGGCGCGTTCTCCGGCGCGGCCAGCGCCTGCTGCGCCCCGGTGCTGGCCGGGGTCGCGGTGCTGTCCGGCGCTGCGGCGTCGTTCCCGGCGGCGCTGGCCATCGGCGGCTCCTACGTCGCCGGCATGGTCACCCCGCTCGCGCTGGTGGCGCTGTTGTGGGACAAGCGCCGGGAACGCGCGACCCGGCTGCTCACCGACCGGACCGTGCGGCTGCGGCTGGGCGGCTGGCAGCGCCGGCTGGCCCTGGGCAGCGCGGTCAGCGGGCTGCTGATGATCGCCATGGGCGTGCTGTCGGTCGTGCTGGCGTTCACCGGCCCCGGCATGCCCAGCGGGGGCTGGCAGACCGAACTGAGCGCATGGCTGCAGCACATCAGCAGCGTCGCCCTGAACAGCATGGCCTGGATTCCCGGCTGGGCGCTGCTGCTCGTGTTGCTGCTCGGCTTCGCGCTGCTGATCCGCCGCGCCCTTCGTGCCCGCCCCGAGCCGGAACAGATTCCCGTGACCGTCGAGGAGAACCGACGTGACCAACAGTAGGACCGCGAGCCCGAAACGCGCCCGCCAGAACCAGACCCGCCAACGCCGGCAAACCCAGGCCGCCGCGCGCTCACTCGGCGCGGCGCGAGGCGATACCTCCGGCCGCACGATATGGACCATCGTGGCCGTGCTGACGATCGCCCTCGTCATTGTCGTGCTGTACCTGGTCTATCAAGGCTCCCCAGGCAAGCAGAACACCGCCATCGGTGGCAGCAGCGGCTTCCAGCACACCGCCGGCCAGCCGGGCGCGGGGGCCGCGGCGCCCGGGTTCACCCTCGCCGCCAGCAGCGGCGGCCAGGTCAGCCTGGCCGACTTCCGCGGCAAGAGCGTGCTGCTGTACTTCCAGGAGGGCCTGACGTGCCAGCCGTGCTGGGACCAGATCAAGGACCTGGAACAGAACAAGCCCGCGCTGAAAGCCGCGGGTGTGGACGCCGTCGTGTCGATCACCACCGATCCGGCCAATCTGATCGGGCAGAAGATGACCGACGAGAAGCTGTCCACCCCGGTGCTGTCCGACCCCACGATGCGGGTGTCCCGCGCCTACGGCGCCAACCAGTTCGGGATGATGGGCGACATGCGCGACGGGCACAGCTTCGTGCTGGTCGGGCCGGACGGCGTGATCCGCTGGCGCGCGGACTACGGCGGCGCCCCGGACTACACGATGTTCCTGCCCACCCAGAAGATGCTCGCCGACCTGGCCAAGGAACGGGCCTCGTGAGCGAGGTCGGGCCAGTCCGGATCACCTTGCTCACCCAGGACGACTGCGGCTTCTGCGACCACGCCAAGCAGGTGCTCGACCGGATCGGCACGCGGTATCCGTTGCGTGTCAAGGAGATCGAACTGAGCAGCGAGGAAGGCCAAGCGCTGGCGCGAAAGGCGGGTGTGCTGTTCGCCCCCGGCGTTCTCGTGGACGGCGAACCGTTCTCCTTCGGACGTCTCTCGGAACGCAAACTCCGCCGCGCTCTGGACAAACGCGCCCAGTCCGGCCGCGCCTGACCGCAGTCACCTGGCACAGAAGGGAAATCGGTCGATGTCGCCGGCCGTCGGCGAGTCGTGGCGGTGACGGCTCTCGCCACGGCGCTGTGGCTGACGCTGCCCGGCCCGGCAGCGTGGGCGCATGCCTAACTGCTGGCCAGCACTCCGCCCGCGGGCTATGCGGTGGCCGCCGCGCCCACCGTGCTGTCGCTGGATTTCGACCAGCCGGTGACCATCGGCGCGACGCCGCTGGCATTGGCCGAGGCCACCGGACACCAGCATCCGTTGGGCGGTCCGGCGCAGTCGCTGGGCGGCCGGCGGTTGTCCGCCACGGTGCCCGAGCATATGGCCGACGGTGGGTACCGGATCCTGCCACGTTCCTCGGCCGAGCCGGTGTGGAAGCGCTTCGCGTGGCTACAGCTCGCGGCCGCTGGCGCGCTGCTGCCGGCCCTGCGGTCCGTACGGGTAGTCGCCGACGATCGGCTCACTGGCGTCGTCCAGCAACGTCGTCTCCTCCACGGACAGGTGCAGTTCCGCGGCGGCCAGGTTGTCGTCGAGCTGCTCGACCGTGCGGGCGCCGAGGATCACCGACGTGACCGCCGGCCGGTCGGCCGTCCACGCCAGCGCCACCTGCGCCATCGACACCCCGCGCGACTCGGCGATCGCGCGGACCGCGTCGACGACCTGCCAGGTCCGCTGCTGGGCGTTGCGCGGCGCGTACGCCTCCATGCCGCGCTCGGGGTTCTCGCCGAGCCGGCTGGCGCCGGTCGGGGCCTCGTCGCGGCGGTACTTGCCGGTCAGCCAGCCGCCGGCCAGCGGCGACCACGGCAGGATGCCGATGTTCTCGTTCCGGCAGACGTCGGTCAGCTCGAACTCGATCTCCCGGACCAGCAGGTTGTACTGCGGCTGCAGGGTGGCGATCGGCGTCAGGCCGAGGATGCCGGTCAGCATCGCCGCCTTCTGCAGCTGCCACCCGATGAAGTTGCTGACGCCCGCGTACCGGATCTTGCCGGCCTTCACGGCGTCGTCGAAGAACCGCAGTGTCTCCTCGATCGGCGTCAAGGCGTCCCAGGCGTGCGCCTGGTAGAGGTCGACGGTCTCGACCTGAAGCCGGCTCAGGCTCGCGTCCAGCGCTCGGGTCAGACTCGTTCGGCTCAGGCCCACGTCGTTGGGCCCGGCGCCCATCGGGAAGCGGCCCTTGGTCGCGATGACCACCTGGTCCCGGGCTCCAGGGCGGCTGGCCAGCCACCGTCCGATGATCTCCTCGGAGACGCCTCGGGAGTACACGTTGGCGGTGTCGATGAAGTTGCCGCCCTGCTCCAGGAACCGGTCCAGCTGCGCGTGCGACGTCTCCTCGCTGCTCTCGCTGCCGAAGGTCATGGTGCCCAGGCACAGCGACGACACGATCGTCCCGGTCCCGCCGAGCGTGCGGTATTCCATGCCGTTTGCCCCCTCCACACCGGCCGCTCCGGTGACGACAACCACCTTCCCCCCGCCGCCTCGCCTCGTCCAACAACGGGTTCAGATCTCAGTAATCACGCCACCTTCTCAATCCCACCGAACCGGCCACGGACTCGGCGTCCCCGGCGCGCCGTCCGGCGGTTGTCGTCGGCGATCGAGTCAGGACGCGGCCCGGGTGCGGAGCCGAGACAGGCGAAGTCGAGTCCTATGTGGACTGTTGTCTCGCTGTATCGGTCGCCGGTATGCGTGCAGAACAGGGGATACTCGCCGGCGAACGCCACGGCCCCTGATGGCGATGGGCCCACCAAGGGCGGCCCATCGCGACCGGGACGGCGAAACGGCCGTTGCCCCGACTGCTAGTCGGCGCGGTGCGTGCGGCTGGTGCTGATGTGGATGTGGAGCCGGTCGGACGAGGACCCGGACACGAGGTGGTGCGTCTGGTTCTGCTCGTCGTCGCGGATCTCCTCGGCGATCGGCAGGACGCGGGGCAGCGCCGTGGTGGGCAGGAACAGCACGCCGTCGTCGTCGGCCAGCACGGTGTCGTGGTGGGTGACGGTGTGCGTGCCGACCACGGCCGAATCGAGCGGGTCCGGGTGGTCGACCACGGCGCGCTGTGCCCGGCAGGGGATGGACCCGAGGCTGAACACCGGCAGGCCAATCTCCTTGACCTCGGTGGTGTCCCGGTGCAGGCCCCACACGACGATGCCGGCCAGCCCGGCGCCGAGGGCGTGGGCGGCCATCAGGTCGCCCACGCACGCCTCGTCGAGCCGGCCGCTGTTGTCCACCACCAGCACGTCACCGGGGGCGGCGGCGTTGATGGCGGCGAGCAGCAGCCGAGCGCTGCCGCCGAACCGAACCGGAGCCACCGGGCCGGCGAGCCGGGAGCCCGGCAGGACCGGGTGGGTGCCCGGCGGACCGAACCGGGCCGGCACCCCCGCACGGACGCAGGCATCGGCCACGTGCGCGGTGGTAACCCCGGCGAGTCGGTCCATCGCTGCCGGATCAGGGGGTACGGACATGGTGCAACCACCCGTCCACGTCGGCCGACCGGCCCTGCTGCACGTCCATCAGGGCACGGCGCAGCCGCGCGGTCACCGGGCCCATCCCGCCGCCGCCAATCGTGAAGTCACCGTCACGGTCGCGGACCGCGCCCACCGGCGTCACCACCGCCGCGGTGCCGCAGGCGAACACCTCGCTGATCGCCCCGGACGCGCAGTCCGCTCGCCACTGGTCCACCGAGAGCTTGCTTTCCTCCACCCCGTACCCGAGGCGAGCGGCGATCCGCAGCAGCGAGTCGCGGGTGACGCCGGGCAGGAGCGTGCCGGTGAGCGGGCTGGTGCAGATGGTGTCGCCGCGGACGAAGAACAGGTTCATCCCGCCCATCTCCTCGATCCACCGATGCTCCACGGAGTCGAGCCAGACCACCTGGGCGCACCCGGCCTCCTGGGCGGCGCGCTGCGCCACGAACGACGGGCCGTAGTTCGCGGCGCACTTCACGTCGCCGGTGCCGCCGGGCATGGCGCGCGTGTGCTCGCGGGACACCAGCACCGACACCGCCTCCACGGTGTCGCCGAAGAAACCGCCCGCCACGAACGCCATCACCAGGAACCGGTAGTTCTCCGACGGGCGCAGCATCAGGTTGACGTCCGTGCCGAACATCAATGGCCGCAGGTAGAGACTGTGGTCGGGGTTGTCCGACAGCTCATTCTGGTCGGCGGCGACGACCTGCTCGACGCCGTCGAGGTAGAGCCGCTCGGGCAGCGCGGGCATGGCGAGGCGGGCGGCGGAGCGGTTGAAGCGGCGGGCGTTCTCCAGCGGACGGAACACCGCCACGCCGCCGTCGGGCTGGCGGAACGCCTTCATCCCCTCGAAGATCACCTGCGCGTAGTGCAGCCCGATGGTCGCCGGGTGCAGCGACATCTCGGCCAGCGGCAGCAGTTGCCCGTCGTGCCAGCCACGGTCGGGGGAGTAGTTCAGCGAGTACATGTGCCGGGTGAACGCGTCGCCGTGGCCCGGGCTGGTGTGCGTGGGCGCTTGGACGGTCGTGGTGGCGTCGGTGGGGTCGAGCAGGGCGGTCATGGAGTTTCCCTTCCAGGTACGGAGATCATCGGTTCACGGCCAAGGTTCACGGTGGTGTCCCAGCCCTCGGGGTGCCACAGGTCCTGCGCGTCCAGCTCACCGGGGCGGTACTTGCCCATGGCGCTGACCAGCAGCCGCAGCTCCAGGGCCAACGCCTCGACCAGCCGTACCAGCCCCCGCTCGGGGTCCTCGTGCACGGCGATCAGCGCGGCCCGGCCCAGGCCGGTGGCCCGGGCGCCGGCGGCCAGGCACTTGGCGGCGCGCAGGCCTTCCCAGACCCGCCCGGTCACCATCAGGCAGCCGGCCGGGACGCCGATCCGGCGCAGGCACTCCGCCAGCGGCAGCCCGACCCCGCCGAGGAACGCTGTCGGGGCCCAGCCGGTGCCGCCCTCGGCGCCGTCCACGGTGACCGCGTCCGCGCCGGCGGCCCATGCCACCGCGGCGGCGTGGGCGATGTCGCGGCCGGGGTGCAGCTTCACCCATGCCTTGGCTCGGGGGAAGTTGTTGCGCATCAGGCGGATCTGCTGGCGGAGGATCTCCTCGGTGAAGGTGCCGGGGCTCGCGCAGCGCAGCACCCGGTCGGCGTCCTCGCCGAACACCGGCTCCATGGCGAACTGCTCGGCCAGCCGGTCGGCGGTGGCGGACTCCACCACCGTCATCCCGCCCAGCCCCGGCTTGGCGCCCTGGCCGACCTTCAACTCGAACGCGAGCCGGCCGGTCTCCAGCAGCGGCAGCGCGGACGGGTCGCTGTAGACGAGGTTCCACACCTCGGCGTCGGCGTCCTCGGTGCTCTGCTGCACGGCGACCCCGCCGACGCCGTCGGCGACACTGTCGGCGTACGCGGTGATCCGGCCGCGCAGCCCGCGGCCGCCGGCGTCGTCGAGCCGGCCGTAGCCGTTGACCGGCACCACGTTCTCCCCGACCACCATCGGGATGCCGAGCTCGCCGGCCTGCCGGGCGGCGGCCGCGCCCAGGTTCACGCTGGCCACCTGCGTGGAGCCGAACGCCGACAGGTACAGCGGCAGGGCGGCGCGGAACCCGCCGACCTCGGTGGCGAGGTCCACGTCGGAGTGCAGCGGCTCCCGGGCCAGGTCGATCAGCTTCTCCAGCCGCTGCGGCATGAACACCGGCGGCACCAGCTGGGCGGCGTCCAGCACGTCCGGTGGGGTCGGTTCGGGCACGGCCCCGAGCAGCGCGTGTCCGTACTCGGCTCGGTCGGGGAACACGGCCGCGGTGCCACGGCGGGCCCGGTCGCGCACCACAGCCTCCGGGAAGCCGCCCGCGTGCAGGGTGCTCACGGTGCGACCACTCCCGGAACCTTCGGGAAGGCCACGGTCTGCCAGGCGTGGTCGACACCGGTGATGTAGCGGGTGACCCGCTGGAGGCCGAGGCCGAACCCGGCCGACGCGGGGATGCCCTCGCGGACCATGTCCAGGTACCAGCGGTACTTCGCCGGGTTCTCCCCGGTCTCCCGCATCCGGGCGATGATCGCGCCGTAGGCGTGCTCGCGTTCGCCGCCGCTGGCCAGCTCACCGTAGCCCTCCGGGGCCAGCAGGTCGAAGTTGCGCAGCGTGCCGGGCCGCTCCGGGTCCTCGCGGTCGTAGAAGCCGCGCGAGCCCTTGGGGTAGTCGGTGACGAAGAACGGCCGGCTGGCCTTGGCCGACAGCAGCGCCTCGCCCTGCCAGTCGATCTCGGCGTCCGGGTTCTGCTGGTGCCCGATCTCCGCCAGGTCGTCGACCGCTTGGGCGTGCGTGCGCGCCTCGAAGCGCTCGCCGAGAAGGTCGATGAACGCGTCGGGGTCACGGCCGAGCACGTCGAGCTCGGGGCGCGCGGTCTCCACCACCCGGCGTGCCATGGCGCGCACCGCGCCTTCGGCGACGGCCATCGCCTCGGTGCGCGAGGCGCCGGACAGTTCCACGTCGATCTGGTGGAACTCGGCGAGGTGACGGCTGGTGTTGGCGGTCTCCAGCGGTTCGAGGCGCACGTTGGGCGCGATGCAGAAGATCCGGTCGAACGTGGTGAGCGCGGCCTGCTTGTAGAGGATCGCGCTGGTCATCAGCTTGTACCGGTGGCCGTAGTAGTCGACGTCGACCTGCTTGGCGCCGCGGGCGCCGGGATCGGTGACCGGTCCGATGATCGGCAGCAGCACCTCGGTGCAGCCCTGCTCGGTCAGGTACGCGCGGGCCGCGTCCAGCATGACGTGCTGGACGCGCAGCGCCGCCCGGGTGGTGTCGGAGGTGAGGTGCTCACGCGGGCTGCCGGGCAGCGCGGGAGCGGAGTCGGTGCGCATCAGATCCATGACTGGGTTCCCTTGTCTGGCTGGTAGGTGTTCAGGTGAGCACGCACTCGCGCTCCAGCGCGGCGTCGTCGAACTTGCGCTCCAAATAGGACAGTGCCTGCAGTAGTTGGCCGGCGGTGGTCAGCTCGCCGCCGGTCTCGGCCAGTCCGCGCAGCGGCAGCGCGCCGGTGCGGGTCCACTGCAACCGGCCGGAACCGTCCACTGTGGCCCGGGTCTGGCCCGCGTTGTCCGGGTGCAGGCAGTACGGCACGTCCAACAGCCCGGTGGTCACCGCCCGGGCCAGGCCGGCGCCGAGATCGGCATGGAGGTCGAGCACCGCTTCGACGATCGCGGTGGCCTGCGCGGCGACGCCGGTGTCCTCGACCGCGGCGGGCGCCGGCGCCGAGCGCTGCGCGGCCGCGGCAGCCGCCGCGACCCGCAGCGCGTCGACGTTCTCCTCGACGGTGGGGATACGGTGCGCCTCCGCGACGGTCTTGACGATCAGCCGCTCGGCGCCGCCCCGGACACTGAGCCGGGCCGCGTCGGCCAGCAACGCCATCGCCCCGCCCGGGGTCCGCGGGAACGACCCCATGAAGGTGTAGACCACGACGTGCCAGTCGGTGTCCGGCAGGAACCGCGCCGCCAGCGCGCGCAGGGCCCGCAGGGCCTCGGCGTCCTGGCCGGGGTGGGTCTGCTGGGCGTAGCTCAGCGACACGCTGTCCACCCCGAGACGACGGAAGAACACCGCCTCCAGCAGGCTGATCGCCACCAGCAGCGCGGGTGGGCACAGCTGGGCCATCATGCAGCCGCCGAACGTCTCCAGGTGCGGGCGTCGGCCCAGCGAGCGCAACTCGGCCAGCATCCGGGTGGATTCGGTCCAGGCGCGCACCGACTCCTCGACCGGCACCCGGCTGTAGGGCAGGCAGTAGGAGATCGGGCCGCCCTCGGTGGCGTCCAGCCCGGCGGCGATCAGCGCGGCCACGATCCGCTGCGGCCGCGGCGAGCCGTGCCGCACCTGCACCGGGAAGTCCGGGCCGAGCACCCCGTCGAGCACCGACCGGGTGACCGCGAGCGGATGGTCCACGATCGGATACCCGTTGAGCTGCTTGCCGTCGGCGAACGCGGCACGCACGCTGTCGTGCTCGCCGACCCGGGTGAAGCTGTCCAGGGTGATGGTGCCGACGGCCCGTACCCCGGCGTCGCGGGTGGCCGCCAGTCCGGCGCGCATCCGCGCCGGGTCGCCGAAGCCCATCCGTGGCTGCACCACCAGCTCGCCCGCGCGGGCGGCGGCGGCCACGAAGCCGCCGAACCCGGTCATGCCCGCACCCGCGCGGCCAGTCGGTCCACATAGGACCGGAACGGGGCGATCCCGTCGTGGTCCTCGAAGACCTCGTCGAACCCGGCGGCACGCAGCCGGTCGGCCTGCGAGTCGCCGCGCGGGCCGTCGATGCCCAGCTTGCCGCCGATCACGATGCCGGTCGCGGCCAGCTCCGGGCGGGCCCGCAGCGCGGCCACCACCCGTTCGCCGTCCTGCCAGCCGTGGCCGTTGACCGAGCCGAGCACGACCAGGTCGGGGTCGTGCCGCAGGCACTCGTCGACCAGCATCTCGTCCGGCACGCACGCCCCCAGGTTGCGCACCCGGTGCCCGCGCTCCTCCAGGAACAGCTGCAGGTACACCAGGTTCCACGTGTGCGCGTCCGAGGCCAGGCCACTGACCAGCACGTCCAGCCCCGAACCCCGGGGTCTTTCCGGAGATCTCGGCTCCATCAGTTCCATGATCAAACCTCGTCGGATCCGTCGCCGGCGGGTCCGGCGAAGTCGTTGTGGCAAACCGTAGGAACCGCGACCGGGGGTCGGCGGCAGCACGATCGGCAGCTCACCGGAGGTTCCGCCGGGACACGGATGTTCCGCCGGGCTGCCGGCCGAACTGCCGGTTCGGCCCTGTTGGCCCGCATAGCTTTCTGCGCTGTCGGCAACCAGCGAGGAGCACCGGATGACACTCACCGAGGCCAGGCCCACCCAGCCCCGCCGGTTCGGCGGAGTGCTGCGCCAGCACGACTTCCGCATGTTGTGGGTGGGCGAGACGACGAGCCGGCTGGGCACCACGGTCACCGGGATCGCGGTCCCGCTCATCGCGGTGACCAGCCTGCACGCCAGCACGTTCCTGGTCGGCCTGCTGGACGCGGTGGCGTGGCTGCCGTGGCTGGTGATCGGGCTGCCGGCCGGCGCGCTGATCGACCGGCTGCCCCGCAGGCGCACGATGCTGGTCTGCGACGCGGTGTCCGCGCTGCTGCTGCTCACGGTGCCGGTGGTGGCCGTGTTCGGCACGCTCACCATGACCCAGCTGCTGGTGGTCACCCTGCTGGTCGGGGTGGCCACGGTCTTCTTCACCACCGCCTACCAGGCGTTCCTGCCGTCGGTGGTGGCCAAGGCGGACCTGGCCGAGGGCAACGCCAAGCTCCAGGCCAGCGACCAGGCCGCCACCATCGCCGGGCCCAGCCTGGGCGGCGTGATCACGCAGGTGCTGGGCGCGGCGTTCGGCCTGCTGGTCGACTCGGCCACGTTTGTCGTCTCCGCCGTGTGCCTGCTGCGCATCCGCGCCACGGAGCAGACGCGGGCCGTCAAGGAACGCCGACCGCTGCTGACCGACGTCCGCGAAGGCCTGATGTTCGTGGTGCGCGACCGCTACCTGCGGGTGCTGACCGTGTGTGCGGCGATCGACAACTTCGTGCTCACCGGGACCCACGCGCTGCTGGTGGTGTTCTTGATCCGCACGGTGGACACGCCGCCGGGCGCGGTCGGGGCGCTGCTTGCGGCGGACGCCGCCGGCGGCATTCTCGGCGCGCTCGTCGCCACCCGACTGGCCCGCCGGTTCGGCACCGGCCGCGGGCTGCTCATCGCGACCGTGGGCACCACCCCGTTCGGGCTGCTCGTCCCGCTCACCAACGGCGGCTGGACGCTGGCGTTCTTCGTGGTGGGACTGCTGGTGCCGGCCGCGGGCACGGTGGCGGGCAACGTGATCGCGAACGTCTTCCGGCAGAACTACACCCCGCCGGAGCTGCTCGGCCGCGTGTACACCAGCGCCCGGTTCGTGCAGTTCGGCGTCATCCCGCTGGGCGCGCTGCTCGGCGGCCTCGCCGGCACCGAGCTCGGCGTGCGCACCGCGCTCTGGCTGTTGCTCGGACTGGGCGTGCTGGGCCGCTGCGCCCGGCTGGTCGGCCCGCTCGGCCGTAGCCGCGACCTGCCCACCGCGCCCCGGTCCTGACCCTTTTCCCCGACATATCCGCAACTCGCTGGGAGGCGAACCCGAGATGACCAATCCGTTCGAGCACGAGGACGGCAGCTACCTGGTCCTGGTCAACACCGAGAACCAGCACTCGCTGTGGCCCGCGCACATCGACGTCCCCGCCGGCTGGCGCACCGCGCACGGCCCGGACACCCGCAAGGCCTGCCTCGACCACGTCGAGGCGAACTGGACCGACCTGCGCCCGGCCAGCCTCGCGGCCGCTCGCGGCTGACCCCGCCGAGACCACCAGAAACCGGGATGGGACACATGAACGCCGACCCCCTCACCGTCCGGCCGGAGTGGCACGACACCGACCGCGAACTGCCGGACACCACGCTCACCGCGCTGCTCCAGGCGCAGGCCGCCGCCACCCCCGCGGCCACCGCAGTGGTCTTCGAGGGCGTCGAGGTCGACTACGCCGGGCTGCACGCCCGTGCCGACCGGCTGGCGCACCGGCTGGTCGCCGCCGGCGCGGGGCCGGAGTCGGTCGTCGCGGTCGTCGTGCCCCGCTCGGTCGAGCTGGTAGTGGCGCTGCTGGCCGTGCTCAAGACGGGCGCGGCCTACCTGCCGGTCGATCCGGACTACCCGGCCGACCGGATCGGGTACATGCTCACCGACGCCGCGCCGCTGCGGGTGCTCACCACTTCTGCGCTCGCCGCGGCGTTGCCGGCCGTCGCACCGGTGATCCTGCTCGACGTGCCCGACGACGGGACGTATCCGGTTCCCGAGCCGGTGGCCCTGTCGCCGCGGCATCCGGCGTACCTGATCTACACCTCCGGGTCCACCGGTCGCCCCAAGGGCGTGGTGGTCACCCACGGCGCGATCGTGAACCTGCTGCTGTGGATGCAGGACCAGCACCGGCTCGGCGCCGAGGACCGGGTGCTGCTCAAGGCTCCGTCCGGGTTCGACGTGTCGGTGCGGGAGACCTTCTGGCCGCTGATCGCCGGCGCCGCCCTGGTGGTGGCCAAGCCCGGGGGACACCGGGACCCGGCTTACCTGGCCGAGCTGATCCGCCGCGAGCGGGTCACGACTGTCCACTTCGTACCGTCCATGTTGCAGGCTTTCGTTCGGGAGCCCGCCGCCCGGGCGTGCACCGGACTGCGGCGGGTGCTCAGCGGCGGCGAGGCGCTGCCCACGGAGCTGCGTGCGCGATTCCACGAGCTGCTGGACGCGGACCTGCTCAACGTCTACGGCCCGACCGAGGCCGCGGTGCACGTGACGCGCTGGCACTGCGTCCCGGAGCCCGGCGCGACCTCGGTGCCGATCGGCTCGCCGGTGTGGAACACGCGCCTGCACGTCCTCGACGCGAATCTGGCGCCGGTCGACGTCGGCGTGGTCGGCGAGCTGTACCTGGCCGGGGCGCAGCTGGCGCGCGGCTACCACAACCGGCCCGGGCTGACCGCGGAGCGGTTCGTCGCGGACCCGTTCGGCGATGGGCGCATGTACCGCACCGGCGATTTGGTGCGCTGGCGCGCGGACGGCGTGCTCGACTACGTCGGCCGCGCCGACGCACAGGTGAAGATTCGCGGCCTGCGCATCGAACTGGGCGAGATCGAGGCCGTGCTGACCGAGCACGCCACGGTCGACGAGACGGCCGTGATCGTCCGCGAGGACCGACCGGGCGACAAGCGGATCGTCGCCTACGTCGTGCCGGCGGGGACGATCGACGAGCAAGCCCTGCGTGACCACCTCGCCGCGGCGCTGCCGGCGTACATGGTGCCTGCCGCGTTCGTGGTCCTGCCCGTACTTCCCTTGACCCCCAACGGAAAGCTGGACCGCAAGGCGTTGCCGGCGCCGGTGTTCTCCGGCGCGGGCACGGGGCGCGCGCCGAGCACCGCGCGCGAGGAAGTGTTGTGTGGGCTCATCGCCGAGGTGCTCGGCGTGACGGACGTGGCCGCCGACGACAGCTTCGTCGGGTTGGGCGGGGACAGCATCGTGGCCATCCGGCTGGTCACGCTGGCCCGGCAGCAGGGCCTGCGGCTGTCCCCGGGTGACGTGCTGCGCCACCGGACCGCCGAAGCGATGGCCTTGCACGCTCAGGAGATCGACGTCGAGACCGACGTGCCGCCGGCCGACGACGGCACCGGCCCGCTGCGGCCGACGCCGATCATGCGCCGCCTGCGTGAGCGCGGCGGTCCCATCGACAGCTTCAACCAGACCACGCTCGTGCAGACACCTGCCGGCATGCGCGCGGATCAGCTGACCGCGATCCTGCAAGCCCTCATCGACACCCACGACGCCCTGCGGCTGAAGGTGTCCCGCGAGTGGGACGTCGAGGTCACGCCGGTCGGCTCGGTGGTCGCCGCCGAGTGCCTCGACCGCGTCGAGGTCACCGGCGACTGGCCGCTGGAGCACGTGCCCGCCGCCCGCCGCGAGCTGTCGCCGGCCGATGGCGTCATGGTCCGTGCGGTGTGGTTCGACGCCGGCGCCGAGCGCGCCGGGCGGCTCGCGATCGTGATCAACCACATGGCCATCGACGGGGTCTCCTGGCGGATCCTGCTCGACGACCTGGCCGCCGCCTGGCGGGCGGTGGCGGCCGGCCGCGAGATTCGGCTGGACGCGGTCGGCACGTCGTTCCGCCGCTGGTCGGAGCTCCTGCACGCGGACGTTCCCACTCGCCGCGCCGAACTTCCGCACTGGCGCGAGACCCTGCGGGCACCCAGCCCCAGCATCGGCGGCCGCCCGCTCGACCCGGCCGTCGACGTGGAGACCGAGCAGTGCCGGCTCACCCTCGAACTCCCCGCCGACGTGACCGAGGCGCTGCTGTCGGCAGTGCCGGCCGCGTTCGGCTGTGCCGTCAACGACGTCCTGCTCACCGGGCTCGCGCTGGCCGTGGCCCAGTGGCGCGGGCCGGGCGCGGTGCTGGTCGAGGTCGAGGGACACGGCCGCGAGGAGCTGCCGGGACGGCCCACCGACCTGTCCCGCACGGTCGGCTGGTTCACCAGTGTGTTCCCGGTCCGCCTGGACCCCGGTGACGCGCCGGCCGCCGACGTGCTGGCCGGCGGCCCGTCGGTCGGCGCCGCCCTCAAGCGGATCAAGGAGCAGCTGCGGGCGGTGCCGGACAAGGGGGTCGGCTTCGGCTCGCTGCGCCGGCTGGACCCGGAGTCCTCGGCCACCCTGGCCGCCTACGGTCCGCCCGAACTGGGCTTCAACTACCTCGGCCGGTTCCCCGCCTGCCGGGCCGCGGACTTCGCCATCGCCCCGGAACTGCCGGTCGGTCTGGACGACGCCGAGCCGGGAATGCCGATGGCGCACGGCATCGAGGTCAACGCAGCCACCTACGACACCGCCGCCGGGCCGGTGCTGCGGGCCACCTGGACCTGGGCGGCCGGCGTGCATCCGCGCGCCGCGGCCGAGGACCTGGCGCGCGCCTGGTTCCAGGTGCTGCCCGCACTCGTCGAGCACACGCGCCACCCCGGCTCCGGCGGCCTGACCCCGTCCGACCTGTCCCTCCTGGACTTCGGCCAGGAGGAGCTGGACGAGGTCGAGGCCGACCTCGGCGCCCTCTGAGTCCACCCGACCCGCCCCGACACAGCCCAGGAGATGGTTCAGGTGGCACAGTCACCTCAGGCGAAGACCCAGTCCGCGATCGAGGACATCCTCCCGCTCTCCCCGTTGCAGGAGGGGCTGCTCTTCCACGCCCAGTACGACCGCGAGGCGCGCAGCCTGTACCTGACCCAGTCCGTCGTGGAGCTGCGCGGCCCGCTGGACCGCGACCGGCTGCGCGCGGCCGCCGAGGAGCTGCTGCGCCGCCACGCCACGCTGCGGGCCAGCTTCCGCACCCGCAAGACCGGCGAGCCGATCCAGGTGCTGCGCCGCGACGTGCCGTTGCAGTGGGCCGAGGTCGACTACAGCGACCTGCCCGCCGAGGAGGCCGCGGCCAGGTCGGACGAGTTGGTGGCGGCGGACTGGGACCGCGGCTTCGACATCGGCGACCCGTCGCTGATCCGCTTCACCCTGGTCGATCTGGGCGGGCAGCGGTGGCGGCTGATCCGTACCGCACACCACATCCTGGTCGACGGCTGGTCCACCGCGCTGATGTTCCGTGAGCTGTTCCAGCTCTACGGCGGCGGCCCGGTGGGCCCGGTGCGCCCGTTCAAGGACTACCTGCGGTGGCTGGCCGGCCGTGACGCGGAGGCGGCCCGCACCGCCTGGGGATCGGTGCTGGCCGGGGTGACTGGGCCGACCTGGGTGGCGCCGCCCGCCGACGGGGTGCCGGTGGGCCGGCCGGAGCTGGTGTCCGCCGAGGTGCCCGCTGACCTGGTCGACGCGCTGCGGGACCGGGCCCGCGACTGCGACGTCACCCTCAACACGCTGTTCCAGGTGGCGTGGGCGGTGGTGGTCGGGCAGCTGACCGGCCGCCGGGACGTGGTGTTCGGGTCGACGGTCAGCGGCCGCCCCGCCGACCTGCCCGGCGTGGACGAGATCATCGGCCTGTTCATCAACACCGTGCCGGTGCGGGTCGCGCTGGACGGCGCGTCGACCGTGCGCGCGGTGGCGGGCGCGGTGCAGGAGCAGCGGTTGAGCCTGCTCGACCACGACCACCTCGGCCTGGCCGACATCCAGCGCGCGGCCGGCGCCGACCAGGCGCTGTTCGACACCACCGTGGTGTTCGACAACTTCCCGGTGCACGACAACCGGCTGGCCATCCCCGGCGGCCCGGAGATCGACGGCATCACCTTCCGGGACATGGCGCACTACCCGCTCAGCCTGGTCGTCGAGCCGGGCGACCAGTTCGAGGTCCGGCTGCTGTTCCGGCCGGAGGTCATCGACCGGGCGGTCGTGCGTTCGGTGGCCGACCGGCTGGTGCGCGTGCTCGCGGCGTTCGCGTCCACTGTGGACGAGCCGTTGGCCCGGCTGGACCTGCTGTCCGAAGGCGAGCGCCAGGTGGTGGAGGGTCTCAACGACACCACACCGAACTTCCCGATGCTCGCCGTGCACGAGGTTTTCGCCGCCCAGACGGCGCGCACCCCGGACGCCACAGCGCTGGTGTACGAGGGCACTCGGATGACCTACCGCGAGCTCAACGCCGCGGCGAACCGGCTTGCCGACCACCTCGCCCTCACCCGCGGTGACCTTGTCGCCGTCCGCCTGGAACGCAACCTCGATCTGGTCATCGCCGTGCTGGCGGTGCTCAAGGCCGGCGGCGGCTACACGCTGATCGACCCGCGCTTCCCGGCCGCTCGCGTCGAGCGGATCCTCGCCGAGTCGCGCCCCGCGTTGGTCCTCGACGCCGCGTACCTGACTGAGCACACGGACGCGATTGCTGTGGCGTCGCCGGACAATCCCGTTGCCGTGGCCGGGCCGGACGACCTGGCCTGCGTCATGTTCACCTCCGGCTCGACCGGTCGTCCCAAGGGCGTCGTGGCCCCGCACCGGGCCATCGTCGCCACCATGATGGGCCAGTCGTTCGCTGACTTCGGTCCGGGTGAGGTGGTGTTGCAGTGCGCTCCGGTGTCGTGGGACGCGTTTGCGTTGGAGTTGTTCGGGGCGTTGCTTTTTGGTGGTACGTGTGTGTTGCAGCCGGGGCAGAGTCCGGAGCCGGCGGTAATCGCGCGGTTGATCGCTGAGCACGAGATCACGACGGTGCATGTGTCGGCGAGTTTGTTGAACTTCTTGCTGGATGAGTATCCGGGTGTGTTTGAGGGTGTTCGTCAGGTGATGACGGGCGGTGAGGCTGCCTCGGTGTCGCACATTGCGCGGGCGTTGGCGCGGTATCCGGGGCTGCGGTTGGTGAACGGGTATTCGCCGGTGGAGAACATGATCTTCACCTTGTGTCACACGATGGTCCTGGCGGACACCGAACAGCCCTCGATCCCGCTCGGCAAACCCCTGTCCGGCAAGCATCTGCACCTGCTCGACCCCGAGCTGCGGCCAGTGCCGCCCGGCGTGGTCGGCGAGCTGTACCTGTCCGGCGAAGGCATCGCGCACGGCTACCTCGGACAGCCGAGGCTGACCGCGGAGCGGTTTGTCGCCAATCCTCACGGCGTGCCCGGCGAACGCATGTACCGCAGCGGCGACCTCGGGCGGCTGCGGCCGGACGGCACCCTGGAGTTCCTCGGCCGCGGCGACCACCAGGTCAAGATCCGTGGCTTCCGGGTGGAGCCGGCCGAGATCGAGGCCGCCGTCGCGGCCCACCCGGGCGTCGTCCGGGTCGCCGTGGTCGTCCGCGAGGACCGGCCGGGGGACAAGCGGCTCGCCGCCTACGTTGTGGGCTCGGCGAACCCGGCGGAGCTGCGCCGGCACACGTCGGAGCGGTTGCCGGAGCACCTGGTGCCGGCCGCGTTCGTGCCCATGGCCGAGTTCCCCATGACCGCCAGCGGCAAGCTGGACCGGGCCGCGCTGCCCGCCCCGGACGCCACCGGTGCCACCGATGCGCGTGGTCCGCGCACGGCCACCGAGGAGATCCTCTGTGGACTGTTCGCCGACATCCTTGGCCTGCCTAGGGTCAGCGTGGACGACGACTTCTTCGCACTGGGCGGCCATTCGCTGCTCGCCGCCCGGCTGATCAGCCGCATCCGCACCGCGCTCGGCGCGGAGCTCGGCCTGCGCGACCTGTTCGCCGCGCCGACCGCCGCGGGCATCGCCGGCCGGTTGGACACCGCGGACGCCGCCCGGCCGGTGCTGCGGCCGGTGCCGCGCACGGACCGGTTGCCGCTGTCGTTCGCGCAGCAACGCCTGTGGTTCGCCGACGCCCTGGACGGCCCGGGCGCGACCTACTCGGTGCCGATGGCCATCCGGCTGCGCGGATCCGCCGACGTCCCGGCGTTGACGGCTGCGTTGGCCGACGTGGCCGGTCGGCACGAGGCGCTGCGCACCATCCACCCGGCCGCCGATGGTGAGCCGTACCAACTGATCCTGCCCGACGCCCGCCCCGAACCAGACGTGATCGCGGTGTCCGCGGCCGAGCTGGACTCCGCCCTCCGGCAGGCCGCCCGCCTGGTGCAGGACATCACCCAGGACCTGCCCCTGCACGCGACGCTGTTCACCGTCGACGGCGCCGACGAGTCCGTGCTGCTGCTGGTGATGCACCACATCGCCACCGATGGGTGGTCCACCGGTGTGCTGCTGCGCGACCTCGGCACCGCCTACGCCGCCCGGGTCGCCGGTGCCGCGCCCGCCTGGTCACCGCTGCCGGTCCAGTACGCCGACTACGCCGTGTGGCAGCGGGCGCTGCTGGCGGACACCGACACCGCGGACAGCGTCATGTCCCGCCAGCTCGACTACTGGGCCGGCGCGCTGGCCGGGCTGCCCGAGGAACTGGCGCTGCCCACCGACCGGCCACGCCCGGCCACCGCCAGCCACCGGGGCGCCACCGTGCCGGTCGCCCTGCCCGCCGAGTTGCACGACGGGATCGTCCAACTGGCCCGCGCCCACCAGGTCACCGTGTTCATGGTGGTGCAGGCCGCGTTCGCCGCCCTGCTGTCCCGCCTCGGCGCGGGCGTCGACATCCCGGTCGGCACGGTCGTGGCCGGTCGTTCCGACGAGGCGCTGGACGATCTGGTCGGGTTCTTCGTGAACAGCCTGGTGTTGCGCACGGATGTGTCCGGCGACCCGACTTTCGCCGAGCTGCTGGCCCGGGTCCGGGAGACCGACCTGTCCGCGTTCGCCCACCAGGAACTGCCGTTCGACCGGCTCGTCGAGCACGTCAATCCGGCGCGCAGCCTGGCCCGGCATCCGCTGTTCCAGGTCATGCTGGTGTTGCAGAACAACGCCGACGCGGCGCTCGCCCTGCCCGGGGTCGAGGCCACCGTCGAGCACGTCGGCATCGGGGCCGCGAAGTTCGACCTGACCGTCAACCTGCACGAGACCCACGACGCCGCGGGCGCCCCGGCTGGCATCGGTGGCGCGGTCGTGTTCGCCGAGGACCTGTTCGATGCCGACTCGGCGCGGACCCTGGTGCGCCGGCTCGGTGAGGTCCTGGCGTCGGTCGTGGCCGACCCGGCGACCCGCGTCGGGGCGCTGGAGATCCTGGACGCCGCCGAACGCGACCGCATGGTCGTCGAGTGGAACGACACGGCCACCGACTACCCGGCCGACGCCACCGTGCACGCGCTGTTCGAGCGCTGCGCCGACCGCACACCCACGCATCCGGCCCTGGTGTTCGACGGCGAGCCGATGTCCTACCGGGAGCTGGACGCACGAGCGAACCGGCTGGCCAACCACCTCCTCGCCAACGGCGTCGGCGTCGGCGACCTGGTCGCTGTGCGGGTCGGGCGCGGGCTCGACTTGGTCGTCGGGCTACTGGGGGTGCTCAAGTCCGGCGCCGGCTACGTGCCGATCGACGTGTCGCATCCCGCCGAGCGGATCGAGTCGATCCTGCGCGAGGCCGCCGTCCGCCTCGTCGTGGACGCGGACGTCATCGCGGCGAGCGCCACCGCCCCGGCGACCCGGCCCGCCGTGCCGGTGACCGCCGACGACGTGGCGACCGTCCTGTTCACCTCCGGTTCCTCCGGCGTCCCGAAGGGTGTCGCGTCCCCGCACCGGGCCACCGTCCGCACCTTTGTCGGCCAGTCCTATGTGGACTTCTCGCCGGAGGTGGTGACCCTCCAGTGCGCACCGGTCTCCTGGGACGGCCTGTCCCTGGAGCTGTGGCCCGCGCTGCTGCACGGCGGCACCTGCGTGCTCGCCCCCGGCCAGACTCCCGATCCCGCGGTGATCGCCCGCCTGGTGCCCGAGCACGGCGTCACCACGATGTGGCTGTCCGCGGGCCTGTTCGCGGTCGTGCTGGACGAGTACCCCGAGGTGTTCGGCACGCTGCGGCAAGTGATGACCGGCGGCGAGGCCCCGTCGGTGGCGCACGTGCTCCGCGCCCGTCGCGACTTCCCGCACCTGCGCTTGGTCCACGGTTACGGCCCGGTCGAAAGCATGGTCTTCACCAACTGCCACCCGGTCACCGACACCGACGGCACCACGCTGCCCGTCGGCGCCCCGATCGCCAACACCCGGGTGTACGTGCTCGACGGCGCGCTGCGCCCGGTGCCGCCGGGTGTGGTGGGCGAGCTGTACGCGGCAGGCGACGGCCTGGCCCACGGATACGCCAACCGACCCGGGCTGACCGCCGAACGGTTCGTCGCCGACCCGTTCCACGTGGGGGCGCGGATGTACCGCACGGGCGACCTGGCTCGCTGGACCCGCGACGGTGTGGTCGAGGTCTGTGGCCGCGCCGACGACCAGGTCAAGATCCGCGGCTTCCGGATCGAGCTGGGCGAGGTGGAGGCCGCGGTCATCGGCCACCCGGGTGTCCGCAAGGCCGCCGTGATCGTCCGCGAGGATCGGCCCGGCGACAAGCGCCTCGTCGCCTACGTGGTCGGCACCGCCGACCCGGCGGCGGTCCGTGAACACGTTGCGGCGTCGCTGCCCTCGTACATGGTGCCGTCGGCGGTGGTGGCGCTCGACGCGCTGCCGCTGACCCCGAACGGCAAGCTGGACCGCCGCGCCCTGCCGGCCCCCGGCCTGACCTCCGGCGGTGCCGGTCGCGGCCCCCGAACCCCCGCTGAGGAGGTGCTGTGCGGGCTGTTCGCCGAGCTGCTCGGCGTGGAGCGGGTCGGCATCGACGACGGGTTCTTCGACCTGGGCGGGCACTCGCTGCTCGCCACCCGCCTGGTCAGCCGGGTGCGTGCCACGCTGGGGGCGGAGCTTTCGGTCCGAGACCTGTTCACCACACCGACTGTGGCGGGCCTGGCCAGAGCCCTGAACACCGCGACCGCCGCCCGTCCCGCGCTGACCCCGGCTCCCCGGGTCGAGCCGGTGCCGCTGTCGTTCGCGCAGAGCCGGCTGTGGTTCATCGACCAGTTCGAAGGCCCCAGCGCCACCTACAACGTCGCGTGGGTGCTGCGGATGGACGGCGAGCTGGACCGCGCCGCGCTCACCGAGGCCCTGCACGACGTCATGGCCCGGCACGAGGCCCTGCGCACCGTGTTCCCCACCGCGGGTGACGAGCCATGCCAACGCGTTCTCGCCCCCGAGCAGGCCCGGATCACCGTTGCGGTGCGGGACGTGGCCACCGCCGAACTGACCGACGCCCTGCGTGCCGGTGCGGGCCACACCTTCGACCTGTCCGCCGAGCCACCGGTGCACGCCGAACTGCTGCGCACCGGCGACACCGACCACGCGCTGCTGGTTGTGGTGCACCACATCGCCGCCGACGGCTGGTCGATGGGTCCGCTGATGCGCGACCTGTCCGCCGCCTACTCGGCCCGGCTGGTGGGACAGGCCCCGGACTGGACGCCGCTGCCGGTGCAGTACGCGGATTACGCGCTGTGGCAACGAGAACTGCTGGCCGGCGACGCCGGTGCCGGCGAGCTGGCCTTCTGGTCGGACGCGCTCGCCGGCGTGCCGGAGGAGCTGACCTTGCCGGCCGACCGGGCGCGGCCCGCGACGCCGACCTTCGCCGGCGAGTCGCTCGCGCTGACCTGGGACGCCGACCTGCACGCCGACCTGCTGGCGCTGGCCCGCCGGCACGGATCGACCCTGTTCATGGTGCTGCACGCCGCCGTGGCCGCACTGCTCACGCGGCACGGCGCGGGTACCGACGTGCCGCTCGGCACCGTGGTGGCCGGTCGTTCCGACGAGGCACTGGACGACCTGGTCGGGTTTTTCGTCAACAGCCTGGTGTTGCGCACCGACGTGTCCGGCGACCCCACCTTCGTCGAGCTGCTCGACCGGGTGCGGCGTACCGACCTGGCTGCGTTCGCACACCAGGACATGCCGTTCGAGCGGCTGGTGGAACAGCTGAACCCGGTCCGCGACCCGGCCCGGCACCCGCTGTTCCAGGTGATGCTGGTGCTGGCCAACTCCGGATCGCCCACACCCGCCCTGCCCGGCCTCACGGTCACGGGTGCACCGGTCCGCACCGGCAGCGCCAAGTTCGACCTCACCGTCTCGTTCGCGGAGAGGCACGACGCCGAGGGCGCGCCCGCCGGCCTGGGCGTGGACATCGAGTACGCGGTGGACCTGTTCGACCGTGCCACCGCCGAAGCACTGCTGGCCCGACTCGGGGAGTTGGTCCGCGCCGCCGTGGCCGCGCCCGACAGCCCGGTGAGCGCCCTGCCGGTGCTCACCGCCGACGAACGCGCCAATCTCGTCGAGTGGCACGGCACCACCGCGCCGCTGCCGGACACCTCGTTGGTGCGGCTGTTCGAGGACCGCGTCAACTCGAAGCCCGACGCGACGGCCGTGGTGTTCGAGGACACCCGGATGTCCTACGGCGAGCTGAACGCCCAGGCCAATCGCGTGGCCCGCCGCATGGTGGCCGACGGCGTCACTCCGGGTGCACTGGTCGCGGTCTGGCTGGAGCGTGGGCCCGACCTGGTCGTGTCGCTGCTGGCCGCGCTCAAGGCCGGCGCCGGCTACACCCTGATCGACCCGGAACTGCCAGAGGAACGCGTCCGCGCCGTGCTGTCCGATGTGGACGCCGCGCTGGTGGTCACCGCCGGGTATGTATGCGATGCGCTGTCGGCCGATGTGCCGGCGGACAACCTCGACGTGGTCGTGTCGCCGGAGTCGGTGGCGTGCGTGATGTTCACGTCGGGTTCGACGGGTCGTCCGAAGGGTGTCGTGACCTCGCATCGGGCGCTGGCCGGCACGTACCTGGCGCAGTCCTATGTGGACTTCGGGCCTGATGAGGTGTTCCTTCAGTGTTCTCCGGTGTCCTGGGACGGGTTCGGTTTGGAGTTGTTCGGCGCGCTGCTGCACGGCGCGACCTGCGTGCTACAGCCGGGCCAGCGGCCCGAGCCCGCCACCATCGCCCGGCTGGTGGCCGAGCACGGCGTGACGATGCTCCAGATGTCGGCGACGCTGTTCAACTTCCTGCTGGACGAGCACCCCGACACCTACCGGACCGTGCGCTGGGCGGTGACCGGCGGCGAGCCGGCGTCTCCGACACACGTGGCCCAGGCGCTGGCGCGGTTCCCGGGGTTGCGGGTGGGCAACGGGTACGGCCCGGCGGAGAGCATGGGCTTCACTACGTACCAAGCCGTTGAGGAGGTTTCCGGTAGCGCTGTCCCGATTGGACGGTCGATTGTCAACAAGCGGGCCTATGTGCTTGACGCCTCGTTGAATCCGGTGCCGCCGGGTGTGGTCGGCGAGATCTATGTGGCTGGAATCGGCCTGGCGTATGGCTATCTGGGTCAGGCCGGCGGAACGGCGCAGCGGTTTGTCGCCGATCCGTATGGCGGCCTGGGGGAGCGGATGTACCGCACCGGTGACCTGGGGTACTGGCGGCGGGACGGCCAGATCGAGTTCGCCGGCCGCAGTGACGACCAGGTCAAGATCCGCGGGTTCCGCGTTGAGCCTGGTGAGGTGGAGGCGGTGGTCGCGCGGCATCCGGCGGTCACCCAGGTCGCCGTCATCGCCCGGGACGGGCAACTGGTCGCCTATGTCGTCACCACCGAGCCGGCAGACCTGCGCGCGCACGCCGCCGCGCTGCTGCCGCAGCACATGATCCCGGCCGCGTTCGTGGCGCTGACGGAATTGCCGCGCACCGCCAACGGCAAGCTGGACCGCCACGCCCTGCCCGACCCGGAGATCGTCACTGGCGCCGGCCGTGCACCACGCACCCCGCGCGAGGAAGTGCTCTGCGGCCTGTTCGCCGACGTCCTCGGGGCGGCGTCGGTCGGTGTCGACGACGACTTCTTCGCCCTCGGCGGGCATTCGCTGCTCGCCGCCAAGCTGACCACCCGAGTCCGGGCCGCGCTGGGCGTCGACCTCACCGTCGCCGCGCTGTTCCGCCAGCCCACGGTGGCCGGGCTGGCCCGCCACCTCGACGAGCTGACCGGCCCGGCAGCCATCCGGCCGGCGCTGCGGCGGGTCGAGCACGACGGCCCGCTGCCGCTGTCGTTCGCCCAGCAGCGGCTGTGGTTCCTCGACCGTGTCCAGCACGACGCCAGCTACCTGGTGCCGCTGGTGTTCCGGCTCACCGGCGCCGTCGACGTCCCCGCGCTGCGCGCCGCGCTGGCAGACCTGGTCGCCAGGCACGAGCCGCTGCGCACGGTCTACCCGGCGATCGACGGCGTGCCGCACCAGCAGGTGCTGGCCGACGCGGTCCCGGTGCTCGCCGAGCAACCGCCCGGCGACATCGCCGCCCAGCGGTTCGACCTGGCCACGGAGCTGCCGGTGCGGGCGTTCGTGCACCGGACCGGCCCGGACGAGCACGAGTTCGTCCTGCTGCTGCACCACATCGCCACCGACGGCGGCTCGCTGCGCCCGATGCTGGCCGATCTGGCCACCGCCTACCAGGCCCGGCTGGCCGGTGCCGAGCCGGACTGGCCGCCGCTGCCGGTCCGCTACACCGACTACGCCGTGTGGCAGCGGAACCTGCTGGCCGGCGAGGACCACCTCGACCACTGGACGAGCACCCTCGCCGGGCTGCCCGAGGAGATCGCGCTGCCCACCGACCGGCCACGGCCCGCGGTCGCCAGTCACGACGGCGGTCTGGTCGACCTGGACATCAACGCCGACCTGCACGCCAGGCTGCGCGCGGTGGCCCGCGCCCACCAGGTCACCGTGTTCATGGTGGTGCAGGCCGCGTTCGCCGCCCTGCTGTCCCGCCTCGGCGCGGGCGTCGACATCCCGGTCGGCACAGTCGTCGCCGGGCGCACCGATGAGGCGCTGGACGACCTGGTCGGGTTCTTCGTCAACAGCCTCGTGTTGCGGACGGATGTGTCGGGTGATCCGACGTTCGGGGAGTTGTTGGAGCGGGTGCGGGAGGCCGACTTGTCGGCGTTCGCGCATCAGGACGTGCCGTTCGAGCAGTTGGTGGAGGTGGTCAATCCGGCGCGCAGTCTGGCCCGGCACCCGCTGTTCCACGTGCTGCTGGTCCAGCAGCACGCCGAGGCGGCTGGCCTGGAGCTGCCCGGCGTCACCGCGACGCCGGTCGCGGCGGGCAACCAGTCCGCCAAGTTCGACCTGGCCGTCGCGTTCACCGAGCACCAGGACGAGGCCGGTGCGCCGACGGGCATCACCGCCAAGCTGGAGTACGCCACCGACCTGTTCGACGAGTCGACCGTGCACGCCATCGGCGCCCGCCTCGCCACCCTGCTGCGCAGCGCCACAGCCGACCCGGCGACCCGGGTCGCGGCGCTCGACGTGTTCACCGGCGTCGAGCGTGAGCAGGTGCTGGTCGAGTGGAACGACACCGCGACCGGCTACCCGTCCGACACCTGCGTGCACCACGTCTTCGAGGAGCACGCCCGCCGCACCCCCGACGCCACCGCCCTGGTGTTCGAAGGCGCACGCCTCACGTACCGGGAGGTGGACGAGCGCGCGAACCAGTTGGCGCACAACCTGATCGCGCGCGGCTCGGCACCCGGCGAGATCGTGGGTGTCTACGTGCACCGCAGTCCCGACCTTGTGGTCGCGATCCTGGCCGCGCTCAAGGCCGGCGCCGCGTACCTGCCGCTGGATCCGTCCCACCCGGCCGACCGGATCGAAACTGTCCTCGCCGAGGCCGGCGCCCGGATCGTGGCGACCACCAGTGACCTGGTGGCGTCACTGCCCGCGACAGTTGAACCGGTGCGCCTCGACCGTGATCCGGTCGACCGCGAACCGCGCACGGCACCGGCCGTCCCGGTCACCGCCGAGGACCCGGTGTCAGTGCTGTTCACCTCCGGCTCGACCGGCCGTCCCAAGGGAGTGTTGTCCCCACACCGAGCCGTGCTGCGGACCTTCCTCGGACAGTCCTATATGGACTTCGGCCCGCACGTGATCACCTTGCAGTGCGCCCCGGTCTCCTGGGATGGGCTCGCGCTGGAGCTGTGGCCCGCGCTGCTGCACGGCGGCACCTGCGTGCTCGCCCCTGGACAGACCCCGGACCCGGCAGTGATCGCCCGCCTGGTCGCCGAGCACGGCGTCACCACGCTGTGGCTCTCGGCCGGCCTGTTCGCGGTCGTGGCCGACGAGTACCCGCACGTGTTCACGGCCATCGACCAGGTGCTCACCGGCGGCGAGGCGCCGTCGCTGGGACAGGTGCTGGCCGTTCGCGCGGCCAACCCGGACCTGCGGATGGTGCACGGGTACGGGCCGGTGGAGAGCATGGTCTTCACCAACACCCACCAGATCAGCGCGGCCGACTCCGACCGCCCGGTGCTGCCGGTCGGCGGCCCGATCGCCAACACCCAGGTGTACGTCCTCGACGACCACCTGGCCCCGGTGCCGCCGGGCGTGCTGGGCGAGCTGTACGTCGCCGGCGACGGCCTGGCCCACGGCTACGTCAACCGCACCGAGCTGACCGCGCAGCGGTTCGTCGCCTGCCCGTTCGCGAGTAGCGGCCGCATGTACCGCACCGGCGACCTGGTCCGGTGGACCACGGCGGGGGAGATCGAGTTCGTCGGCCGCGCCGACGACCAGGTCAAGATCCGCGGGTTCCGGGTGGAACTGGGCGAGATCGAGGCCGTGCTGCGCGCCCACCCGGCGGTCGGCCAGGCCACCGTGCTGGTCCGCGAGGACCGCCCCGGCGAGAAGCGGCTGGTCGGCTACGCCGTCGCCGACGCCACCCCCGACGAGCTGCGGCAGCACGTCGCCGCCGTCCTGCCCGACTACATGGTGCCCGCGGCGGTCGTCGTGCTGGCCGAGTTCCCGTTGACCCCCAATGGGAAGCTGGACCGGCGCGCCCTGCCCGCCCCCGACCGCGGCAGCGGCGTCCCGCACCGCGGTCCGCGGACCGGGACCGAATCGGTCCTGTGCGAACTGTTCGCGGAGCTGCTGGGGGTCGACGGCGTCGGCATCGACGACGGGTTCTTCGACCTCGGCGGTCACTCGCTGCTGGCCACCCGGCTGGTCAGCCGGATCCGCGGCCGCCTCGGCGTGGAGCTGGCGGTCCGGGACCTGTTCGCCGCCCCGACCGTGGCCGGGCTCGCCGCGGTCGTAGCCGAGACCGGGGCCGCGCAGCGTCCCGCGCTGGTCCCGACGGACCGGCCGGCGCTCGTCCCGCCGTCGTACGCGCAGCAGCGGCTGCTGTTCCTGGACAGCGTCGAGGACAGCCCCGCCTACAACGTGCCGATCGCCCTGCGGCTGCGCGGCACGGTGGACCCGGCCACACTGGCCGCCGCCCTGACCGACGTCGCCGGCCGGCACGAGGCCCTGCGCACGGTGTTTCCCGAGCACGACGGCGTCCGCCACCAGCACGTCCTGCCGCCACTGCCGATCGCCGTGGAAACCGGCGAGGTGACGGAGGCGGACCTGCCGGCGCGGCTGACCGCATTGGCGCGCAACGGTTTCGACCTGGCGCGGGAGCTGCCGCTGCGGGCGACCCTGCTCACGCTCGGCGCTGACGAGCACGTGCTCACCCTGGTGCTGCACCACATCGCCGGTGACGGCTGGTCGATGGGTCCGCTGATGCGCGACCTGTCCGATGCCTACGCCGCCCGGCTGGTGGGACAGGCTCCGGACTGGGCGCCGCTGCCGGTGCAGTACGCGGATTACGCGCTGTGGCAACGAGACCTGCTTGGCGCCATCGAGCAGCCCACCCCCCTCTGCGCCGCGCAGCTTGATTACTGGAGGACCGCGCTCGACGACAGTCCCGAGCAGTTGCCGCTGCCCACCGACCGGCCGCGCCCGGCTGTCGCCTCCCACGAGGGCGACACCGTGCCACTGGCGCTGGACGCCGAACTGCACAGCAGCCTGCTCGCACTGGCCCGGGCTCATGGGGTCACGCTGTTCATGGTGCTACAGGCCGGTTTCGCGGCCGTGCTGGCTCGATCCGGTGCGGGCACGGATATTCCGATCGGCACCCCGGTCGCGGGCCGGTCCGACGAGGCATTGGATGATCTGGTCGGGTTCTTCGTCAACACGCTGGTGCTGCGCACCGACGTGTCCGGCACGCCGACCTTCGCCGACCTGCTGGACCGGGTGCGGGAGACCGACCTGGCCGCGTTCGCGCACCAGGACGTGCCGTTCGAGCAGTTGGTGGAGGTGGTCAATCCGGCGCGCAGCCTGGCCCGGCATCCGCTGTTCCAGGTGATGCTGGTGCTGCAGAACAACGCCCGCGCCACGCTCCGGTTCGCCGGGTTCGAGGCGGCGGTGGAACCGATCGGCACCGACGCGGCCAAGTTCGACCTCACCCTCGGGCTGTGCGAGGAGGTCGACGAGCGGGGCGCGCCTGCCGGGATCACCGGCGCCCTCGAGTTCGCCACCGACCTGTTCGACCGGGGCACCGCGGCCGGCCTGGTCGACCGGCTGCGCCGGCTGCTGACCGCGGTGGCCGAGGCGCCGGACACTCCGGTCGGCGCGGTCGACCTGCTCGATCCCGAGCTGCGGCACCGGATGCTGGTCGACTGGAACGACACCACCGTCGATGTCGGCCCGGAGGTCTGCGCCCACGACGTCTTCCAGGCCCAGGTCGCGCGCACACCCGACGCCGTGGCACTGGTGTTCGGTGCCGAGCGGGTCACCTACGCCGAGCTGAACGCCGCCGCGAACCGACTGGCGCACCACCTGCTGGCCGAGGGAGTCGATCCGGGCGACCTGGTCGGCGTGCACCTCGACCGCGGGCCGGAGTTGGTGGTCGCCGTGTTGGCCGTGCTCAAGGCCGGCGGCGGCTACGCGATGCTGGACACCGCGTTCCCCGCCGACCGCGTCGCTGTCCTGGTCGCCGAGACCGGTGCCAGGATCGTCATCGACGATGCCTATCTGGCCGCGTCCGACCTCGCGCGCCGTCCGGTGACCGACCCCGCGCCCACCTCCGCGCCCGGCGACGTCGCCTGCGTCATGTTCACCTCCGGCTCGACCGGTCGCCCGAAAGGCGTGCTCGCCCCGCATCGGGCGCTGGTCGGAACGTTCCTCGGTCAGTCGTTCGCTGACTTCGGTCCGGGTGAGGTGGTGTTGCAGTGCGCTCCGGTGTCGTGGGATGCGTTCGCGTTGGAGTTGTTCGGGGCGTTGTTGTTCGGTGGGACGTGTGTGTTGCAGCCGGGTCAGAGTCCGGAGCCGGCGGTGATCGCGCGGTTGATCGTTGAGCACGAGATCACGACGGTGCATGTGTCGGCGAGTTTGTTGAATTTCTTGTTGGACGAGTATCCGGGTGTGTTTGACGGTGTGCGTCAGGTGATGACCGGTGGTGAGGCTGCCTCGGTTTCGCATATTGCCCGGGCTTTGACGCGGTATCCGGACCTGCGGTTGGTCAACGGGTATTCGCCGGTGGAGAACATGATCTTCACGTTGTGTCACACGATGGTCCTGGCGGACACCGAGCGGACCGCGATCCCGGTCGGCCGGCCGATCGCCAACAAGCGGGTGTACGTGCTCGACGACAGCCTGCGGCCGGTGCCGCCCGGCGTGGCCGGCGAGCTGTACATGGCCGGGGTCGGCATGGCCGACGGCTACCTGCGCCAGTCCGGGCTGACCGCGACCCGTTTCGTGGCCAACCCGTACGGCGTGCCCGGCGAACGCATGTACCGCACCGGTGATCTGGTCCGCTGGTCGGCGGACGGGGTACTGGACTTCCTCGGCCGGGTCGACCAGCAGGTCAAGATTCGCGGTTTCCGGGTCGAGCCCGGCGACGTGGAGACGGTGATCGGGCGGCTGCCCGGGGTGACCCAGGTGGCCGTGCTGATCCGCGAGGATCGGCCGGGGGACAAGCGGCTCGTCGCCTACGTCGCGGGCGCCCCGGCTCCCGACCCCGCCCGGCTGCGGGCCCAGGTGGCCGAGCGGTTGCCGGACTACCTCGTCCCGTCGGCGTTCGTGCCGGTCGACGAGGTGCCCCGCACCGCCAACGGCAAGCTGGACCGCCGCGCACTGCCGGTGCCGGACCTGACCACGACCGGTGCCGGAAGGACCCCGCGCACCGCCGCCGAGGAGATCCTCTGTGGACTGTTCGCCGACGTGCTCGGCCTGGCCACGGTGAGCGTGGACGACGGTTTCTTCGACCTGGGCGGCCATTCGCTGCTCGCCGCGAAGCTGATCAGCCGGGTGCGCGCGGTGCTCGGCGCCGAGCTGGGCATCCGGGACGTCTTCGCCGAACCCACGGTCGCCGGCCTGGTCGGCCGGCTCGACGGGCGGGCGCGGCCGGCGCTGCGTCCCGTCGAGCGACCGGACGAGCTGCCCTTGTCGTTCGCCCAGCAGCGGCTGTGGTTCCTCAACCGGGTCGACGAGGGCGCCACCTACAACGTCCCGGTCGCCCTGCGCCTGCGCGGCGCCGTCCGACCGGACGCGCTGCGCGCCGCGATCACCGACGTGGTCGACCGGCACGAGGCGCTGCGCACGGTGTTCCCCACCGTCGACGACCGGCCGGTGCAGCGGATCGCGACCGTCGCGGTGGACCTCGCCGAGATCGATCTGGCCGGCGCCGACCCGACGGCAGCGGTCGACGCGGCCATCGGCTGTTCCTTCGACCTGACCAGGGAGCTGCCGCTGCGCGCCTCGCTGTTGCGGGTGACCGACGACGACCATGTGCTGCTGCTCGTGTTGCACCACATCGCCGGTGACGGCTGGTCGATGGGTCCGCTGATGCGCGACCTGTCCACCGCCTACACCGCGCGGCTGGCGGGACAGGCTCCGGACTGGGAGCCGCTGCCTGTGCAGTATGCGGATTACGCGCTGTGGCAACGAGACCTGCTCGGCGCCGAAGACGATCCGGACAGCCTGCTCGCCGAGCAGATCCGGTTCTGGCGCGACGCCCTCGACGGGGTGCCCGACCAGCTCGATCTGCTGACCGACCGGCCCCGCCCGGCGGCCGCGTCGCATCGTGGCGAGTTGGTGCCGCTGCGGCTCGACGCGGAGGTGCACGCCCGCCTGCTCCGCCTGGCCCGCGCCCACGGCGCGACGCTGTTCATGGTGCTGCAAGCCGGTTTCGCGGCCGTGCTGGCGCGATCCGGCGCCGGCACGGACATTCCGATCGGCACGCCGGTCGCGGGCCGGTCCGACGAGGCACTGGACGATCTGGTCGGGTTTTTCGTCAACAGCCTGGTGTTGCGCACCGACGTGTCCGGCGATCCGACGTTCGCCGAGTTGTTGGAGCGGGTGCGGGAGACCGACTTGTCGGCGTTCGCGCATCAGGATGTGCCGTTCGAGCAGTTGGTGGAGGTGGTCAATCCGGCGCGCAGCCTGGCCCGGCACCCGCTGTTCCAGGTGATGCTGGTGCTCCAGAACAACGCCCGCGGCGAGCTGGCGCTGGGCGACCTGGCCGTCACCGAGCACCCGTTCGGGAACCGCTCCGCCAAGTTCGACCTCACCGCCGCCCTCGGCGAGCACTGGGACGAGACCGGTGCGCCGGCCGGGATCGCCGGCGCGCTGGAGTTCGCCACCGACCTGTTCGACGCCGCCACCATCCGGGCGCTGGGCGACAGGCTGACGCGGCTGCTCACCGCCGTGGCGGAGCGACCGGACCTGCGGATCAGACAGGTCGACCTGCTCTCGACCGCCGAGCGCGAGCAACTGCTGCACGGCTGGAACGCGTCCGCGGTCGACGTGCCGCACCGCACCGTGCACGAGCTGTTTGGGGCCCGGGCGGCCGCGGCGCCGGACTCGATCGCGATCGTGTTCGACGGCGCGCGGCTGACCTACGGCGACCTCGACGCGCGGGCCAACCGGCTCGCGCGGTGCCTGGTCGCCGACGGGGTCAACCCGGGTGCGCTGGTCGCGGTCCGGCTCGAGCGCGGGCTCGACCTGGTCGTGTCGCTGCTGGCCGTGCTCAAGGCCGGTGCCGGGTACACCCTGGTCGACCCGGAGCTGCCCGAGGACCGGATCGCTGCCGTGCTCGCCGACACCGACCCGGCGGTCGTGGTCACCGAGGACTACCTGCGAGCCGCCCCCGTCGACGGCCAGTCCGGCGCCGCGCTCGGGCTGGTTGTGTCGCCGGAGTCGGTGGCGTGCGTGATGTTCACGTCGGGTTCGACCGGTCGTCCGAAGGGTGTCGTGACGTCGCATCGGGCTTTGGTCGGCACGTACCTGGGTCAGTCCTATGTGGACTTCAGTCCTGATGAGGTGTTCCTTCAGTGTTCTCCGGTGTCGTGGGACGGGTTCGGCCTGGAGTTGTTCGGCGCGTTGCTGCACGGGGCCAGGTGTGTGTTGCAGGCTGGGCAGCGTCCGGAGCCGGCGGCGATCGCGAAGCTGGTGGCGGAGCACGGTGTGACGATGCTCCAGATGTCGGCGACGCTGTTCAACTTCCTGCTGGATGACCACCCTGACACGTTCGAGGATCTGCGTTGGGCGGTGACCGGTGGTGAGCCGGCGTCGCCGACGCACGTGGCTCGGGCGCTGGCGCGGTTCCCGGGTTTGCGGGTGGGCAACGGGTACGGCCCGGCGGAGAGCATGGGTTTCACGACGTACCAGGCGGTCGAGTTGGTGTCGGGTAGCACTGTCCCGATTGGACGGTCGATCACCAACAAGCGAGCCTACGTGCTCGACGCCGCACTGAACCCGGTGCCGCCGGGTGTGGTCGGTGAGATCTATGTGGCCGGAATTGGCCTGGCGCACGGGTATCTGGGGCAGGCCGGCGGAACCGCACAGCGGTTCGTCGCCGATCCGCACGGCGGGCCGGGGGAGTGGATGTACCGCACCGGTGATCTCGGGTTCTGGCGGCGTACAGGGGAGCTGGAGTTCGTTGGGCGCAGTGACGACCAGGTCAAGATCCGCGGGTTCCGCGTCGAACCCGGTGAGGTCGAGGCAGTGATCGCGCGGCATCCGGCGGTCACCCAGGTCGCCGTCATCGCCCGGGACAACCGGCTCGTCGCGTACGTGGTCATGCCGCTCGACGCCGACACCGAACCGGCCGACCTGCGCGCGCACACCGCCGCGCTGCTGCCGCAGCACATGGTGCCCAGCGCGTTCGTCCCGATGAACGAGTTGCCCCGCACCGCCAACGGCAAGCTGGACCGGCGCGCCCTGCCCGAGCCGATGGTCGCGGTCCGGTCGGACGGCCAGCCACCGCGCACCGAGCGGGAGCGTGAGCTGTGCGAGCACTTCGCCGAGGTTCTCGGCCTGCCGTCGGTGGGGGTGCATGACAACTTCTTCGAACTGGGCGGCCACTCCCTGCTCGCCGCCCGGCTCGTCGGCGCGATCAACCGGCGGCTGGGCGCCGACCTGGGCGTGCGCGACGTGTTCACCGCCCCCACGGTGGCCGAACTCGCCGTGCTCACCGTTGGCACGGCATCCGGAGCGGAGGAGAAGGCCCTCGCGGTGATCCTGCCGATCCGGCCGGCAGGCAGCCGGGCGCCACTGTTCTGCGTGCACCCGGCGGCCGGCATCAGCTGGGTCTACTCGGGCCTGGCCCGCTATCTCGAGGACCGCCCGCTGTACGGCCTCCAGTCGCCGGGGCTCACCGAGCCGGCGTCGGCCAGGTCTGTCGAGGAACTGGCCCGGCGCTACGCGGAGGAGATCCGCCGAGTCCAGCCGGACGGGCCGTACCACCTGCTCGGCTGGTCGTTCGGCGGCTTGGTGGCCCAGGCGGTCGCCACGGCCCTCCAGGACCAGGGCGCCGAGGTCGCGCTGCTGGCCGTGCTGGACGGCTACCCGGCCGACCGGCCGGCCGAGGTCGACACCCCCACCGGCCCACAGGCACTGGCCGCGCTGCTCGACTCGCTCGGCTGCCCAGCTGGCGCAGCAGGGGAGGACGCGCTGCTCGACGCCGCCGCGCGGCCCGGCAGCCCGCTCGCCGCGTTCGACCGGGACACCACCCGGGCCATCGCCGGGGTGTTCGCCGACAACGTCGCCCTGGCCGCCCGGCACACGCCCATTGCCTACGACGGCGACCTGCTGCTGTTCGTCGCCACCGCCGGCAAGGACGCCGGCGCACCCACCCCGGCCGCCTGGACGCCCCACGTCACCGGCGAGATCGAGGTCCAGCCCATCGACTGCGCGCACGGGGCCATGACCCGCACCGACGCGCTGGCACACATCGCCCCCGTGCTCGCCGCCCGCCTGAGCTGAGCACACCCCACCGAAACGAGGAGAAAACGCCATGACCGCCACCCTGGGCACCGCCACCGACACCGACATCGTGCTGCACTACTACGAGCTGGTGGACGCCGGCGACGTGACCGGCCTGGTCAACCTGTTCACCCCCGAGGCCACCTACTGCCGTCCCGGCTACGAGCCGATGGTCGGGCACGCCGCGCTGGAGCGCTTCTACGGCGGCGAGCGGATCATCCGGTCCGGCAAGCACACCGTGACCACTGTCGTCGCCCACGGCGAACAGGTCGCGGTCAACGGGAACTTCGACGGGGAGCTGCTGGACGGCCGCGAGGTGCACCTGCGGTTCGCCGACTTCTTCCTGATGAGCGGCGACGGCCGGTTCACCCGCCGGGACACGTTCTTCTTCGCCCCGCTGGTGTGACGGCGTGACCCGCGCCGCGGTCGCGGCGCGGGTCACGCCCCGGGCACGTCCTCCAGGTACCGGAACCGCCGCTGGCTCAGCAGCAGCGCCCGGTCGGAGAGGGTGAACACGTCAGCGAACTCGACGTCGGCCGAGGCGCTGCGGTACCGGCCGATGGCCACCACGCAGCTCCCGCTGCCGATCACCCGGTGCAGCTCGTGCCGGCCCACCGGCCCGGCCAGGCCGCACGCCGCCCGCACCGCGTCCGCCCGGCCGTGCGCCGGACCCGCGCCGACGCCGTCGACCCGCATGTCCTCGTCCAGCACCGAGCTGTAGGCGTCCATCTCACCCGCGTCGAGGTACTCGTACGACAGCCGCACATGGTCGAGCCCCGCGGCGGTGGTCGCCGCGCTCGGCCGCAACTGGCGGTCTCCCTTGCTCATTCTGGCTCCAGTGGAACGTCGGGACGCCTGCCCTGCCATGCTCGCGCCGCCCGCCATCCCGCCGGCAATCCGCGCGCTATCACGGCGCTAACCGGACAGGGCGCCGCCAAGTGTGCCCCCGACCGGCCCAAGGACTGCACCAAAGGGCGTTTGCGCAGCCCGTGCCGGCTGCATACATTGAGCCGCTGCAAGGAGATTCCTTTCGGTCGGCGTTTACGGCATGGTGATGACGCGGTGGCTACTGGGGGCACACCGGGTCCGGAGGAGAATGCGACGAATGCCGCATTCAGAATCCTGGGCCCGATAGAGGTCGAGGGACCCGCGGGCGCGGTGCACGTGCCGCCGGGGCGTCAGCAGGTGATCCTTGCCCTGCTGCTGGTCGAGGCCGACCACATCGTCAGCACCGACCACATCGTCGATGTGCTGTGGGACGACCAGCCGCCGGACACCGCCCGCACCCAGGTGCAGATCTGCGTGTCCCGGCTGCGCCGGACCCTGTCCCAGGGCGGCCTGCCCGCCACCATCGACACCCGCCCGCCCGGCTACCGGCTGCGGATTCCCGACGGCAGCCTGGACGCGCACGCCTTCAGCGCCGAGGTCACCGAGGCCCGGGTCCTGCTCAAGGAGGGCCGGACCGCCCAGGCCGCGACCGTGTTGCGCGCCGCGGTGGCCCGCTGGCGCGGCCCGTGCCTGCATGGCATGCCCAACCGCGCGCTGCGCGCCCGGGCGCTGCGGTTGGACGAGGAACGGCTGGCCGCCACCGAGGACTACCTCGAACTGGAGTTGGAACTGGGCGGACACCACCGGCTGATCGGCGAGATCAGCCGGCTGGTGCAGGAGAACCCGCTGCGCGAGCGGCTGCGTGGACTGCTGATGACCGCCCTGCACCGGGCGGGCCGGCAGGCCGAGTCGCTCGACGTCTACCGGCGGGGCCGCGCCCTGCTGATCGACGAACTCGGTCTGGAGCCGGGACCGGAGCTGCGGTCTCTGGAGTCGGCCATCCTCGCCGGCTCGGACGAACTGCGGCTCACCCCGGCGCCGGAGGCCCCGGCGGTGACGGTGGCCCTGGCCGAACCCGCGCCGGAACCGCCGGCGCCCCGGATGGAGCGGCCCCGGCAGCTGCCCGCGGACACCGCCGACTTCGTCGGCCACGACGAGCTGATCGCCACCGCCGAGTCGGTGCTCACCGGCGCCGGCGGTGACCGGGCCATCGGCGTGGTGGTCGTCGTCGGCCGGCCCGGGGTGGGCAAGAGCACCGTGGCGACCCACATCGGACATCGGGTCGCCGAGCAGCACTACCCGGACGGGCAGCTCTACTGCGACCTGCGGGGCGCCGGCGGCGACGCCGAAGGCGCCGCCGACGTGCTCGGCCGGTTCCTGCTCGCGCTGGGCATCCCCGGCCCGATGATCCCCGACGGCCTCGCCGGCCGGGTCGAGATATACCGGACGCTGCTGGCCGAGCGGCGCGTGCTGGTGGTGCTCGACGACGCGGTCAGCGAGCGGCAGGTGGCGCCGCTGCTGCCGGGCAGCAGCAACTGCGCCGTGCTGATCACTAGCCGCACCCGGCTCACCGGTGTCCCCGGCGCCCGGCAGCTCGAGCTTGACGTCCTCGATCACGAGCACGCGCTGGCGCTGTTGCGCCGGGTGGTCGGCGCGGACCGAGTGGACCGCGAAGTGGAGTCGGCGTCGGCACTCGTGCGCACCGTCGGCGGGCTGCCACTGGCGCTGCGGATCATCGCCGCCCGGCTGGCCGCGCGTCCGCACTGGTCGTTGGCCTCGATGGTGCACCGGCTGGCCAGCGAGCGGCGCCGGCTGGACGAGCTGGCGCACGGCGAGATGACGGTCAGGGCCAGCCTGTCGCTGACCCATGACGGCCTCGACCTGCGGTCGCGGCGGCTGTTCGGGCTGCTCAGCCTGGCCGGGGGCGCCACCCTGCCGGGCTGGCTGGCCGGCGCGGTCCTCGACGACGACCACCCGTTCCCGTCCGACCTGCTCGAACCGCTGGTGGACGTGCAGATGCTGGACGTCGCCGCGGTCGAGACCACCGGCGAGTTCCGCTACCGGTTCCAGGACATGGTGCGGCTGTTCGCGGGCGAGCGGCTGGCGGCCGAGGTCGACCCGGCCGACCACGCCGGCGCGGTGCGGCGGATGGTCGGCGGCTGGCTCGCGCTGGCCGAACGCGCGCACCGGAAGGTCTACGGCGGGGACTACGTGGTGCTGCACGGCTCCGGCGCCCGCTGGCTGCCGCCCGCAGACTACGTCGACCAGGTGCTGGCCGACCCGCTGGACTGGATGGCGGGCGAGCAGGCCAATCTGTGCGCCGCCATCGCGCAGGCCGCCAAGTGGGGCCTCGACGAGTTGTGCTGGGACCTGGCGGTCTCGGTCGCGACCCTGTGCGAGATGCGAGGCTACCTCGCCGACTGGCAACGCACCCACGACGACGCGCTGGCCGCGACCCGTGCTGCCGGCAACACCCGGGGCACCGCGGCGTTGCTGGGTTCCCTCGGCACGTTGCACATCTACCGACGCGAGTACCCGCGTTCCCGCGAGACGCTGACCGAGGCGCTGGGCCTGTTCCACGCGCTCGATGACGCGCGCGGACTCGGGCTGTGCCGCCGCGACCTGGCGCTGCTGGCCCGCTACGACGGCGACGGCGACCGGGCGCTGGAGCTGTACGGGCAGGCGCTGGTCGACTTCGGCCGGGTCGGCGACATCGTCGGCCGGGCGTCGGTGCTCACCCAGCGGGCGCAGATCCTGGCCCGGCACGGGCAGCGCGACGTGGCGAGCGCGGATCTCACCGAGGCGATGGCGATCTACCGGTCGGTCGACTACGCCGGAGGCATCGCGCACACCCTGCGCCGGATCGGCCAGTTGCAGGCGCAGGCGGGGGAGTACGACCTGGCGACCCGCACGCTCGGCGAGGTGCTGGAGATGGTGCGGCAGAACCGGGACGTGATCGGCGAGGGACACCTGCTGTGCAACCTGGCCGAGGTCAACGCCGCCGCGCACCGTTACGACCTGGCGCGGCTGTACTACGAGCAGGCGCTGGCGAGGAGGGAGAACATCATGGACCACGCGGGCGCGGCGTGGGTCCGGGTGGCGCTCGCCGAGGTGCTGGCCCGACTGGATCAGCCGGGCCTGGCCGCTGACCTGCTGGCCCGTGCCGAGTCGGCGTTCACCGAGCTGGGCGACGAGGGCGGCCGGGCCGCCGCGGAACGTGCCCGGCGAGGGCTCACCGGAGGCGGCGCCGCGCTGGAAGTGGCCGACGCTTCCTGAGTCCTGCCCTCGTGAGTCTTGCTCAGTCCCACGGGTCGCTGTCCGCGCCGACGAAGGCCGAAGCGGCGGTGGAGGTGTGCGCGGGCTGGATCGCGGCGTCGGCGACCCCCGCCAGGACGACCAGCGCGGCGGTGGCGGCGAGCGTGGCGGCGGCGGTGCGGGCAAGGACCGTGCGGATCATCTTCGGCTCCTGGGTTCGGGTGTTTCCGGGGTGATGGGATAAACGCTAGGAACCGTTCGAATCCGCGCGCTATCCCGTTGTTTATCCCCCGACTATCACGGCGTCCGCTCGTGGCGCCGCCCGCTATCACGGCCGATGACCAGCGGCTTTCGGGGCGTCAGGATCCGTGGAGCGGGCTTAGGGTGGGGATGTCGGCGTGATAGCGGAATGGGTTGACATCTCATTCCGAACGTGAATCCGACACGTTCGGGGAACAAGTCGCCACAACTCGTGGGGGTCAACGTGATCGAATACGCCGTTGCTGGGGGCGTCCGGGAGGAGTTCGGATCGCTGCTGCGCCGGTTGCGCACCGACACCGGGCTGACGCAGCGGATGCTGGCCGATCTGTCCACCATCAGCGAGCGCGCCATCCGCGACCTGGAGCAGTGCCGGGCCCGACCGCGCGCCGACACGGTGCGGCTGATCGCGGAAGCGTTGCGGCTGGGGAGAAAGGCCAGAGCCGGGCTCGAGCTGGCGGCCAACCACGGTCGGCCGCTCCGCCCCGCCTTGGACGTCGCGACCGCCATCCCACCCGCAGTGCTCGACACCATGGTCGGACGGGACGGCGAGATCGGCGTGGTGACCGCGGAACTGGCCGGTGGCACCAGCAGACTGGTGGTGCTGCGGGGATTGCCCGGCGTGGGCAAGACCCGGTTGGCGGTGGAGGTCGCACGCGCCCTGCACGCCAGATCGCGGCTGCCGGTGTTGTGGTGCACCGCGACCGGTGCGGTGGCGGTCGGGCGCACCGGGCCGGGCGACTGGCTGGCGCGATTACTGGAGACCGCCGGCCGGGCGCTGTTCGACCCCGCCGCTGCCGATGACCTCGCCGAGGTGGCCGAGGCCATCGCCGACCGGGACGCGCTGCTGGTGCTCGACGGCGGCAATCCGAGTGCCGACGCCGTGCTGTGGCTGTTGGGGGAGTGCGCCCGGCTGCGCGTGCTGGTCACCACCACCGACCCGGCGGCGCTGCCTGGCGAGCGTGCCTTCCTGCTCGGCCCGCTGGCCGTCCCCGACGACAACATGAGCGACCCGCGCATGCTGGCCGCCGTTCCGGCGGTGCGCTTGTTCCTGACCCATCTCGACCGGACTCGCCCCGGCTACTGCCTGACGCGGGACGAAGCACCGCTGGTCGCCGCGATCTGCGCCGCGGTCGACGGCATCCCGCCCGCTCTCGCCGCCGTCGCGTCCTGGCACGCCGTCCACGATCTGCGCGCACTGCTTGACATCCTGCGCACCGACCCAGCCGCGTTGCTCGGCTCGGCACTGCTGTCCCAATTGGACTCACACCTCGCCGTGCTGCCCGCCGGCGACCGTGCCGCACTGTCCACATTGGCCGAGTTCACGCCGGACGCCAGCCTGCCGGAGCTCGCGTCCGCGACCGGGCACAGCGTCGCCGCCACCGGTCAGCTCCTGCGCAGCCTGATCCTGCACGGTGTGGTCCGCGCCCGCCAGACCACGGCCGGGTCCCGCTTCCAGGTTCTGTCCCTGATCCGGGCACGGTCGAAGGAATGACCGCGCGCCGCAGGCGAATAGGAGTCGGCATCCTAGACCCGGCCGACGCCGAGCTGGGCACAGGCCCACCGTTGCTGGCGCTGTTCGTGCTGGACGACATCCCCGTGCTGACCGTGCTGCCGTCCGCACCGACCCCACACGTCCCCCGGGCCGCGGCGTGGGCGTTGAACTCCCTTGGTCACCCGCAACACGGCGGTCATCTCATCCTGATTGCCGACCCGCCGGAGACGGTCACCCCGCGCGCGAAGCTCAGAGAGTGCCTGGTGGCGATCATGGCCGTGGACGACGCCGTGGCGGGCGGCCACCGCCCGTCGGCCCACCCGGGAACCGGCCTGGCCGAGCGGACCCTGCACACCCCGGACGACCTGGCCGCCCTCGCCGCCACCACCGGAATAGACCTGCGGTGACGGCTCGACGGGTGGCTTCCGACCGGCACGAGTCGTTCACTGGCGGATGATCGGCGGCTGTGGTGTGGCGACCTCGGCTCACGGTTCGGCGGCCGTCGGCCTCTAGGATGTGTGACCGTGTCGTTGCGTGTGGCCAGAAGTCATCGTGCCCATTTCATCGTCTGCGGCGACAATCCGCTCGCTCAGCGGCTGGTTGAGGAACTGACCGCGAGGCTGGGTGAGGAGGTCGTGGTCATCCTCCCGTCGGCGCAACGCGGCCGCGGCAAACAGATCGCGGCCATGCCGCAGGTCCAGGTCGTCGAGTCCGACGAGCTGTCCGACGAGGCGTTCGCGGCGGCGGGGCTGGCCGATGCCCGCGCGCTGGCCCTGGTCGACCAGGACGACCTGGGCAACATCCATGCCGCGCTGCGGGCCGGCGAGACCCGCCCGGACCTCCGGTTGGTGATCCGGATGTTCAACATGGGCCTGGGCAATGAGATCCGCACGCTGTTCGCGGACTGCGCGATGCTGTCGGACTCCCGGATGGCCGCCCCCTGGTTCGTCGCGGCCGCGCTGGGCGAGCTGGCGCCCAGCCACGTGCGGCTGCCCGGCCGGACGATCTATGTCGCCCGCCGCGACGAGGTGGCCCCGGACGCGGTGATCTGTGGGATCGCCGACACCGAACACGGCGGCCAAGCCCGCCTGCTGCCGCCGGAGGAAGGCACCGCGGATCTCGTGCTGGCGGTGGCCGACACCGCCACAACCGACCCGCTGCAACGGCATCGCCGGTGGCGCAACCCGGTGTCCAGGCTGCTGGACTGGGTCCGAACGGTCAACCGGCCGCTGGTGATCGCGTTCGCCGTCACGGTGTGTCTGTTGGTCGTCAGCACCATCCTGTTCGCCACCGTCGGCGGCAACGCGTTGTCGGACGCGCTGTACCTGACGGTGCTGGACGCGGCCGGCGCGGCGCAGCCCGACCTCACCCTGGCCGGTCCCAGCAAGATCATCCAGGTGTTGGACACGCTGCTGGGGATCGTGCTGATCCCGATGATCACCGCAGCCGTGGTCGGAGGTGTGGTCACCGCACAGCTGTCGGACCGCCTGGGCACCCGCCGGGCGCCCATCCGCGACCACATGGTGGTGGTCGGCCTGGGCAACATCGGCTCGCGAGTGGTCGGCCAGTTGCGGGACCTGGGCATGCCGGTGGTGTGCGTAGAACGCAACGCGACCGCGCCCGGGGTCGCGTTGGCCCGCCGGCTCGGCGCGTCGGTGATCCTGGGCGACGCCGCGCGGGAGGACACCCTGCGCTCGGCCTCGGTCGGCACGGCCCAGGCGTTGCTGGCCGTGACCAGTGACGATGTGACCAACCTTCAGGTGGCGCTGCACGGTCGCCGGCTTCGGCCCGAGTTGCGGACCGTGCTGAGGCTGTTTGACGGAGACCTGGCCGAGCGGGTCCAGCGCACGTTCGACATCGGTGTGTCCCGCAGCGTGTCCTCGCTGGTGGCGCCGGCGTTCGCCGCCGCGATGGTGGAGCGGCAGGTGATCGACACCATCGCCGTGGGGCGGCGGGTGCTGCTGATCGCGGAGATCCCGCTGGCCGCGGGTTCTGAGCTGGTCGGTAGGCGGCTGGGTGAGGTGAACGAGTTCGGCGAGGCGCGGGTGCTGGCGTTGCGCGGTCCCGGCGAGTCGTTGCTGGACTGGGAGCCGAACCTGACCAGGGTGCTGGTCGAGGGTGACCGGGTGTTGGTCGTGACCACCCGAACTGGTCTGGGCAACGCTCTCAGCAGCAGCATGCCCGCCCGTCCGGGCCCCTCCGCGTGAGCGGCGCGCCCTGGACCACCGCGCCCACGGCCGCGTTTGACTGTTTCGTTGCGAAGGCTGTCTGAGCTCGTCAGGCGATTTCGGTTGGCCGTCGAGGTCTCCACCCGAAAAGATGCGCCACTGCGCGGCGTGATCCGATTCTACGCAATTGGTGGAAGGGTTGGTCGCGGTAGGAGAATGGTCGTCGCGTGATCTTCCTGGTGACGGTGGGCTACCTGGGTTACCCGGGTCTGGTGCTGGTGGCGGTGACGGCCGTGACGGCGGTCGCCGCCGTCGAGATCGCGCGTGACCGCCGATTCGGCTGGCGACTCGGTACCGGCGTGTCAGTCGCGACGTGGGCACTGTGCGACTTGTGGGAGGCGGGCGGGCTGCCGGGGCTGGATGGATGATTGCCGCCATTTCGGTCTGGGGCTAGCGTCGGATCGCTGCTGGGCCAACCAGCCCGAAATCGTGGACGTCCTACGGACAAAGGAGTCCGCATGAACCGAGTGAGACCTGCCCTGCCGCTGCTCGTCACGGTTGTGCTCGCCGGCGCCGGACTGGGCCTCGTGGCGGTACCCGCCGCCGCGACGCCGTTCGGCTACGCGAGCCTGAACCCGATCCAGCGCCACCACGTGTCCGGCCTGCTCTCCACCGTCCTCAACGCCGACGACCCCGCCGGCCACGCCCAGACCCTGGCGCCGCGCGACGTGCGCCGGGCGACGCCGTCCGCATCCTGCGCGAACCGCTTCGGCGACAACGTGAAGGTCAACCAGAACTGCCTCAACCTCAGCGACACCGACCTGCAAGGCCGGGGCCAGTCGCAGAACGAGACCTGGCTGTCGGCGGACCCGAACAACCCGGCCCACCTGGTCGCCAGCTACAACGACTACCGCCGCGGCGATGGCAACTGCGGCGTGTCGTACTCGCTGGACGGAGGCAACTCCTGGGCGGATTCCACCGTGCCCGACGGCTTCACCCGAGGCGCCGCGTTCGGCGCCGCCCGTCAGTACTGGCAGGCCGGCGGCGACACCTCCACGGCGTGGGACACCAAGGGCAACGCCTATCTGTCCTGCCAGGTGTTCGGCCGGGGCGCGGGCACCTCGGCCAACCCCGACCAGTCCAGCGCGTTCTACGTCTTCCGCTCCACCGGCGCCAACGGCGCGTCCTTCGACTTCACCGGCCGCCCCGTCGTCGAGCACAACGACACCGCCGGGGCCGGGAACTTCCTGCTGGACAAGCAACTGATCACGGTCGACAACCACCCCGGCAGCCCTTACGCCGACCGGGTCTACCTCACGTGGACCACGTTCGCCGACGACGGCACCGGCTACATCTACGAGTCGCACTCCGCCGACTACGGCCAGACGTTCTCGCCGCCGGTGCTGGTGAGCACCACGAGTTCGCTGTGCGACAACACTTTGGGTCTGCCGACGCCGGGTGGCACGTGCAACCAGAACCAGGACTCGCAGCCGTTCACCGGTCCCGACGGCGCGCTGTACGTGGTGTTCAACAACTTCAACAACACGGTCACCGGCAACGACAACCGCAGCCAGGTCCTGCTCGCGCGCTCCACCGACGGCGGCCAGAGCTTCTCCGCGCCGGCGCGGGTCGGCTACTTCTACGAGCTGCCCGACTGCGCCGCCTACCAGAACGGCCAGGACCCCGGACGCGCGTGCGTGCCGGAGAAGGGGCCGTCGGCCAACTCGATCTTCCGGGCCAGCAACTACCCGATCGGCGCGGTCGATCCCACCCACGGCAACCGGATCGTGGTCACCTACGGGTCCTACATCGACCGGAACTCCAACGAGACCAACGGGTGCACCCCGGCCGGCCTCTCGCCGGCAACCGGCGGCAACCTCTACACCGGTGTGAAGAACGGCAGCTGCAACAACGACATCCTGCTGTCGACCTCCACCGACTCCGGCGCCAGCTTCACCGGTGGCAGCACCGATCCGCGTGCCCTCGCGGTGGTCACCACAGCTGCGGGGCAGGCGCGCAGCGACCAGTTCTGGCAGGCGGCCGCGTTCTCTCCCAACGGGACTCTCGCCGTCAGCTACTACGACCGGCAGTACGGGCCCGACGAGAACATCGGCTATTCCGACATAACCGCCTCCACCAGCACCGACCTGACCGCCTTCCGTCACGTCCGGGCGACGTCGGGCAGCATGCCGCCACCGACCCAGTTCGGCGGCCTGTTCATCGGTGACTACGCGGGGATCGCGGTGACGTCCAGGACGGTCTACCCGATCTGGTCGGACACCCGACCGGTCGACCAGTTCCTCTGCCCCGGCACGGGAACCCCGACCACACCGCCGGCCGTGTGCGAGGGCGGGGCGACCAACGCCTCGATCGCCAACGACCAGGACGTGTACGCGACGGGAATCCCGCTCCGCTGACGCCGGTCATCGGTGGGGTCACCCGGGTGGCCCCACCGATGACTTCTGGCAACTGTCAACGGATTCGTTCGCGACCAGCGGTGCTTGTGGGCTCGTCGGGGCGTGGGGACCATTCGGCTGATCCCGCTCTTGGCCATGTCGTGCGGTCTGTTCCCCGCCCTGTCCGACAGGAGAGCCATGTCCAGATCGATCTCCCGAAGATTGCTTCCGCTGATGGTCGCCGCGGCGACGTCCGTGACGGCGTTCGTCGCCCCGCCCGCGGCCGCCCGTGCTGCCGTGTCGCTCGCGCAGATCAGCAGCGATCCCTATTCCGACAGCCAGGCCCAGCACACGACCGAGGTGGAGCCGGACACCTTCAGCTTCGGCGCCACCGTCGTCTCGACCTTCCAGGTCGGTCGTGTGACCGGTGGCGGCGCCTCCAACATCGGCTGGGCGACCTCCACCGACGGCGGCCAGACGTGGACGCATGGGTTCCTGCCCGCCACCACCGCGAACACCGGCGGCCCCTACGGCCAGGTCAGCGACGCCTCGGTCGCCTACGACGCCAAGGACAACGTCTGGATGATCTCCTGGCTCGGGATCCGCTCCTCCGGCACCGTCGACGTGGAGCTGAGCCGGTCCACCGACGCCAAGACGTGGGGCAACCCGGTCGCCGTCGCCGCGACGGGCACCTTCTTCGACAAGAACTGGTCGGTCTGCGACGACCACCCGGCCAGCCCGTTCTACGGGCACTGCTACACCGAGTACGACGACGCCAACGCCGGCGACGCCGAGCACATGAAGACCTCCACCGACGGCGGCCTGACCTGGGGCGCCCAGCTGAGCCCGGCCGACGCGCCCAGCGGCCTGGGCGGCCAGCCGGTCGTGCAGCCCAACGGGACCGTCGTCGTGCCGTTCTCCTCGGCCAGCTCCAACGCCGAGCGGGCTTTCGTGTCCACCAACGGCGGCGCCAGCTGGGGATCCAGCGTGCAGATCGCCACCGTCAGCCACCACCCCGTGGCCGGGCTCGAAGAGGACGACCTCGCGCCGCAGGACACGCTGCGGGAGAGCCCACTGCCCTCGGCGGAGATCGACTCGGCAGGCAAGGTGTACGTGGTGTGGGCCGACTGCCGGTTCCGCTCCGGCTGCCCCAGCAACGACGTCATCCTGTCCACCTCGACCAACGGCACCTCGTGGAGCTCGCCGGTGCGGGTGCCGATCGACGCGACCTCCAGCACGGCCGACCACTTCACCCCGGGCATTGGCGTCGACCCGTCGAGTTCGGGCGGCACGGCCAGGATCGGCGTGACGTACTACTACTATCCGCAGGCCAACTGCACCGACACCACCTGCCAGCTCAACGCCGCGTTCGTGTCCTCCGCTGACGGCGGCAGCACCTGGTCGACGCCGACCCAGCTGGCCGGTCCGATGACGCTGGCCTGGCTGCCCAACACCTCGCAGGGCCGCATGTTCGGCGACTACATCTCCACCTCGGTGCTCGCCGGCGGCAACGCCGTCACCGTCATCCCCGTCGCCCACGCGCCCACCGGCTCGACCTTCGACGTCGGCATGTACGCCCCGACCGGCGGGCTGCCCATCGGCGGCGGCACCGGCGGGAACACCGTCACCGTCACCAATCCCGGCAACCAGACCGGCACCGCGGGCGCCGCGGCTTCGCTGCAGATCACCGCCACCGACTCGGCATCCGGGCAGACCTTGACCTACTCGGCCGCCGGTCTGCCCGCCGGCCTGTCGATCAACACGAGCACCGGGCTGATCTCCGGCACACCGACCACGGCCGGGACGAGCACGGTGACCGTGACCGCCAGCGACACCACCGGCGCCGCCGGGAACACCACCTTCAGCTGGACGATCAACCCGGTCGGCGGCGGATGCGCCAGCCCGGGCCAGAAACTCGCCAACCCCGGCTTCGAATCCGGCGGCGCCGCCTGGACCGCGACCGCTGCTGTGATCGGCCAGAACGGCCCGAACGAGCCGGCGCACACCGGCACTTGGGACTCGTGGCTGGACGGCTACGGCCAGACCCACACCGACACAGTGACCCAGTCGGTGACCATCCCGGCCGGCTGCCACGCCAGCTTGTCGTTCTGGCTGCACATCGACACCGCCGAGACCACCACGACCACCCAGGCCGACAAGCTGACCGTCAAGGCCGGCACGACGACGCTGGCCACGTACTCGAACCTGGACAAGAACACCGGCTACACGCAGCAGACGTTCGACGTCTCCGCGCTGGCCGGGCAGACCGTCACGATCAGCTTCTCCGGCACCGAGAACAGCTCCCGGCAGACCTCGTTCGTCATCGACGACACCGCACTGACCGTGAGCTGATCGCCTCTGGCACAACGGAAACCGCCCACGGCGCACGCTGCGCCGTGGGCGGCCGCCGTGTTGCCGAAGTCACCTATGGGGCGGTCAGCTACTCACAGTGGCTTCAAGCTGCTGTGCTGATCGTTCGTGAACGACGCACGGGTGCCGGTAGGGTCGCCGGATGCGGCGGGAGAACGCTTTGATGCGGTGGAGTTGGATGTGCCTTGCCGCAGTCAGCGTCGGCATCTTCGGCTTCGGCGTTGTCGCGGCGGTGGCGCCGATGGGCGGCGACAGCCTGCTCTACCGCGCGGATGGGCTGGCCTCGATCGGTCTGGGTTTGTTCGGCTTCCTGATCGCCGTGATCCCCTTCGGTCGGCGTGAGCGTTGGGCGTGGTCCGCGCTGTGGTTCTACCCCGTGTTCTGGCTGGCGCACCTGGTCTTCGGCCTACCGCCGGGCACCGACCACGTGCATCAGGTGGTGTTCATCGTGTTGTCGCTGGCCGGCTTGCTGCTGCCGATCCGGGTGTTCTTCCCGGCGAGCGTCGCGTCCGAAGACGGGCGCAAGCGGTGACCGAGGCGCCTCGGCCGTCGAAGCTGTCCTGCCGCGCCTGCTGATCTACGACGCCGACAACGCCTCGGCGATGCTGGGATAGCCGCGGATCTCGGCGATCGCGCCATCGGCGACCCGGAACACCTGGCACACCGACTCGGGGCTCGCCGGCCACGGTGTGCCGCCGGGATCATGCACAGCCAGTTGGAAGAGGATCGCGTCCCCATGGATCGCGGTGTCCTGGACCGTCAGACGCACGCCGGCCGCGTGGCGGGCTCGGAACCAGTCCAGGACCTGGCTGCGGTTGGCGCAGCTGCCCCAGCGGGCCTGCGGATGCAGCAAGGCGGCGAACTGGTCCAGGTCGTCGGCCTCCAGAGCGGTCTGCAACCGATTCGCCACATCCCGCAGGACCTGCGGATCGGCCGCGGGTTCCGTCTCCTCCGATTCGGGTTCGTCCTCGCCGGTGATGCCATAGCCGTGGAGCACGGCCGCGACGTCCTCGCTCGGCGGCTTGCCGTCGATCCACACGCCGGAGCGCTCCGCGCCCGCGTCCAGGAGCAGCCGCACGGTGGCGACCGAGTCGCTGTCTGAGCTGGATGCGGGGTGTTCACCGCTGCCCACCAGGGCGAAGCACAGCGGCGTGCACTGCCATTGGCCATCGCGTGCATCGAGTCCGGCGCCGCGGTCCAGTAGCAGGCGGGCCACGTCGACGCGCCCGGCGTAGGCGGCCTCGTGCAGCGCGGTTTGGCCGTCTTCGTCACGGGTGTCGACGGGGAAGCCGAGGTCCAGCATCAGCTCGACCGCGTCCACACCGGACCGGCCGGCGGCCCGCACCAGCGTCGCGAAGTCCACTTCGGACAACTGGCCGAGCAGGTCGGCGTGGTCGGTCGCCGCAGCCCGGTCGGCACGCTCACACGAGCCCAGGAAGTGGTCGATCGCGGTCGTGTCGTCCTGGGCGCCGTGACGCAGCAGCACCTCGGCGACGTCGAGCGCGCCGCGCCGAACCGCCTGGCGCACCGGGGAAACGCCGTCCCGAGTCGCGGCGTTCGGATCCGCCCCAGCGGCCAGCAGGACCTCGACCACGGCCGCGGTGTCGTTCTCGGCGGCGGCGACCAGGGGGTTGATCGACCGGTCGGCCAGGTGCCCGGCCGGCGCCGGCGCGGTCAGCGGCCGGCCGGGGTCGCCGCCGGCCTCGACCAGCAGCCGGACCGCCTCGACGTCGCCGGCCCCGGTGGCCGCGGCCAGCGCGTTGGTGCCGTTCACCCGGGCCCCGTGGGTCAGGAGCAGACGGAGGCAGGCGTGGTCGCGGTGGTAGACGGAGTGGTACAGCGACTCGTCATCGTTCGGGTCCGCGCCCCGGTCGAGGAGCAGCTCGGTGATCGCCGGGTTGTTCGCGATCCCGGCCGCGCCGTACAGCGCGGACCGGTAGCGACCACTGCGTGGCGGGCGGCCGTTGTGGGAGTCCGGGCTGGCCCCGGCGTCGAGCAGTATCCGCGCGACCTCCGTCATGCCGGCCGCGCGGGTCGGGTCGATGCGGTGCCAGCGGGAATGGGACACGTACAGCAGAGGCGGCCAGCCGCGGTCGGCATCCGGGGTGAGCGCAGTCGCCGGGTCGGCGTCGATCAGGTCGCGGACTCGGGCGGTGTCGCCGAGCACGGCGGCCGTGCGGATGTCGGGGCCGGCGATGCGCGGGTCGCCGGTCAGCAGGTGCACGGCCTGGTGGTCACGGCCCTCCACACAGGCGGTCAGGAAGGCCGTCACCCGTTGCGACAGGGGCATGGCCCGAGCAGTCACTTCGGCCTTCAGCTGGGGCCAGCTGTCGAAGCCGTACTCGCGGGCGATGGCCAGCTGCGTGGCCGACAGCGCGAGCGCCGTGTCGGGGCGCAGCGGCAGGTACCGGGTGATCCGGGCCAGCGCCTCGGGCTGATCGGCACGTGCGGCGTCGCGCAGCGCCTTGGCCTGCCGTCGAAGGTGGTCCAGGTTGGGGTGCTCGGGCAGCGACCCGCGCTGACACATGCCGTCTCCCTCTCCGAGCCTGGGGTCCGCGTCGCAGGCCGAGGAAGAGGCCGACACCAGAACAACGCCCTACCTGGAGGTGGACTAAGTCCTGCCCGCGGACCCGGCGGCGCCCTCCCGCGCACGACCGCGAGTGTAGCCGCACCCGGCGCGCTCGGCCTGTGCGACAAGGAAGCCTGGTCGCGCGGAAACCTGAGTCCGCACTCACACAGACCGCGTGCCGGGTCGGGTTGGGTGGCGTAGGTGCACCACGGCGTCTACCGCAGCGACGACGGCGCGGCCAGCCGGTCGTCCATACCGGTCGGGCCGCTCCGTCGGACATCTGGAGGACGGCAGGAACAGCGCCACCGGCTGACTGAGGTGCGCTCTTCCGCCAGCGCGGCATCGTGTCCAGGACTGCCCAGCTGGCACTGTCGGGAACCTGCGGACACGGCCGCGAAGACAGGATGCACGTCGAACGCGGTGGTCGAGCAGTGAGCCGCGGTTGATGTCGTCGTGATCAGTTGGTGCTCGGATGGCCGAAGGCGACGGTGACATTCTTGAAGCCCAGTGACTGCAGCAGGTTGACCAGCATGGCCTTGGTGTTGCGCTCGGCGTCGGTTGCCAGCTCGCTCTTGCCGGCCGCCTGTTGGATGTCGCGCTGCGCCAGTTCATAGAGCGCCTGCTGGGAGTTCGGGTTGCCGTTGAGGAACTCGTTGATCCTGGTGAACAGTCCTTGCTGCTGCGCGTAGACGTAGGACTGCTTGACGTCCAGTGCCGCTGGCGCCAACTGGGCGTGGTCCAGTGTGATCGTGGCGGACAGCCGGTCGTCCGACACCTGGACGGCGTTGCCGGTCAGATGGGAGAAGTCGACGTACGCGCCCACTGTGCCGACACCGACGAACATCGTGTCGCTGCCATCCAGGAAGCTGGGCAGGAACGAGTTGCCCGACGAGATGTCCACCACGACCTGGAAGGTGCCGCTGGCGGCCTCGTACCGAGACATCTGGACGATCGACTGGAGCAGAACGGGTCCGGACCGCTCCTGTGTCGTGTCTGCGAATGGATTGCGCAACTGGGGTAACAGCTGTACGGCCGATCCGACCAACACGGCCCCCAAGAGGAGGATTGCCGCGACAACCGCAGCGATGGCACGTCTGCGCCAGGTCCCCATGCGCACTTGACTCCCTTCGGTGCCAGTACGGTGCTACCGACGGTTCGATGACGCGGGCTGATGGGTATTCATCGTAGGGGAAATGCGGGGAGGCGCAGTGCGTAGATCGCTCTGGCTGTGGTTGTTGCTGGCCGTCCTCGTGGTGCTGCTGCTCGGCCTGCTGTTCGGCGGCTACCGCAAGGGCACCGTGGTCAACGCGCCCAGCCCAACCTTCCCGGCGCCCTCGCGAACTGTGGTCGTTGGCTGAGCGCTACCTCGGCGCGACGCCACTGCGCATCGGCCGCTGTCAGCCGGCGCCGAGCTGGTGCAGGCGATCGCGGTGCTGGCCCGAGCGCAGCAGGACGCGGTGGGGAACCGCGGACAGCTGTCCAACCAGCTGCGCTCGCACCTCAAGCGCTGATGGTGTCGAACGGAACCCCGCTATGGGTCTCCGAGTTGCTGCCCGGCGCAATCCACGACCTGATCGCGGCCCGTGGACCGGTCCTCGCGGCCCTGTGGCCGTACCCTGGAGGTGAACCTGTTCGGCAATGGCACGGAAACCGCAGCGACCCCGGATCCCCCTGAACCCGGGGTCGTGCTCGCCGATTTCACTCAGCCGAAGTTTCCGCATACAATCTGAACACTATCGATGCCCGCGCATGCCGTAAACGGGGGTTGGTCGCCCATGTAAATAGGAAAACCCGCCCAGGTGTGCGGCGGAATGTTAAAGCCTTTGAGGCCGAGTGTGACACCACCTCTCTTGGCCCACAATGCCGCGGCCTGTGTAGTGGGGTACCCATTGAGTGCGTTTACCGCTAAGTAACCGTTTGTCCAGTCCATTGATATGCATTCGGTCCAGCTATGGTAGGTGTTGCACCACTGCTCGACGTTGTCGGCGTAGGCCGGCGATGCGACCAGCACGGTGCTGGCGCCGATTGCGGCCACGGCGCCCACCGCGGCCGAGAGCCGGCGCCGCCGGGCAATGCCGGCCATGAGTGCCGCTATGAGGGTCTTTCGTCTCGTTCGCATGGATTCTATCCTTTCTTCCCGTTTGAGAACATGGCGGCAGCACCCGGTGGCTCCGGCTACTCAGAAGTGAGAGTGGGGCCTTACGGGGTGGACCCGGTTCGCCGCCCCCACCCGTCAGCCAACGGCATCCCGGGCGAGTTGTGGATGGTGAGGCCGTTGATGTGGGCGTGCACGGCGGTCGGCCGTCACTCGATCTCGGTCAGGACCGCGGTGATCCGACCGAGGACCGCGTCGACGCTCTCCGTGACCATCGGGTGCATGGACTCATCGACGTCGAAGGCGTATGTGACCTGGGTGGTGCTCCCGTCTGGGGCGGGAGTCAGCGTGATCGCGGTGACGGCATTGCCGGGGACGGTCATGACCAGCCGGCTCGGCTCGGACACCTCGTCGTAGCGGCCGGTCAGCGATATCTCCTCACCGTCAGACGAGATCACGGTCGCCTGCCAGGATCCCCCGGTGCGCACGTCCAGCACCGCCGTCCCGTGTTTGGCGGGCAGCCAGCTGGCAAAGTGGCGGGGCTGGGTGAGGACCTCCCAGACCGTCTCGCGCGGGGCTCTCAGAGTGCGGTTGACGGTGAACTCGCTCATCTGCGTCCTTCCTGTCGCCGGCTCCGCCGAGCCTGCGGCCCGCGAGCAGGGCACGCGCGAGTGGTTGAGCCCGGCTGAATTCACGAGCGACTGTAGGAAGGGCAGAGGACTGGTCACAAGGCCAATTTCCGGCCAACATCACTAGGCCGATTTCAGTCGTTCGGCACTCGTGCGGCGGTAATGTCGCCCCGGTGGACGTTCACGTCAGCCTGCTGGGGCGGGCCGACTTGGCCGGCGAGATCTACCGCCAGCTCCGGGCCGCGATCATCGCGGGCCGTCTGCGCGCCGGTGACTCGCTGCCGCCGACTCGGGAGCTCGCCCGCCGGCTGAGCGTGTCGCGCGGCACCGTCGCGGTCGCCTACGACAGGCTCAGTGGCGAGGGCTACGTGACCGCCCGGACCGGTGCGGGCACATTCGTGAGCGACGGTGCCGCCCGCCGCGCACCGGCAGCGGAGGCGGCCGAGGGTGTGCTGCGGGCTCGACCGATCTGGGAGCACATCCCCGTCTCGGCCGTTTTCGCAGCCCCCGCCCGCTATGACTTCCGCACCGGGCTGCCCGACGCGAGCCGGTTCCCGTTTCCGACGTGGCGTCAGCTGATGGCCCGCGAGCTGCGGGCCTCGGCCGTCGGCCGAGGCGAGTACGGCGACCCGGCCGGGCATCCGGCGTTGCGCAGCGCGATCGCGCGTCACCTGGGGGTGTCTCGCGGCGTCGTCACAACGCCCGAGCGTGTCACGGTCACCAACGGCACCCAGCAGGCGTTCGACCTGATCGCGCGAGTCCTGCTGGCGCCGGGTGAGCGGATCGCCGTCGAGGACCCGGGGTACGCGCCGGCCCGGCGACTGTTCCAGTCACTTGGGCTCGATGTCACCGGCGTTCCGGTCGACGAACACGGTCTGGTCGTCGACGCGTTGCCGGCCGACGCTCGACTGGTGTACGTGACTCCGTCCCATCAGTACCCCCTGGGATCGGCGATGTCCCTGCCGCGTCGGATGGCCCTGCTCGAATGGGCGAACCAGCACGACGCGGCCATCATCGAGGACGACTACGACAGCGAGTTCCGCTACGGCGGCCGTCCGATCGAACCGCTGTGCACGCTGGACGTCGGCGGCCGCGTCCTGTTCGTGGGCTCCTTCTCCAAGGTCATGCTGCCGACGTTGCGGGTCGGGTTCGTCATCGCGCCGCCCGCGCTGTGCGGGGCGCTTCGGTCCGCGAAGTACGTGGCGGACTGGCACACCAACCTGCCCACGCAGGCGGCACTGGCCCGGTTCATCGACGATGGGCATCTCGCCCGGCACATCCACAAGATGAGGGTCGTTTACCGACAGCGTCATAACCGGATCACGGAAGCCTTGAGCGGACCGCTGTCCGCGCACCTTTCGGTCATCGCGTCCGCTGCCGGTCTGCACGTCAGCGCAACCGCCCGGACCGCATCCGCCGACGAGGTGAAAGGAGTGGCCGAGCGGGCCCTTGCCACTGGAGTCGCGGTCCAGCCACTGTCGACGTTCCGGATCACTCAACCGTTCCGGGCCGGCCTGGCGCTGGGCTACGGGGCAATCGAGGCCGACGACATCGACGAAGGACTGCTGTGGCTCGCGCGGGCATTCCAGACCCACGGTCGGGCCCTTCGTGTGACCGAGCGTTGAGCGGCGCACAGGGCTGACAGGAACCGAGGGCGGCGCACCGACGCAGGACTTCTGATGGCAGGAGTCGTGGTGGGTAGCCTGCTGGCTTCTGCCGCCATGAGCCACGCGGCGACGGCGCTGCCGGCCAGCACCATCCACGTTGCGAGGTATCCCCAGGCGGTCACGATCACGCCCGAAGGCAGCCGGCGCCTAACGGTCCGAACGTCAAGGGCTGCCAGTACGACCTGGACGCCTACGACGTCCTGATCGCCAACCAGGGCTGCTGATCGGTGCGGGGTGCCGCGCCGCGGCACCCACACGTCGCCTGTTCAGACGGTGACGCCGGCCTCGGCCAGCAATGCCTCGTGGATCTGTTGAAGGTGCGACGGCTGCGCGGCCAACGCTGGCGGGATCGCCGACGCGGCGGGCGCAGTCACGCCGGCCAACGGGTCGTCCGCGCGCGGCGAGGTCAGGGTCAGCACACCGCCCACGTCCGGCGCCGCGGCGTCGCGGCGGGTCAGCGCGGGTAAGGACCACCGGCGTTCGACGGTCGCGAGGATGCTGGTGTGGTCCAGTGGAACGGCTCCCGGCGCGCGGAACACGGTGCCGGCCTTGATCAACGGACTGACCAGGACGGTGGGCACCCTGGGGCCGAAGCGGGTGAAGTCGAAGCCGAACTCGCCCGCCGAGGAGTCCGGCGGGGTGGCGCCCCACGGCGGTGGCACGTGGTCGTAGCAGCCACCGTGCTCGTCGTAGGTGATGATCAGCAGTGTCGAGTTCCAGGCGGGGCCGCCGCGCACGGCGTGGTACACGTCGAGGATCAGCTGCTCGCCGCGGGCGACGTCGTAGTTGGGGTGCTGGCTGTTGCCGGTCGAGCTCCACGCCGGCTCCAGGAACGCGTACGCGGGCAGCTTGCCGCCGGCCGCGTCGGCCTGGAAGTCGGTGAACAGTCCGGTGTTCGCCTTCGGCGCCTTGACCGTGTCCGGGAAGTCCATCTTGGTCAGCGGCGCGCTGGTGTCGCCGTAGATCCGCCAGCTGAGCTTGTGCTTGCCCAGCAGGCCGAAGACGCTGGGCACGGTGAACGCCTTGGTCTTGTCGTCGAGATGTCCCTGGCTGGTGCCGGCGCAGGCGAAAGCCCGATTGGGCATGGTCATGGTCGGCGCGGAGCAGTACCAGCGGTCGCACACGGCGAATCCGCGGGCCAGGCCGCTGAGCACCGGCAGCGTCGTCGGCGTGTGACACGCCATGATCATGTCCTCGGTGGTGCCGGGAACCACGTACCAGCCCCTGGCCTTGTTCTGGGCGATCGCGGCCGCGTAGTCGGTGACGAACCCGGTCATCGACGCGGCGGCGCCGCTCGCCGGCGCGGCCCGCGAGCCGTAGAGCTGGTTGTTGGTGGGGGCGTATCCCTCGCCGGGATCGGCGCCCGGCAGGAAGTACAGGTTCGGCGTCGTCGGCGTGATCTGACGGACCGGCACCGCCACGCCGTTGCTGCCGGGGCAGCTTTCCCTGCCGGTCAGGCCGTCGAAAGGCTGTCCGAGCGGAGAGACGTTTCCGGCGTCGTGGTACAGGTAGCCGAGCATGTGGTCGAACGACCGATTCTCCAGCATCAGCACCACGACATGGTTGATCGCGCCCAGCCCTGGCGTGCTCATCACGATTCTCCATAGGCACATCACGGCGACAGTTCCGTTTCCACGCTGCCGCCTCTCGGGTCGCGTCCACAAGGAGGGTGACTCGGATGGCCGTACGTACCCGCTACGCCTTCTGGTCTAATCGGTCGGTGGGCGGCTCACCAGTCGAACGACCAATCCCACCCGACGCCGCTCTGTGCCAGCGGTGCGTCGAGCCGGCATCTCCCGATGAGTACGAGGCTTGGCTGGCTGGCGACCGTCATATCACTCCCAACCTTCGTACGGCGGGGCTGTGGGGAATGACCACGCAATCCGCGACAAAACGGTCCACGGTTCGCGCACATTGGCGCCCGGCGTGACGATACTGTGACGGGGACGCCGGTTGACTATGCTCCGACCTCGGGGAAGGCGGAGCAGATGCACCCGATTCACCAGCAGGTCCACCGGAATGCGGAGCCGATCCCGGTCTCCCCAGCCGCGGACACCTCCGGCACGCGGTCCGTCGGCCGGCCAGACTCGCCACAAGCCGCCGGGCAGTCACTGCCGCCGACCGTGCGCCGGAGCATGGAGGCTGGATTCGGTGAGGACTTCAGCCGGGTTCGGGTGCACTCCGACTCGGCGGCCGCGGCGCAGGCGCGCCAGCGCGGCGTCCTGGCGTTCACCAGCGCCGACCAGATCGTCTTCGCAGCCGGCCAATACGCGCCACACAGCTGGCGGGGCGCCTCGCTACTGGCCCACGAGCTGGCGCATGTCGTGCAACAACGGCACCCCGGATCAATTGGCGGATCCGAGCAGGAGACCGAGGCCTGGGGCGCCGCACGCGAGGTGACACGCGGCCGAGCCGCTGAAGTGCGGCTGGGGGCCGCGGCCGGTCATGCCCAACACGCTGAGCCGGACGATCCGCTCGACCAGATCGTCAACGACGCGATCCTGCCTGCCGAGGGCCACAGCCCGGACCCGGGCGAAAGCACAGCGATCGGGTCCGCTGGCGAGCGCCACCAGTTCGGCGAGGCCAAGGCGGCACTGGAACGCGAGGGCTACACCGAGATCTACTTCAAGGACGACTTCCGGGGCTGGGTCAAGAAGGCCTTTCCGAACAAGAACGCGGCGCCCGAGGTGGTCGCGGTCGACCGGAATCGGAACCGGATCATGGTGGAGGACTTCACCGCGGGGCCGTGGAGCACTGCCGAGATGAAGGCCGGCGACCCTCGCCGGCTGCCCCAGGACTGGCCCAGCAGCCCTACGCGGAAGCCGCCCAGCCAGAAGATCGCCCACCTGGAGAAAACCATCGACTACGGGCGTCAACTCGTCCGGAACCTGCCGCCTGACCTCAAGGATGCGGGGATCACCGTCCGGGACCGCTACTGGAAGGCTGGCGGCGTGTCCCGGCAGATCGACATCACGCTGCCCCGGGCCACAGCACCCGCAGGGAGTGGTGGCGTTGCCCGGCCGGCCGAGGTTGAACCACCGCGAGCCACGGCTCCCCGACCAATGCCTCGGACCAGTGCGCCCGCCACACCCGAGCAAACTGCCGCACAGAGTCCATCTGAGCGGGCGCCGCGCATGCCGGAAGTAGCGCCACCGCGCGGTGGCACGCCCGGGGCGGAGCCGGAAGTCCGGGCCCCGAGGGTGCCCGCTGAAGCGGGCCATGCCAGTGCTGGTACCGGTCTGGCGATCTTCGGGCTGCTGCTCGTCCTGGGCACGCTCATCCCGGACCCGACCGAGCAGGAACAACTCCAGGAGGCGCTGCGGAACGCGTTGAACCGGGCCGAGTCCCAGGCCCGGCTCCGGCAGGTCGAGGGGGAGCTGGCCCAGGCCAAGGGCTTCGCGTACGAGACGATCTCGTTCACGATCAACTACGAGGTGATCCAGTCCCCGAAGCCGGCCGCCTTCCCCAATTCGATGCGCGTCACGGGCATCGACATCGTGCGGATCGGCACGAGCATGAGCTTTGTCGAATCGTCCAGCAAGGTTGACCCCGTGGACAAGCCCGCCAACGCAAGCCCGGTGTACGGCGGTGGCTGGCACTGGCCGGCGCACCGGTCGGTGACCACTTCTGTCCAGACGCTGACCGGCGAGCAGGTCGCGCGCAGGGCCGGCGAGAGGATCTCACCGGCAGACCTGCGGACGGTGGCCATGCTGAGGTCGGACACTGAGATCCGCGACTGGGTGGCCGCGCACTCGAAGGAGACCATCGCCGAGGTCGCCACGGACATGAAGATCCGGCTGCTCAATCGGCTGCTCGACGGGTGGGTCAGTGACGAGGACATGGCTGCTGTCCGGGCCATCTGCGGCAGCGTGTCGAGCCCGGCGGAGAGCAGTCCGATCCGGGCGGCGATCGAGCCGAGGGCGATCGAACTCGGCTTCGGCAACAGGGCACGACTGCGTGTCTTCCTCAGCCGACTGCCCTGAGCTTCCTGTGTGGGCACGGCGCTCATGGCCGCGAACGCCCATTTTCCCCCATACGAGGGAAAGGCGCCCGGAGCGCATCGAGGAACGGCGCACGACGGATGATCAACCCGCTAACCGTCACTAGCCATTGGCATACAATGCAAATCCGCCCGGCCTTCAGACGATGTGCTGTCGAACCGAATAGTTCACCCGGTCTGCGCTACGCTGACGGCCATGCAGGCCGGGGGACCGCGCGACGGAGACATCCACAACATCTTCAACGGCACAGCCGAGATCGTCGTCCAGTTCCGGGACATCTACGGCGACATGCACATCCATCGTGCTTCCCCGCCGAAGTCGCCAGTGGAGACGGCCGCCGCGGCGTTGGCGGAGGCCGTCTTCCGACAGTGGCGCGAGGAGGCGAAGGTCTGGGAAGTCGGTGGTGACCGGCCCACCCTCGCAGTGCACTGGAAGCCCCGGGGTCGGCAATTCCTCCGCTCCGGTCTCGACCTCAGCGTCACCGCACCCACAGATGTCCGGCCAGACGAGCTCGCGGTGGACTTCATGGCATTGCAGCCGCGCCGGATGGTGATCCTCGGCGACCCGGGAGCGGGCAAGACCTCCCTCGCTGTGCTGCTCACCCTGGAGCTGCTCAGAGGAGCCCTTGAAGAGCGCGCCGACACCGAGCGGCCTGCCCTGGTCCCGGTGCTGTTCACCCTGACCTCCTGGAACCCACACCGGGAGGAGTTCGGCGACTGGCTGGTGCGCAGGCTGGCCGAGGACTACCCAGGCCTCCCACGAATCAACGGACGGCACCCCGCGCGGGAGTTGTGGAGCACGAGTCGCTCGACGGTGCTGCCGGTGCTCGACGGCCTCGACGAGATGCCCCCTGACCACCGCACCACCGCGGTGAAGTCGCTCAACCGCGCGCTCTACGGAGAGATGCCCCTTGTCCTCACGTCGAGGACAGCCGAGTTCGACGCGGCCGCCCACGAGGTCGCGTTGCGGGGCGCGGCCGTGGTCGAGGCCCAACCGGTCCCGGTCAAAGAAGTGGTGGACTACCTCTCCCGTAGCTACGCTCCGCAGGGGCAGCTCGGGCGATGGCAGCCGCTGTTCACCCACCTGCGCGAACATCCGCGAGGCCCGGTCGCCTCGGCGCTGTCCACCCCGCTGATGATCTGGCTCTGCCGCACCGCCTATGCGACCCCCGCCAGCGAACCCGGGTCGCTCACCAGTCGAGCGCAGTTTCCGTCTCGCCTCGCGGTGGAGGAACACCTGCTCGACCAGTTCGTCCCCGCGGTCTTCACCGACGATCTCCCATCCGGGGACCGCCTGGAGCCGCCACGCCGCTGGCCGCCCGACCGAGCCCACCGCTACCTCCGCGCGCTCGCCTCGCAACTGCAGTCGAAGGACAGCACCGAACTCGCCTGGTGGCGCCTGCACCGCACGCCGCTCGGCTGGACGCTGGCGCTGCCGCTGCTGGCTGTGCTGGGCAGCGTCGTCTCCGAAGCGGCCGTACTGCTCGGTGTGGCCGTTCATCGGAGCATGGGCGGCCGCGGGTTCGTGTTCGCCGATGGACTGGGCGGGATCGGCGTCGCGACCGCCCTCAGCGAGGGTGCCTTGCTTGGCCTCGCGCTCCGAGCCGTCCTGTCCACCTGGTACGGCGAACTGCGACTCCGCGAGCCGCGACGCCGGGCTTCCTTGCTCCGGCCAGTGGCGGCCCTGCGGTCGGCAGCACAGGTGACCACCCGATGGCGGGCCATCGGGTCCTGCTCCATCGCTCTGTTCATCGCCGGGGCCAGCATGGTGCTGACCTCGCTGCAGAACAGCTCGATTCCGTTGCTGGCCGTGGCCGGCGGCGGCACCCTGCTGGCGATCGCGGTCGCCATCGTCTTCACCGCCCCGGCCGGAGTAGGCGAGGCCACCTCGCCCACATCGCTGCTGCGGGCCGAACACCACGCGGTGCTGCTGACCGCCTGCGTGATCGGCCCGCTGCTGGGGGCGGTGTGCGCGTCCTGCTATCGCCCCCAATCTGTGGTGGTGGTGCTGGCGGAGGTGGTGCTGGGTTGGCTGGGGGCGGTGTCGTTGCTGCTGCTGATCAGTCCGTGGAGCGGCTGGCTGCTGGCCAAGGTGAGCCTGGCACTTACCCGACAGGCTCCGTGGATGCTGTTGCGGTTCCTGCGGGACGCCCACCGGCAGGGCGTGCTCCGGCAGTTCGGAGGCACGTACCAGTTCCGTAGTGCCCGACTGCAGCAGCGGCTGGCCCGGGACGTGCCGCCTGGGCGGGTGGCTCGGTTCCAGTTCGGTTTGGGTGGCCGGCCCCGACTGGCGCCCGAGGCGATCACCTTCACCTCTGACGCGGGTGTGGCCTTCCGGCTGCGGGTGCGGCGACTTTCCCTCGGCCCACTGGTCGCCTCGCTGCCGCTGGTCGGCGTGCTGACCGTCCGCGCAGCGGTGCTGCAGGGCGCGAACTCTCCAGGACTGATCTGGATACCCGCTGCGGTCATCCTCGGTTTCGCGGCCCTGCTCTCCGGAATCTCCTGGCTGCGGCCGCGGGCTGTGCTCGATCTGCGGATCAACCGGGATCGCATCGAATGCTCCGTCCGCAAGAAGTACGGGGTGCGGTACGAGTGGTCCACCGTGGAGGAGGTCGCCTTCCGCCGGACACGTCGTCGGGGCCGGCAGACCGGGCTGTATGGCATCCATGTCCGGCTCGTCTCAGGCACCGAGGTGCCCGCCAAGTACCCACGCAGCGACAACTCCTGGTATGTCGTCTGCGTCCTCGGACTGCGTCGCCGACCACCGCTGGAGATCGAAGAGGCGCTGCGCGAGTACGCCGCCGAACGCTGGCGTGCCCCGGTCCTCTCCGAGGTCTCGGCCCGTCCTCGGCCGCCGATCCGGCTGGACGCCCACCAGGACAACTTCGCCCGCTGGGAGAACGAGCTGAGGGGCCCGGAATAGCCCGGAGTATTCTCTGAGTTGCGACACACCCGCCGCAGAGCGGGCCTCACCGGATGCGGTGACGTCAACCCCCGTGCGCGCCCATGTCAATGGATCTCGTCAACGATGATATGTCAATCTTCGTTGACCCGGGCCTTTTGGGTGGTCTCACTGCGACATCTTGCTCGCCGAGCTGATCCTCGCCCGGTGGACGGAGTCATCCGCGTCCGCGACGCGAGGGCTTGACGATGCTTGTCCGGTGCTGCATAACGAACTACTGGCGGCCGATGGACGTCCTCGTCTCAAGACGGCGTGCGTTGGACCTCTACCTGCGGAAAGGGCGAGGACCGGCCGGCCAGCAAGGGGGCGGCCCGGCTTCGGGCCACGTGCTCGACGAAGGCCACGAGGTAGGCGTTGGTGATGGTGAGCGCGTCGTCGCCGTCGATGGCGCCGAGCGCGAGTCGGGATCGAAGCGGCGCGGCGAGGTAGTAGCCGCCGTAGTCGCTGAAGTTGAAGTGCATGGATCCGTCGAGCTGGTAGCACCAGATTGGTCCGGTGCTCGCGGCGAACAAGGCACGTGCGGTGTCGCGGCTGGACTGGTCGGCGGGGTCGGACGGCTGGCATGTTCCGGTGACGCAGGAGTTCTCGCTGCCGATGAGCAGCATCGGCTTGTCGAGTCCAGTGTGGACAACCGCGCCGTACTGCGTGCCGTCGAGGTCGGCGGCGCCGGCGCAGCGCCGGTCTGAGTGGCAGGCTTCCAACGCGGCGGCGCCGCCGAAGGAATGCCCGAGGTAGACGGTCGTGGCCGAGTCGATGTGCCCGGCGAAGCGGCCCCTCGTGTCGAGTGCCGCGGCCTGCGTCGCGGCGAAGCGGTCGTCGGCCGCCCAGACGTCGATCAGTCGGTCGCCGGCGGTTTGGGCCTGCCCGGCGTGCAGGTCCGCATTGTCGAAGGACGGCGGGTTTCCGGCTTCGCTGGCGGAAACAGTCTGTCCGTTGAGGACGGTCAGGTTCGCGCTGTACGTGGGCGTGACGCCGGCGACCAGGTATCCGTGGCTGGCCAGGTTTTCCGCCACGACGGTGTACTGCGGCGCGGCGAATCCGAGTCCGGGTTCGAGGACGATGACGGGGAAGCGCCCGGAGGCAACAGGAACATCGGCGAACGCATGGACTCGCACGTTGTCGAAGCCCGTCTCCGCCATTCCCGCCACACCGCCCATGTGCAGTCCGGCCCAGGCGCCAGGCGCATAAGGAGCCGGTTGCGCGCCCGGACCGGGCGAAGCCGGGTACCACAGCCAGACGGACAGTTCGCGTGCCGTGCCGGGGTGGGGCGCCAGCGGGTCGGTGCGGGCGTGGTCGGTCCAGTCGACCGTGGTCCGGCCGACCGGGAACGAGCCGGTGGGTGCGGGCAGAGTGACCGGCTGGGCCGACCTGATCGCGACGTAGCCGACGTAGCCGCCCAGCACCACGACCAACACGAGTAACAGCAGGAGCAAGGTCCGCGGCCACCGGCGTCGCCGGTCACCCGGCGTGACGTGATCCATGGCGCGATAGTACACGGCGCGTACTACGCGGTGCGTACTATCGCGGTGCGTACTATGACGGCGTCGGCACGGAGGGAATGCATGCACAGCAACGACGCCCAGATGTTGGTGCTCACGGTTCTCGCGGAGGGCCCGCTGCACGGGTACGCCATCAACACCGCCATCGAGGCGTTGACCGGGAGCCGGCTGCGCCCGGGCAGCCTGTACGGCGCCCTCGCCCGCCTGGAGGCTCGCGCACTGGTCGAGGCCGCCGCGGCGGAGACGGACGAGCGGGATCGGCATCGCACCGTGAGCATCACCACCGCCGGTCGCGACGCCCTGCGCACGGAACTCCAGCAGATGGCCCGGGTCGCCGAAGCGGGCCTTCGCGCACTGGGACCTGCGCCGGCATGAACATGTCCACGGCGCTGACACGGCTCTACCCGCCGGCGATCCGCCAGCGGTGGGGGCGCGACATCGCCCGCGAGGTCGAACTATCCGGACCGCGCGCCTGGCCCGACACGGTCATCGGCGCCGCGAAACTGTGGCTGCACCCCGGCGACTGGCCGGAGACCAGCCCGGGGGAGACCGGCCGCGTGGTCACAACCGCACTCTTCGCGGTCGTCACGGCGCTGGTGCTGGTGTTGCGCGCGGCCGGCTCGACCCCGCTCACCTCTTCCGTCGACCGCCTCGGCACAAGCACCTGGCTCGTGCCGGTCGTGATCGGGTTGGCGCTGTCCATCCCTTTGCCGCCACTGCACGGCGACACGTTCGGCCGCCTGGCAGCCGCAGCGACCCGCAACCTCGCGATGCCCGTCCTTCCCCTCGTGGCGCTGTACGTGCTTGCACACAGCGGTCTTGCCGACCACGCCGTCGGTCCGCAGCGCATTCTGCTGGTCATCTACTACTGGGCGACGCTCGGCTTCGTCGGGATCGGCCTGTGCTTGCTCGTCGCCCGCGTCAGCCGGGTCGCCGTCATGCCAAGCAAGCGCAGGCTCTCTGTCGCGTTGTCGCTGACCGGAACCGGACTGTCGCTTGCCGCGGCAGAAACCTTCGCCACGGCTGTTCGAACCGCCGTCGACATCGAACTGTTGACACTGTGCTGCGGACTGGCCGGGCTGGCCGCCGCAGTGCTCACAGCCGCCGTTGACCTCCGTCGCATTGCCCGTCGGCACTAGGACCGATTCATTTCAGTCAAATCTAGCGCTTCACTTCCCCCTTCGAACGCGCTCGAAAGTCTCGCCCTGCGGCGTCGGCGTCGGACCCGGCGTCACGAGGGCGAAATCGTCGTGGTCGCTGGCCGTGTAGATCATCGCCCCCGCCAGGCCGAGTGGGATCAGGGAGCGCAGCTCGCCGATCGCCGCCCCGGTCCAGGGCTGGATGAACGCGGGGTCGGCGTACAGCGCCTCGTCGGCGGGCGAGTTGGCCGGGTCCGCGTTCCATTCGGTGATTAGGAACGGGAGCGTGCCGCCGATGGCGCTCTGTTCGGCGGCGTTGACCGCGGTGGCGTGCTTCGTCCAGTTGGCCAGGTGCGAGGTGCACGTGCTGGTGTTCGCCGCGGTGCACACGTACTCGTGCCAGGAGACGAAGTCCGGCCGCGGGTGCGCACCGGCGACGAACGTGCCGACGTAGCCGGGATCGCTCTGGTAGTTCGCCGGGCCGACGAACTTGTAGCGGTCGGGTGCGCCGGTCTTGATCGTGCTGATCACGGCGTTCCAGGACGTGGTGTACCGCTGCGCGGTGACACCGTGAGCCAGATCGTCCTCGTTGCCGTATTCGAGATAGACCGGGTGATCGCGGAACACCTGCCTCACCAGTTCCAGGTCGTGCAGGTCGCGCACCAGCACGGCGTTGTCGTCAGGCAACTCGCCGGGACCGTTGAGGATCACGACGGGAATCGCGCCAATGTTCCGCACCGCCCGCAAGGCGTCGCTGAGGACGGCGTCGCTCAGGCTCGGCCGCATCGGCACGCGGACGAACGGCACGTGCCACGATCGCAGCAGCCGCTGCGTCCCCGGGTCGTCCTTGACTTGGTCGGCGTTGCCGTACAAGGACAAGTTCAGGCCGAACACGGACCGTCCGGGCGTGGCGGCTTCCGAGTGCGGGCCGGCGGTCAGGCCCACGGCCACCGACATTGCGGCGAGCAGCCGGGTCAGGTTTCGCATCGCACCAGCGTGGCGGCGGCTCAGCGTGGTCGGCGGCGTCGCCGACCAACGGTGAACCACATTCGAACCACCGTCACCAGGTGACCGCGCCGACCCAGATGATCAGCGGCTGGTCGGTGACCGAATAGACCTCCATGCCCAGGGTTTGCACCCGGTCCACGGTCGGGACCGTCCAGGTGTAGCTCTGCCAACCCGACTGAGCGGACAGCGTCAGGTGCGAGTCGCTGGGGGTTTCCAGCGACCAAAGCGGTTTGTACTTGGAGTCGTACACGAAGAAGCCAATGCCGTCGCCGGGGTGCGGGTCGGGCGCGCGCAGGTAGACGGTCACCTTCGTGCCGGAATGCACGGTCTTCAAGCCGTGCGCCGTGCAGGTCGCGAAATCGCCCGCGGAGTTGGGCTTGCTCACGATGACCTGCAACGTCTTCGCACCGTGGTAGATGATGTTCTCGGTGCCCTGGGCCTGGCCCACCTGGCCGCCCCAACAGACGCCCCAGCTCGCGACCACAGTGCTGCTGTCGACCGGCGGCGGCGCGGACGACGACGGCGTGGTGTTCGCCGAGGACGGCGTCAGCAAGTGCAGGCCGAGGCCCGCGGCGACGACCAGCAGCAACACGACGGCGGCCACCACCAGCCAGCGCGCCCGCCGCCAGCGCGGTGGCGACGGCGGCGACTCGACGTTGGGTTCGGTCGGCTGTTCTGGTTGCCGTAGCAACAGATCCGCCTGGTGGTTGGCGCGTTCGGCAAGCGCCTTCTCACGGAGATTGCGCAGCGCGCCGTCGGACACCTCGAACACACGCTCGTACGCGACGATCAGGTCTTCCGGCGGGATACGACGCCCGTGCTCGTAGTCGACCAAGGTGCCGTGACCGCTCAGTCCGAGTTCACTGGCCAACCGCCGCAACGACATTCCCCGGGCCACCCGCCGGGCTCGCAACTCCGCGCCGAGCCGACGCGCGCAGTCGACGCTCCCAGAGTCGGACATGGGCGCAAACGTAGCGGCTGTCCGACAACGCTGTCACCAGAAGCCGCCAGCTGCCCACTCTTGGCCTATCGACGGCGGCCTGATGCCGCCGTCATTCGGCCACCGCCAGGGCTCCGCCATCCAGTTCCAGCACCACGCGGGTCAGATCGGCCTTGTTGCCCAGACTGAGTTTCACGCGGGCGCGGGCCACGTAGGTGTCCACGGTCGGCTTGCTCACCCGCATCCGGGTCGCGGTCTGGGCGTGCGTGAGACCGCTGGCGATCCACCGCAACGTTTCGTGCTCACGCGGGGACAACGCGGGCCGGCCGCCGCGCGGGCGTGCTCCGACCATCGTCAACCGCGGCCAGGCCTGGGACTGCAGGATTCCAACCAGGCCGGCGGACACCGCGAAGCCGCCGCCGAGCACTGTGTGCGCGGCCGACCGGATCACCCGGTCCTCGGCCAGGCCGGTGAGGTAGCCGTTCGCGCCGGCCTGGATCGCGTTCATGGCGTCGGATGGCGTGTCCGCCCCGCACACCACCAGCACCTTGGTTTCCGCGCGCAGCGTGATCACGGTCTCGGGGACGGCCGCCGGTCCGCCGCACGGGCCGAGCACCACGAGGTCGAGGGGGCCGAGGTCGGTCAGGTCGGTCACCGCGCCGACCGCGCCGACGATCGTCAGGTCGATTCCCGTGAGAATCGACTCGAGCCCCCTGCGAACGACCGGTTGGTCGGCCACGATCGCCACCCGGTCCATCACCTTCACCATCTGCCCCGCCTCCGACACGCCCCGTGCGCCACACCGTCGACGGCAACGATGCGGCGCGGGCGTTCGGCCGGACAACGCCGGTGACCACGGCCGATCCATTCTCGAACCAGGCGCGGACCACGTCAGCCCCAGTTCACCGCGTCGAGGTAGAAGGTGACCGTGGACCCGGTCGACTTGAAGAACTGCACGCCGACCTGGGTCGCGCCGCCGCTGTAGCCGGCGCAGACGTAGCTCAGCTGCTGCCAGCCACCGCCGGCCGAGACGGTGGTGAAGGCGTTGTTGTAGTGCCAGGCGCCGTTGCCAGCCTGTTGCACGAAAATCTTCGCGCCCACGCTGCCGGACACCGCGGATGGCACGCGCACCCAGGCCGTCACCGTCTGGCCGGCGACCGGGCCGCTCCCGGACGTGTTGGCCCGGACGTACGGGAAGTCGTTGCTGCCGGAGGCGTAGTCCGAGACCTGGAGCGCACGGCTGCCGTTCTGGCCGCCGACGGCCGTGGAGTCCGCGACGTTCGCGTCGGTGCCGGCGGGGTTCCAGCCGTCGGCGCCGTCCTCGAACGAGTACCGGACCGACGCCGCCGTGCGGGGCGCTCCCGCGGCGCCACCCCCACTGCTGCCTCCGCCACCACCCCCGCCGCTGCCTCCGGTGGACCCCTGACCACCACTGGAGGCA
>Ga0307511_10000052_pt1 | contig 96724 bp, 80 predicted proteins | sample 13_EM_MG_FD_200266 | JGI IMG/M metagenome (GOLD analysis project Ga0307511, IMG submission 200266) | Populus trichocarpa ectomycorrhiza microbial communities from riparian zone in the Pacific Northwest, United States - 13_EM | ecosystem: Host-associated > Plants > Roots > Unclassified | place...
GATTGGCGTAAATCAGCGGATTCGCAAATCCGTGGGGGTGTCCGGCTTTCTGGTCCGCGAGTGCCATCAGCCCTGCGAAAATCGGGCTCGCGAGACTCGTGCCGCCGATTCGGTACTCGTCGTAGTGATTGCCCTCCGGAAACGCCTGCGTCTGCCCCACCAGATATCCAGTTTGCGGATCAGCGAGGGCCGCCACGTCCGGCACCCCGCGTCCGCCGAGATTCAGGCCCGCCGTCACCTGGTAAAAAGGCTCGTCAAACACAACACTGACGCCACCGCCGGCGCCATATAGCCACCCGGCGCGGGTGCATACGAGGGTGGTGCTGTTGCAGCCGTAGGTGCTCGTGCCCCAACCGGTTTCCACAGCCCGCTGATTGCTTTGCGTTACGCCGAGACTGGTTCCGCCAACCGCGGTGACCCAGGGACTCGAGGCGGGCCAGTCCGTCGTCGGGAACCCGAAGGTGCTCGACTCGTCACCATTGTCACCTGACGAGAAGTACACTCCGATACCTTCGATAGCTGCCTGCACCAGCGTGTCCTCCATCGGCTTCACGTAACCGGGTGGGAGCAGCTCCGTCGTCGAAAAACCATACGAGTTGGTTACGATCTGCGCCAGGTGCTGGTCCACGACGTGATTCATTGCCGCATCGAGATCCTGATAGTTGTTGGGCGCCCCGACATACACGATTTTCGCCGCCGGCGCCATACCATGCACGGCTTCAACATCGAGTGTCTCTTCACCATACCAGCCTTGCGGATCCTGTTTGGGATTTTGCGGCCGCCGGAAGGTGCCTGGAGCCACAACCTGCACCAGCTGCGCGGGGGTCATCGTCGGCAGGTCCCGATTGACGGACCATTGGTTCACATCCTGCAGAATCGTTGGTGAGGCGTATGCATCAATGATCGCGACCGTCTGACCGGCGCCATCGTAGCCCGTGCCCGTGATGCTGTACGCGCCTTTGATCTGATCAGGCGTATGGCCCCTCACCGCCCAGGGTGCGCTCGCCAGAGACGCAGACAGCTGCGTGAATCCCGTTGGAAAGGCATAAGGCGAGAGCAGCTGCGCCCAAAAGTCCGACAGCGGTGGCGAGTTTCGGAATCCCCCCGCTGGCGGCGCATCCTTATCGACCCGGTGATTGGTCTGCACGAACTGGTAGCTCTCATCGAGACCCACGACAGCCTTCACCGTGCCTGCGAGCGAGCTGGGAATCGACAGGAGGCTCTCGGGTGAGCGTACCAACTGCCCCTTGACCTTGAAGACACCGAACTGCACGCCGAAGGCGGCCTGTGCCTGCGCCAGCGTTCCCTCAGCCGCGATGTAATGATTGTTTTGGGGTGTATGTCGAATGTCGAACCCCTGGGCTTTGAGCCAGTTCTGCACTTTCGCAGTGTCTGATGCCGCTGGAGCAAAGCGGGCGCGGAATTGGTTTGCCGTGAGATACCGCCCATAAGCGGCATTGCCGGGATCGGAAACGGCCTTGGCCAGGGCTACCGCGCCCGCCGGGTCCGTCCAACCCAGGTACACACGAAACCCGACGGCGGTCGCCGGATCAGCGCCACCTGTCAGGTTCTTGTTGGTCGCCCAGGAGGGCACGCTTCCCTGCAGCGTGGTACGCGTGTTGTCAACAGGCGCGGCGCCGGCCGCACCGAACAACATGGCTGAAACGAAAAAACCGCAGGTGTAGCGGGTTCGCATGTTGAATCTCCCCTTCGTTCGAGGTGTGTTTATTGATTTGCCCCCGGGTGAGCCGCGTCAGCCGGGGAATCGCCCACATGTGGGGCAAATACTCTCACATAGGGTTGGCGCGCGCCTAGCCCTTGGCAGCAAGGCGCCGGTGCGCGGATGCGCGTGGCGCGCAACGGAAGTGCGCGAAGCACGGCTCGGTCCTAAGCGATTTCACGCTTCCGACATGCCGGTGGCTCACGCTGCAGTGCGGTATTGCCCGGCCAACCCGGTCGGCGTAGCTTAGTTAGAGCGCGCTTCGCGCGCGTGCGCTGAATGCCGCGCTGATTGTGCAGTGCGATTGGGAGCCGCGCGATGGTTGATGAAGGCAATACCGCCGTCGGCGCCAGCGCTGAGAAACATGACGCTGACATCCGCAGACTCAATGTACAACTCGAGAAGCGGGTAGCAGAACTCACACAGCAGCTCGACGCATCAGGCAAGGATCTGGAGAGCTTCAGCTACTCCGTTTCCCACGATCTGCGGGCGCCGTTGCGCGCCATCGACAACTTTTCCAGCATCCTGCTCAAGGAATACGGCGACAAGCTCGATGCGGAGGGCCGCCGGCTCATCGCGGTCGTGCGCAAGAACGCTGCCAGGATGGGCACGCTCATCAAGGATATCCTCGCCTTCGCCCATGCCGGGGACCGCGAGCTCATACTGGCCGACATCGACCTCGAAGCGCTCGCACGCGACGTGCTGGAAGAGCTGACGCCGTCGTTCGAGGGCAGGCAAGTGAGCGTGCAGATGCACGAGCTGCCTCACATTCGTGCCGATACCGCCGCCATCCGCAAGGTGTTGCTCCACCTGCTGGCCAACGCCATCAAGTTCACGCGTCCGCGCGAGCTGGCGCAGATCGAAATCCGCGCAACCGTCACCGGCCATGAAAGCGTCTGCTCGGTGAAGGACAACGGAGTTGGTTTCGAGCCGGAGTATGCGCACCGGCTGTTCGGCATCTTCCAGCGCCTGCACGACGCGGAGGAGTTCGAGGGCACCGGCGTCAGCCTCGGTATCGTCAAACGCATCATCGACAAGCACGGCGGCCGCGTCTGGGCCGAAGGCTCACCCGGCGTTGGCGCCACCTTCTATTTCTCCGTCCCCGCCGCCAACACCTAAAGGTCCAGCATGACCGACCCGCAACAAGAAATGGAGATCGTGCTGATCGAGGACAGCCCCGAGGATGCGGAACTGACGATCCGGGTGCTGAAGGAGCAGAATCTGGCCAACCGGCTGGTGTGGCTGAAAAATGGCGCGCTGGGACTTGATTTTCTGTTCGGCCGGGGCGCCTACGCGGGCCGCAACGTGGTCGGGACGCCGCGGCTGGTGCTGCTCGATTTGAGCCTGCCGAAGATCGGAGGACTCGAGGTTCTGCAGCGGCTCAAGGCCGATCCGCGCACGCGCAAGATCCCGGTGGTGGTGTTGAGCTCATCGACGCAGGACAAGGACATTCTGCGCACCTACGACCTGGGCGTGAACAGTTATGTCAGCAAGCCGGTGCACTTCGAGGCCTTCGCCCAGGTCGTCACCCAGATGGGCCTGTATTGGATGCTGATCAACAAGCCACCCATTGAGAGCTGACAGTCATGTCCGGGCAGCTGAAGATACTGATGCTGGAGGACGTCCCGGAGGAAGCGGAAGTCCTGCAGCGCGAGCTGCACAAGTCCGGGCTCGAATTCGTGGCCCGGCGCGTGCAGAGCCGCCAGGCGTTCGCGCAAGCGCTGGAGCAGTTCGCCCCGGACCTGGTGCTCGCCGATTCCAGGCTGCCGGCCTTTGACGGGCGCACCGCTTTGCAGATGGTGCGCCAGAAAGACCCGCTCATGCCGGTGATCATGGTGACCGGAGCGCTGGGTGACGAGGCAGCGGTCGAATTCCTGATCGCCGGCGCCAGCGACTATGTACTGAAGGACCGGTTGGCACGGCTCGCTCCTGCGGTTCGGCGGGCCCTTCGCGAGACCGCCATGAGCCGCGAGCGACAAGAGGCCGAGCAGAGAATCCGGCGTCTCACGCGGGTGCTGCAGATGCTTTCGGGTATCAACACGGCAGTCGTGCGCATCCGTGAACGACCGGCACTGCTGGAGGAAGCCTGCCGCATCGCCTATCAAGTTGGGCACTACGCCTATTCGTTCGTCGCGCTGATTGATCCCGGCAGGGGTATTGCCCGGCCAGTCGCGTGGACCGGAAAGGGTGCCGAAGACCGCAGTGGCGTGACTTTCCGCGTTGCCAACAGCTTGGACGCCGACTGTAGCGTGACCGGGCGCGTTCTACGCACTGGAGACATGATCGCATTTGATACCGCGAGCGACTACGACGGCCCGATATCAGATGTGGAGCGGATCGCGACGGTCACGAATTACTGCCTGGCATCGTTCCCGCTGCTCGTCGACAACACCCCCGTGGGCGCTTTCACTGTGGCATCAACGCAGGAGGGCATGCTCGGCGACGAGGAGCTCGACCTGTTGCAGGAGATGGTCGCCAACCTGTCATTCGCGCTCCAGTTCCTGCACAAGGACAGCGCGCTTCGCTATCTCTCCTATTTCGATCCGCTCACGGACCTCGCCAACCGCACGCTGTTGTGTGAGCGGGTCGCGCGCATGACCGGCCCGCCGCCGGGCGTTGTTGGCGAGACAGTGGTGGCTGCGTTCAACGTGCAGTGCCTCAGTCTCATCAACGATTCGTTCGGGCACCATATAGGCGACCTGCTTCTTCAATGCGTAGCAGACCGGCTGCGGCAGCGATTCGACGGCAGCGAGCGCGTGGCGCATCTGGGTGGGCCTGCCTTTGCCGTTGTGTTCCCTCGCGATGTGCTGACACCGGCGCCGCATGACCAGGTTGGCGATGCCTTTGCTGCCCCGCTGATCGTCAAGGGACGGGAGATCCCTGTCCCCGTCAAATGCGGACTCGCGCGCTTTCCGGCGGATGGCACCGCGGCGGAAACCTTGGTACAGAATGCAGAGGCGGCATTGCACGCAGCCGAAGCCGGTAGTTCCAGCTATCGCTACTACCGCAAGGAAATGAGTTCCAGCACCGCTGAGCGCCTTGCGCTGGAGCACCGCCTTCGCGGCGCGCTCGATCGGGGCGAATTCGTACTTTACTACCAACCGCAGATTCATCGGCGCGGCTCTCGCATCGTGGGTGTCGAGGCATTACTACGCTGGCAGGACCCGGAGCGCGGGCTCGTTGCACCAGGCGAGTTTCTTCCCGTGTTGGAATCGACGGGTTTGATTCTGCGCGTAGGCGAGTGGGTGCTACGCCAGGCAGCCGAGGATTGCCGCCGTTGGCGGCACTTTGACCTGCCGCCCGTACGGGTGGCCATCAACGTGTCGACAGCGGAATTGAGTCAGCCGGGGCTCGCTGCCCGGTTTCTGCGCCTCGCGGGCGCTCAGAGTGATTCCGGAGTTGACCTCGACCTGGAAATTACCGAAGGGGAGCTGCTCCAGGATTCGGCATCCGTCACCGAGGCCTTGCAACAGCTTCGCGCCGCAGGCGTCCGTGTCGCGATCGACGACTTTGGAACGGGGTTCTCGTCCCTCAGCCGGCTCTCGGAGCTGCCGATCGACATTCTCAAGATCGACTGCTCGTTCGTCAGGCGATTGACGCCGGATCGCGCATCCCACGCAATTGTCTCGACGATCATTGCGCTCGCCCGCTCCTACGATCTGGATACTGTCGCCGAAGGAGTGGAGACCTCGGCCCAACTGGAAATTCTCGCAGGGCTGGGTTGCGAAATCTCGCAGGGATACCTGCACAGCCCCGCGGTCCCCGCGGAAAAAATCGAGGCGTTGCTGCGCGCTGACCCGGACGCATGCGCCCAACAGGAAAGCCCATGAGCACTCACCCTGACTTGAAGATCCTGATGCTGGAAGATGTACCAGAGGAAGCGGAAGTCCTGCAGCGCGAGTTGCGTAGAGCGGGTCTTGCCTTCGTGGCACAACGCGTACAAACCAAGGCGGATTTCGAGGAGGCCCTCGATGAGTTTGAGCCCGATCTGATTCTGGCCGATGCCAAGCTCCCGAAATTCGACGGGCATAGCGCTCTGCAGATAGTCCGTCACAGAACTCCACGCATCCCCGTGATCATGGTGACGGGAGCGCTGGGGGACGAGGCTGCCGTCGAATGTCTGCTCGCCGGTGCGAGCGACTACGTGCTCAAGGATCGGCCGGCCAGACTGGGGCCCGCCGTTGTCAGGGCGTTGCAGGACGAAAAGGACAGGCGCAGTCGGGAAGCGGCCGAAATCGAACGCAAGCGGCTCGAACGAGCGTTGCGCGAGGCAGCCGCGGAGGAGAGAGGCCGGCTCGCCAAAGAACTGCATGACGGCCTCGGCCAGGAACTGACAGGTTTCGCGATGATGGCGGATGGGCTGGCCAAGCAGCTCGAGCGCTCGGGGGTGGCGGTTCCTCCGGAACTCGAGCGCCTGGCGAGCATGGCAAGACATGCCATCAGTGCCTGTCGCGACATCGCTCGCGGCCTATCTCCCCTGGGTGGCCCGCGAAGCGGCCTGACCGAGGCGCTCCGCGATTTGACAGATCGCGTTGCGGGTCCGCCCGGGCCGCGCGTCTCTCTGACGCTCGACCTGCATGCCCCCATCACGACATCACGCGAGGCTAGCGAACATCTCTATCGCATTGCGCAAGAGGCGCTGACCAATGCCATGAAGCACTCGGATGCAGCCACGGTGGAGGTGAGACTCGACGTTGATGACCACACCGTACGATTGCGCGTTCTCGATGATGGTGTTGGACCTCCGGAACCCGCCACGAAGTCTTCCGGACTCGGTCTGCAGACGATGCATGATCGCGCCGCAGCAATTGGTGGTCGCCTGTCAGTTGTTGCACGCCACGACCGGGGCACTGCCGTCATCTGCGAAGCTCCGCAGGGGACGAAGTTATCTTCGGCCACCGCGTAAGTCGCCGGATCTCAACACCCGCTTGGCGCTGCCTGCTGCAGGGGGCGCCGTCCCGGCCTCATCCGGCACGAACAAGGCGGCATGCCGTGCCAGGTCGAGATCCGTGCGCAGCTTCAGCTTGCGGCGCAACTGGTGTTTGTGAACGTCGACTGTCTTATCGGAGATGTTCAGGGCCCGTGCAATCGACTTGCTGGGCAGTCCAGTCTTCACCAGCAACAGGACTTCCTGTTCGCGTTTGGTCAGCCGCGGCGTGCCGTTTCGCCCGACGGGGAGCGGCTCGACACTGTCACCGGAGCCCTTCGCGAGCAAAGCGGCACGGATGCGGCGCAAAGCGGCCAGAATCTCGGCTGTCGGCGCCTGCTTCATGACATAAGCGGTGGCGCCCCGGCGCGCCAGTTCCTGCCCGACGACTCGCTCGTCTTCCATGCTGAGCATGAGGACCTGGGGCGGATTTGGGCGCATTGCGAGCGCATCGAGTACGCGGTCGCCATTCTCAGCTCCCAGCCCAAAATCCAGCATCACCACGTCGGGTGCCAACTCTTCAATTGCATGTAGCGCCGTGGCCACTGAATACGCCTCGCCTACGATCTCGAAGTCCGTCTCACCCGATAGTAGGAAGCGAAGGCCGGCGCGCACGCTCGCATGATCGTCCACGATCAGGAGCCTCGTAGGGGTGTGGCTATGCTGGTCCACCCAGTCAATCTGTCACTACGCGCGCCACATAACAAGTAATTCGTGCACACGCAAGCCTGCGCCCCTCAGGGAATCCTTCAAATGGCCCCCGTGAAGCGCTAAAGGAAGCCCCTAATGCGTGCACCTGCAGAAACCGGCTTTCATGCCGCTGTCGTATACGGGCGACTTTCGCCCTAACGCGATGCAACAGAAGCGAGTCCATGAACCGACCTGAAGCGGCGCGCATCCTCATCGTGGACGAAAATCGGGCCATCCACGATGAATATCGGAAGATCCTCGAATCTTCCGATAGTGACGGTGCGCTCACAGAACAGGAGCGCAGACTTCACGGCGACGCCGGCAGGCTGCGGTCGGGTGCACTCGAATTTCGCGTGGACTGCACGTCTGGTGGGCAGGAGGCGTTGCGTCTCGTCGAGCGGTCCGCGGGCGAGCATTTCCCGTATTGCGTTGCGTTCGTCGATTTGCGCATGCCGAGCGGATGGGAGAGCCTGGAGACGATCCAGTGGCTGTGGGCAGCGGACCCACGCCTGCAGGTTGTCTTGTGCTGCGCTCACTCGGAGTACAACTGGAAGCAGATCGCCGAGCGCTTCGGCCAATCCCACAAGCTGCTGCTCCTCAAAAAACCATTCGAGCCGATCGAAGTACTGCAGTTCGCGCACGCACTCACGCGCAAGTGGCGTAACGAGCGCGCGTTGCGTGACCAACTCGATTCACTCGAAAAAGTAGTTACCGCCAGTACCCAGGGGTTGGAAGCGGCCAATCGCCAGCTGCGGCACATGGCGACTCACGATGCACTCACTGCGTTGCCCAACCGCTCACTGTTCCACGACAGGTTGAATCAGGCCGTGGCTCACGCAAGCGCCTCGGGAGAGCGCTTTGCGCTGGCCATGCTTGATCTGGATCGCTTCAAGCTCATCAACGATTCCTTCGGTCATCGGGCCGGAGACGAGCTTTTGAGGGAAGTCGCGCGCCGCCTGACCGGTACATTGCGCAGTGTTGATACGGTCGCCCGCCTGGGCGGCGACGAGTTCGTGCTGATCATCAGGGAAATCGGTGCAGTGGAGGAGGCGACGCGGGTTGCGCAAAAAGTCCTGGACGCACTGCAGTTGGCGGTTCGGATAGGAGAGATCGACGTTCATCTGTCGGCAAGCATCGGCATTGCATTCTTCCCGTGGCACGGTACGACGCTCGAGACACTGTTTGCTCACGCCGATACTGCCATGTATGTCGCCAAGCAACGGGGCCGGAAGACCGTGCAGTGCTTCGCGCCCCACATGGACACCGTGACTCAGGAGCGAGTCCGGCTCGAAAGCGACCTGTATGAGGCGCTCAAACGCGATCAATTCGAACTGCACTACCAGCCCAAGGTCGACGCGGTTTCGCGTCGATATCGCGGCGCCGAAGCCTTGCTTCGGTGGCATCACCCGCAGCGCGGCCTCATCGCACCCGACGACTTCATACCCCTGGCCGAGGAGAGTGGGTTGATCGTTCCGATTGGCGAGTGGGTCGTGCGGGAGGCGTGCCGCCAGATCCGGGCCTGGCAGAACGAAGGCCTTTCGCCGGTGCGCATTGCCGTCAATGTCTCCGCTACACAATTCCGGCAACGCGATCTCATCGACATCGTGCGGCGTGCCCTGGACGACGCTGGGATTCCTGCCCGCCGTCTGGAAATCGAGTTGACCGAGAGCGCCGTCATGAGCAATCCCGACGAGTCGGCCGAAACCCTCGCTCAGCTGAGCCGCATGGGTGTCGCGGTCTCGGTGGATGATTTTGGCACCGGTTATTCGAGCATGAGCTGTCTGCACCGATTCCCGCTCGACAAGTTGAAAATCGACCGCAGCTTCATCAACGACCTGACGTCGAGCTCGGAAGCCGCGGCCGTCGTGCAGGGGATCATCGCCCTGGCGCACAGCTTGCGGCTGAAAGTCATCGCCGAGGGCGTCGAGACCGTGGAGCAGATGGAGTTTCTGAAGAGCCACGGGTGCGATCAGTACCAGGGTTTCTATCTGAGTCCGCCGCTCACCGCGGCCGCGTACCAGAAACTGATGCGCAAAGAGGCGCAAGCCATTTCCCATGAGATGGCCAATGAGTTGGCCGATGCGTGGGATGAAGAGGCTGGCCGCACCCACAGCAGACTTGCCGGAGTCCCGCCTGACCCTGCGTGAGGCGCCAGCGTTCGAGCTGTTTTAGGGGAATTCTTTAGGACGCTGGATTCTGACGAGTCAATGCTTTGTACTTTCGGCCGGAGCGTGCGAGCGTTAGGGCTAAACCGAAAGAAGTTGAATCAACATGGGTGGCAGGTCAATTTCCCCCGACAAGGTTCTCGTTGCTGACCACGATGCTCCGACCGTGGCGGCCGTGGGTCAAGCATTACGCGCGGCGGGGTTCGACGTGCTCGAAGCGTTCGATGGCCCCAGTGCGTTTGATGCCTGCATGGTCCACGCACCGTCTCTGGCAATCATTGGCTATGGAATAGCCGGCTCAACTGGTCTGGAAATAGCGCACGAGATCATAAACCGCACGTCAGTGCCTGTCGTTTTGCTGTCCGCGATAAGCAATGACGTCATCGTGCGCGAGGCTGTGGCAGCCAGCGTCAGCGGCTTTCTACTCAAACCTATCGACGTGAGGCAGTTGCTTCCGGTGGTGCGCATTGCCCTTCAGCGTGCTCGCGATTACCTGGCATTGCGCTCTCGGGCGGAGCAGCTCAACGAAGCGCTCCAGGGCGGGCGAAACGTGAGTCTCGCAGCGGGGCTCCTGATGGCCACGTTCCACATAGGACGCGAAGAAGCGTTCGAGCGCCTCAGGCGTCACGCGCGTTCGAATCGTGTCCGGCTGGAGGAGGTCGCATCCGAGCTCCTCCGGGCAACGGACGAAGCCGCAAAACTGTACGAGTCGCTGAGCCATCAAGTATCCACCGGCAAGCCACCCATTCTGTGTAGAAACTCGTAGCCGCCGTAGTCCGGCCAAACCTTCGGCAAGACGCGCCCGCACGGGGCCCCTTGCCCGACACCCATCAATAGAGTAAACCCTGTAGCGGGCGCGCTGGGTCCTGTTGCCGGAAAGTACTCGGTTGGTCGCGATGTCCGTAAGTGAAGCCGCCACAAGCCGTGCCGCGACGATCCTCATCGTCGATGACACGCCCGCCAACCTGGCGCTCATCGTCGAGTACCTGGAGGCCCGGCAATTTCGCATGCTCGTCGCCCAGGGCGGCGAGGAGGGGCTGCAGCGCGCGGCCCTCGTGCAGCCCGATCTGATCCTGCTCGATGCGATCATGCCGGGGATCGACGGTTTCGAGGTATGCCGGCGCCTGAAGGCCCGCGAATCCACGCGCGACATCCCGGTGATCTTCATGACATCACTGGCGGACACCCAGGACAAACTCACCGCATTTGCCGTAGGAGCGGTTGATTACGTCGTCAAGCCGCTGCAGGTGGAGGAGGTCATGGCCCGGGTCAACGCCCAACTCGCGCTGCGTGCGATGCACAGGCAGCTCACGGCCGCCAACCGGGAGCTCGAAGCCTTCACCTATTCGGTATCCCACGACCTGCGTGCACCCCTGCGGGCCATCTCCAGTTTCGCGCACATCCTGCACAAGGAGAGCGGCGAGAACATAGGGGAGGAAGGCCAGCGGTGCCTGGACAGAATCATCGCAACGAGCGCACGCATGGCGACGTTGATCGAGGACCTGCTGCTATACGCCCGCACTGCGTGTGCTCCTGAGGGGGCGGTCGCAGTTCCACTCGCGCCTCTCGTACAGCATCTGACCACGATATTCGGCGAGCGGATCACCTCTGCCGGCGCCCGGCTCGAAATCCTGCAGCCGTTGGCGACTCCGCTCGGGGATCCAACGCTCATCGGCCAGATTCTCAACAATCTGGTGGACAACGCATTGACCTACCGCTGCATCCAAGGCGCTCCGCAAGTCAGGATTACCTCGAAGCGCATCGGCGGGCACGTTGTGATTCAAGTGGCGGACAATGGGATCGGTATCGAGCCCGAGTATCACGAAAAGATCTTTCAGGTGTTTCAACGGCTGCACAGCACAGATGAGTACCCGGGGACCGGCCTGGGGCTTGCGATTGTGGCCAAGGCGGTGCGGGCCATGGAAGGCGACGTCAGCGTCGAGTCCGCACCAGGCCGGGGTAGCACTTTCACAGTCCGTCTGCCGGCGGCGTCGGGTGAGACCGCCTCCGATGCGGGCGTACTTCAAAACCGGTAACGCAGGCCGCGCGATTCTCACAGCATTGCCGCGGCACGCTCCCCGGCCTTGCGGCCGTATTCCACGGCAGAGCCCCAATGCTGAGCGCCGTTCAATTCGGAATGGCCGATGGACACATGGCCATAACCTTCGCGGACGCGCTCGAGCGGACTGGGCTTTCCGTCCATACCATAGTGGAAGCCTGGTGGCTCGATGAGCCGCGCATGACCCCAGCGATTGAGCACAATGGCTGCGATGTCGCGTTTCGGGTTGAATCCATGCGAGCCGAACAGGCGCGCCATCTGCCTTCGCACCCGCACTTCGAATTCCATATACCCAGTTGCGAGAAAGCGCGCCCGCGCGGTGGCGCCCTGTACCGCGGCCGGCAGACCGGGAATGGGCAGCCCCATGTAGAACGAGAGCACGGCCGGCCGATCCGGATGTAACGGCACGTCGTGCCCCTCACTCAACATGTTTTGCCGCAGGTTGCAGCAGTAGCCGAAGCCATCCTCGTCGTCGAACCAACGGCACGCCGTGACGCCAAGATCGTACAGAAAGCGCCACTGCCGTAACGCCACGTTGACGATCAGTGCGGGCGCGTAGGAGAACTGCTGATAAGCTGCGCGCAAGTCCTCCGGCATATCGGCGAGGATGTGTTTGTTGATCCATCCACCGCTGGCCATGACGACACTGCGTGCCGCGGCTTTGAACAGGGTGCCCCCTTTTTCGTAGATAACCTGGAGGCGGCCACCGCCCTCGACAGACTGTCGATGCTCGACACGCAGAACAGTTGCATCGAGCCGAACGCGCGTTGCGTGGCTCTCGCGATCGAGCGCGGCGAAGTTCAGCGGAGCGTACATCAGGCTGCCGAAGTCCTTCCCGGGCAATGCGTCGGGCAGCAATCCGCGCAATAGCGCCCGCGGAAACGGCGAATTCCCGCCCGGAAACGACACCGCCATGGACCTGTCGGGCGGCTCCACCAGCTGCCGGCCGAGCCGTGCCGAGGCGGCATCGGCACTGACACCGCTCAGAAGCCCGACGACCGGTTCGACGAAGCGTGTGACGGTTGCGTCATAGCCGCGGACATTTTCCAGATAGTCCTTGTACGTGAGCGTGTCGAGATAACGATTCTCCACCTCGCTCACGGGTCCGTTGTTGGCTCTCCAGCGCAACAGATCGCGGCGCACGCTTTCGGGGAACGGTGTGTTCTCGAGCCCGTTGCTCCAGATGTTGCGCAGCCAGCCGGACTCCCGGCCCCCTGCGTGGCCCAAGAAGTAGCCGACATCGACCTGGGATTCCTGGAAGCCGTCCATGTTCGAATAGTTGTCGCGCGCGAAGCGCAGGGGTTTCAATTGGGCATCCCATGCTTGCCAGGCGTACTCGCGTGGAATTGCGAACTCGCTGAAGAATGCATCGGCGGTGGTGCCGCTGCCGGGCGCCGGGATGCCGAAATCGTTCGACCCTTGCGGCCCGAGCAGACGTGCGCCGGACACGATGAATTCGTTCTGCCGCGCCTCGCCGCCCAGCATCGAATGGTTTTCCAGCAGCAATGTCCGATGCCCGTTTCCGACGGTCTTCGCAAAGTAGTACGCGGCGCTGAGTCCGGCGATCCCGCCGCCCACGACGATCAGGTCGAATTCGCCCGCCGATCTGGCAGCCGCGAAGGCCAATGCGTCATAGTGACCGTCGCGCAAACGATGTGCGGCCTCAACAACCGGCCAGGTATTGCCGTTCGCCTTCGCGTAGTCGCCGACCCCGCCGTAACCGGTGAACGTATCCGTCGCCGCCCCGGAAACGGGAGGGACTGATATACCCAGCATTGCACTCCCGGCGCTTACGAGCGCGCCGTTGACGAAATCCCGCCGCGTGATCGGGGCATCCAGGCCCAGGTGGCGGCGCTCGCTCTCATCGGGCAGGTCACTCATGGCTGCACTCGCATGAAATAGTGGCTCCCAAGGCTGGAGCGAGCTGAGGTCACTCCTCGGGTATGCGGCCGAGGGCAATCTGCATCGCGACCGCATGGGCACGCGCCATCAGCCGTTTGATCTCGGCCGGATTACGGCTGTGGGCGCCGCGCACGACCACCATCCCCTCAATCATGGCAGCCAGAACGCTCGCACGGCGGCGAATTTCCGCAGGAGCAGTGCCGGGGGCGAGCTCGGCAATGAAGCCGCTCAGTTGCTCGATGTCGATGGCGTACAGATCATCCAGGAGGGTGCCCGAGCGGTCATCGAGCGTGATCAGCAAAGACCACAGTTGTATGAAGAATCGGCGGGTTTCCCACGTGGACACATCCTGCAGGCTGAACTCGATGAGCGCCTTGAAGCGTGCCACCGGGTCTGCGGGCGCAACGGCGAGCAGCTTGTCGTAACTGGCGCGATAGCGCGCCCCGGTGTCCTCGAGCAGGGCGCGGACCAGGTGCTCCCGCGTCTTGAAGTAATACTGCACGTTGTTCAAATGCACGCCGGCGCGAGACGCGACGTTGCGCATGGAAAACTGTGCGTGCCCTTCGTCCATGAGTATTTCGCGTGCCGCGAGCACGATTTTCGACGCCGTGTCGTTTCCTTCGCGGCGTTTGGGGGTGCTGGGGCGCTTCTTGACCGGCATTACCGTTTGCGATGCCAACTCGTGTTTGGATACCGGCGCGGCTCGGATGGATTCAGGCGGCGGACGGTAGCGTACACGCCTTCAGCAGCGGTGTCAGCTGGGCTCAGCCATCTGGTGAACCACTACTCTGTTCTTGCCCTTACGTTTAGCTTCGTATAGCGCCTTATCCGCTCGAATGAGGGCATCCAACAAGGTAGCGCTACTGCGCGGTTTGGCGCAGACACCTCCGACACTCAGGGTGACCCGGTCCCCGGTCGTGGAAGCCTTGTGAGAGATGTTGGCCTCTTCCACGGCTGCGCGGATGGTCTCGGCCAGGTGACAGGCTCCCGCCAGATTCGTGCCGGGCAGTACGATGGCGAATTCCTCACCACCGAAACGCGCAGGCAGATCCGCCGGCCGGGCGCAATTGGACCGAATGGTCATGGCTACCTGTTTGAGCACGCTATCACCGGCGATGTGTCCATAGGTATCGTTGTAACGTTTGAAGTCATCTACGTCCGCAACCAACAGTGAGAATTCGCCGGCCTCGCGAGCGGCGCGCAGCCATTCGGACTCCGCGTATTCATCCAGGCGGCGGCGATTGCTGAGGCCAGTCAGGCCATCGAGGTTCGTCAGGCGCTGCAGTTCGAGGTTCGCTTCCATGAGCTTGCGCTGGCTCTCGCGCAGCGCCTTGTAGGCCTCGTCGCGTTGCAGCTGGCTCACATAGGCGCGCGTGTGGTAGCGGATCCGCGCGATCAGCTCGATCCGATCGGGCAGTTTCACCAGGTAATCGTTCGCGCCGGCGGCAAAGGCAGCTTCCTTGGTCCTGGGCTCCTCGCGTGTGGACAGCACGACAACCGGAATCGAGCGGGTGGATTCGTGCGCCCGGTATTCGGCCACCAGGGCGAGTCCATCTCTGCCCGGCATGACCAGATCCTGCAGGATGACGGTCGGGCAGATCTGCTGTGCCAGCTCGATGGCGCGCGCCCCATCGGAGCAGAAGTGGAAATCAATGTCAGGTTGGTCCGCGAGTGCCCGGCGCACGGCTTCGGCGATGATGACCTGATCATCGACGAGCAGGACCATTGCGCCGCATTCCCCGGACACGAGCCCCTTGAATGCAACTCCTGGGGTTTGGGTACTCATTGTAACCTCACACTTGGAGCAATCCACTTACGGTTCAGTAACTGAATATTTCGACCAAGCGCTGCGCGATGCGATCCACCGGCAGGATGTCCACGGCAGCTCCGAGCGTCGCTGCCGCTTTGGGCATGCCGTAGACCGCACTCGTGGCCTCGTCCTGTGCGATGGTGTAATGCCCTTTGTTGCGCATCCTCTTGAGCCCCTGCGCGCCGTCACGGCCCATGCCAGTCAGGAGCACGCCCACGGCGTCCCCGGGCCACAGCTCGCTCAGGCTCTCAAAGAACACATCAACGGACGGCCGGTAGGGCAGGTCCCGCGGCTCGCCGCTATAGCCCAGCCGTCCGCTGGTTTTGAAAACCAGGTGATCGTTCGTGCCGGCCAGCAACGCGGTCCCCGCAGCGGGCCGGTCGCCCTCTTTGGCGACCCGCACCGGCAGCTGCGAGTTGCCGCTCAGCCAATCCGCCATTCCGGGTGCAAACTGCTCATCGACATGTTGGATGATCACGATCGCTGCAGGAAAGGTCTTCGGTAGCACCGAGAGGTAGGTTGCCGCTTGCGCAAACGCTATGGCTCGCAGGCTGATATCGCAGGCATCGATCTGAAACCCGCCGGCGGCAAAGCCGGCATCCAGCAACGCCATGGCAATCGAAAACGGCTCTTCTCCCGTGGCGCAGGGCAGGCTCAGGATGTGCGACACACGCTCGGGCTGGCCCTTGCGCAAGCCCGGGAGAACCGCCCCGGTCAAGGCATCGAAAGCATTGCGGTCGCGAAAGAACCAGGTTTCCGGGACGACGATCGCCTCTATGCCGCGCGAGTTGCCGTGAGGCTGTTGAGTTGCCCTGGGTACCGTTGTGCTTATGCGAGCCTGAACCGGGAGACCGCGCTGCGCAGCGCGTGCGCGACCTCGTTCAGCCCGCCGATCGCGTCGGTCGATTGACGAAGCGACTGAACTGTCTGCTGAGATGCCTCGGTGAGCTGCGTCAGAGCGTCACTGATCTGTTCGGCGCCGCTCGCCTGGGCCTGCATGCCTTCGCTGACCTCGACGAACCGCGGCGCCAGTGTCTGCACCTGCTGGATGATTTGCGTAAGTTGCTCACCGACCTGGCTCACCTCCTGCATGCCACGGCGGACCTGGTCCGAAAACTTGTCCATGCCCATGACACCGGCGGCGACTGCGGACTGGATCTCCTTGACGGTCTGCTCGATATCGTAGGTGGCGACGGCAGTTTGATCCGCCAGCCGCCGGATCTCGGTTGCAACCACCGAGAAACCGCGGCCGGCCTCGCCGGCCTTCTCGGCTTTGATGGCCGCGTTCAGCGACAACAGATTGGTCTGATCGGCAACCTTGGTTATGGTCGTGACGACCTGGTTGATGTTGTTGGCCTTCTCGCTGAGTACGCCGAGCTTTGCCGTGATGGAAGTGGCCGCTTCCGTCACATTGCGCATGGTCTCTTCCATACGGGTCAGGCCTTCCTGGCCACTGCCGGCGAGCAGCGCCGCCTGTTCGGCGACTGCGGAAACGCTGGTCATGGTGCTCACCAGCTCCCTGGAGGTGGTCGATATTTCCTTGGACGTCGCGCCGATCTCGGTCGTGGTCGCCGCGATTTCCGTGGCGGTCGCCTGCTGCTCGGTAGCCGTCGCGCCAATCTCAGTGACCGAGGTGTTGACCTGGATGGCCGATTTCTGAATCTGCTCGACCAGCCCCGTGAGCTCCCCGATCATGCGGTCAAATGCCATGGCGAGCGTCCCAAACTCATCGGTCTGCTGCAGGCGTACCCGTTGCGTGAAGTCGCCTTTGCTGATGCCATCGGTCGTGGCGACCAGCCGCTGCAGAGGGTGTGTTATAGCCCGCCAGAGCAACAGGCTGGCAACACTTACGATCGCTAGTATGACGATCAGAGTCGCGATGATCACACCGCGGGCCAGGGATATTGAAGCCGCCAGCTCACTGACGGAGCGATTTGCGCTCTGCGCGTTCCATTGGACTATTGCCTGCAGCGCTTCCTTGACTGTGGCGAATCTCGAGGCGAGCTCGTTGAGCAATGTTGTGCGAGTGTCGGCGCCATGTACGCTGCTGACGAGGCGGTCTTCAGCCTGCAGGTAGGCGCTCGTGGCCTGCTGAAACGAGTTGAATCGGCGGCGGTCCTCCTCCTGCATCACGGTGCCCCGGTATGCTTCGGCCGCAGCGTCCAGGCGCGCGCGATTTGCTCTCAGTGTGTCTCCCAGCCGATCGCTCGCCTCGCGGTTTTCGGCCACGCCATCTTCCACTACACCAGAGTGACTGGCGAGCAGGTAGGTTTCGTACCATGCGGACTGAAGAATCTGCGCCTGCTCGAGGCCCGAGACGGAGTCACCCTGGAGCGATCGCGTGGCGTCTACCATGCGGGATAACTCGATGAATGCACCCACCGCGAGCAGAAACAGCAGCCCCAGTACGATGCCGAAGCTCGCGAGGATGCGCTGCCGTATTGTCCAATGTTTCATCGCCGCTCCATACCGGTTCCACCGGACGCCGAAGAGGAGGGCATGATTACGTTATGTCAGCATTGCCTTCAGTGAGGCGCATCTCACGGATTCAACAATCATTTCACAGGTGCATTGCAGCTATCGCACGGCAGCGTGTGCAAACACTGCTGTGTGTCGCTGTTGCAATGCAATTACGCCACGAGCGTAGCGACACCCCAGCCGGCCAAGGCGACGCCGGCGCCGCGGCCAATCCATTGTCCGCGGGGGAGAACCTTCTCGATCAGAACCATGGTGGTGAGTGCGGCGATCCAGATCAGGTTCATGACTCCACCGACGAATAACAGCGCCATCAGCATCCAGCAGCAGCCGACACAGTACGCGCCATGCCGGGCGCCGAGTTGTAGCGCACCAGAGGCATGCGGGCGCCAGTGGCGCGCAAGGAACGCCGCTGGCGCGCGGCATTGGGCCAGACAGACATTCTTCAGCGGCGTAAGTTGATACAGCCCGGCGGCGATCAGTACTGCACCCGAGAGCCAGCGGCTGCGCGATCCCATCATCATGGCAGAGACCAGTCCGCTGCGCTCCAGGGCCCAATGCAATGCGGCGGCACCCACAGCGAATCCGAGCCAGACGGACAGATAGCCTGTGGCGAAGGCGCCGATCGGCGCGACCTCGTCCCGGACCTGCTCCCTTGCTACAGCATTGCGATGCACGCGAGCGTAGAGCAGGATTGCGGGAGCCGCGCTGGGCGTCATCATGGCGATCATCATGATCCACCACATGCCGATCATCAGCGCCCAGGTTGCCAGCCCCCAGGCCGACCCCCCGGTGTCCACATCCGGTGCCTGGGATTGTTGGTGCGGAAAAAATGCAAGCGTGGTCATCTGCCGCGCGCTCATGCCCAGTCCAGCGCCCTTGACGATGTACAGCCAGGCCAGTGCACACAGTATCAGGAGGCCCGCGAGCGTGATCGTGCGGTCGCGCCTGAGCAGGTGCTCGAGGGTTGGCACCTCAGGCATGCAACGAACGCGCGGCTAACGCACGACGCCGTGATTGTTCAGATGCAATCGGGCGAACTGACCGTAGGTGTCCTTCGTATCGACCCGGACCGGACCCGTTGTCTTGCTTGACGCACTGCCAATCTCGGCAACCGCGTATTCGAAGCCGTTCGGCAACACGATTTGAGCGCGTGATTCCGCACCCGTCACTTTGTTGCGTATGGGCTCACCCTTGGTATCGATGTAGTCCTTGACGAAGACACGGCCCCTACGGCCATCGATATCGAGCTCAAGCTCTATCTTGGTGAATACGGGGGGATTCATCTTGCTGACGGTAGAGGCATACACCGCGAACATCGTCGCGAATGGATCCGTGTCTTGTCCGGTCATGATCTTCAGCAGCGCCTCGCGCTGCTGTGGGTCGGCCTTCTCGTCGACGAATGCGAGCGCCTCGCCATTGCCCTCGTGGATCGCACCGGGCCATTTGAAAATGGCGGCGAGCGCCAAGCCATCCAGTTTGACCTGGCCATGATGGCCTGTGTCGATCTGGATGCCGGCCACCGCGTGACAGTGGCCCTTGTCAGGCAGCCCATTGAACTGGCAGTTGCAGCCATATGTGCAGGTGCAGTTGACGAGCTCGCGTCCCCGGATTTCCCACGGTGTCATGGCGATTCTCCCCCCTGGTGGTGCGCTGGCGTGCCTCCGGTGTGAGGCTGCCGCACTGTACCCCCTCGGGCGAGGGGGCGAAAGCTTCGTGGCAGGAGCAACTATTTCTCGCCGCGGTGGGTGTTCCGCTGTTCAAGGAGTACAGTACCCGAACGCGCTCGCTTGGGCCGAGAGGGTAAATTGGCAGTAAATAGCACCGTTTCACGCTCCGCACGATCAACCGTCCTGGAGCATCTCCGCACACTCCGCGGAAGTCTTGCGCGAGCTCGCGATACGCTCATGCATTTCAAAGACGACCGCGTCGATCGCGACGCGCTCGAGCCAGCAGCGCGTCGGACCGACGAGCTCATGAATATGTTCGCGGGCAATTCGACTGATCCGGTGCTCGTGACCCTCTGGTCCTCCGAGATTCAAAGCGCGATCGACAGGGTGCCCAATCCGAAGGCCGCCGATGCTCTGCAGGAGGCGCGGTCCGAGATTGCGGCCATCCTGGGTGTGATTGAGGCCGAGGGAAAGACTTCTGCCGCCGGCGTCGGTTCATCGAGTCCGTTGCGCCCCTTCGGCTAAACGGGCGGGAGCATGAGCTTGACCGGCTGTTGGGCCTCGAGAAGCTGAGGCTCACGTGCGCGTAACGGGTGCGCGCACGTGGCTCAACGGGATGGAATGATCCTGTACTCAGCTCTGCCGCGTGCGCCAACCCGAATGGTATGCCTCACGCGCGTCGCGAGCATACGGGGTCGGTGAGACTTTGACGCGGATCTGCAGCTGCTTATGCGGCTCGACCGTCGATTTTCGGGTGCCGCCGTTCTCCTCTCCCCACAGGAGAGTGAGGACATCGCCGACCTCGATGTTGGGATCGACTACGCCCAGGGACAGCGCCGTGCGCTCGTTGTAGCTGTAGCCACCGAACATCGAATAGCCCACCACCTTGCCGCCCATCAGCACGCTGTCATAGCTGGAGGAGGCATAGTTGCAGTTGGGGAAATCGAAGTACTTGTAGCTCTCGCGGCCCGGTTCCAGCAAAGAGGCGAATATCTTGAGGACATCCTCGGCGTTCCACGCGAACGTGACCTTCTTGCGCTGGGGCTGCTTGACTTGCCTCTCGAGCGCTGCGCGGCCGATGAACTCATGATCGAATCTGACGAACGGCCCGTAGCCGAGCGCAAAGGGGGTGAGGTAGTAGTCTTCGATGTTGTCCGAGACAAAGCTGCCGCCAATCGAGCCAGTACCTTCATAGCCGCCCGCGGGCAGCCACTCACGATACTTCCTCATCGCGTCCCCGGTATACACGGCCGGCAAGGGTGATGGGATCCACCCCGATTCGAGCGTGTTGCTGGAATAGGCACGGGCGCCCACCTGGACCAGGCCGAACTCCTTGCCCGCCTCCACGATAGTTTCGCGGATCTCGTCGCCTTCCGGGTAGGGACCCCAGATCTCGAGCCCCGGCGCGCCAGCCATGCCGTGACGCAGACAGCGAACGCGGCGGCCCTTGATGTTGATCGCATCCATGTTGAAGAACTTGACGTCGGGCAGCGGCGCGCCGTTCAGCTTCTCGAGGATGCCGGCCGCATTGGGTCCCTGGATCTGGTAGCGGTAGTGCCCGCGCACCACGGCCTTGCCGCGTGGGTGCGAAGGGGAGCGGTCATCGCGCACGACCTCGACTTTGTAGCCGCCCGTCTCGGCGTGAAACTGGATCCAATTGACCGTGGGGGTGCGTCCTACGAACAGCAGCTCGTCCTTGTCGAGGTAAAAGAGAATGCCATCGCCGATGACATGGCCGTCGTAGCTGCAGGGGACCATCTGCTTGGCCTTGTTCGGCACGAAGCCCGCAAAGCTGTTGATGGTGAGTGACGAGAGCATCTCGAGGGCATCGGGTCCGGTGACGGTGATTTCCGCCATGTGATGCGACTGATCGAACAGCACAGCCGTTTCGCGCCAGCCCTGCTGCTCGCTGCGCCAGTTGCTGAACTCGATCGGGACTACGGGATAGACGTAGGCTCCGACCTGCGAATTACGCAGCAGCGCGACAGGATTGGGGGCGCTCTGTAACAGACTTTCGAGACTTTGACGACTCACGGTACGGGTACCTCTCACAAGTGGTCAGGGCGCGAATTTGACACGGATACTCGCGTACCATTCGCGCGGCGGGTTGAAATAGGCACCGACCTCACCCGCGCCGTAGTTCGGCGAGCCAGCTGTGGGGTAGCGGTCGTTGGTGAGATTGGTCCCACCGACGGCGAAATCGTAGAGATCGCCAGGCGACACATAGTGGATCGAGGCATCCAGCGAACGGGTGGGCGGCCGCCGCAACTGCGGTGTGTTCAGCGAGTCGTTGAACATCTCAGCTGTGTACGTGAAGGCCGCAAGCAATCGAAGGGTTGCCTCGTTCGGCAGCGAGTAGCTGTACTCCGGATCGAAGGTGAGCTTGTACTTGGGAGTCTTTGGGAGCTTTGCGTCCAACTGCGTGACGCCGGGTGGATTCACAGCACAGATGGGCTTGGGAGGAATGCCGACCACTGCCGTTGCGGGACAGACGTTACTTCCGTCCGGCAGTGCGTACTGGGGGATGTTGGCGTTCGGGTTCACGTACGTGTAATAGGCATCGATATACGACGCCGCAAAGTTCAGCTGCAGACCGTAGCCTATGAGTGACTGCAGCTCGATTTCTCCGCCCTTGATTTTTGCATTGCCCGCATTGGTATACACCGGCGAGATACCCTGCTGAATATTGAGCTGGATGGCGTTGTAGTCGGTGTAGAAGACAGCGGCGTTGGCCTGCAGACGATGGTTGAACCACTGGGATTTCAGGCCCAGCTCCCACGTCTTGGAATATTCCGGGTGGTACTCCGCAACCTGTGGGCTGGAAATGACAGCCGACAGACGGGTCGTCCACCCGCCCGCCTTGAAACCCTTCCCCCAGCTCGCGTAGCCCATGACATCGTTGTTGAAATGATATTGCACGCCCACGGTGGGATCGAAGATATGCCACGATTGGCTGTCCGGAACCGCAGGAAAGTACCTGAGGACACTGTTGGCGCTCGAAGGGAAGCCGTTGGCCCCGAAGAACGGGAAGTTGTTGAGATCGCTCTGCCCGCCCAGGAAGTGGGCCTGGACGCTCGTGTAACGCCCGCCCGCCGTGAATCCCCAGTGGTCGGTGAGCGCGTAGTCGGCGTGGATGAACGCGGCGTAGTTCGTGTTCGTCACGTCGTTAGACAGGTCATAAACATACAGCAATCCTTCGAAGGGCACGTAGTCGTGCACGTAACCGGCCTCCTTGAAGTAATACAGTCCGCCCACGTAGTTCAGCTTGTTGTCCAAGGCCTTGCCCAGCAGTTGGAACTCTTGCGAGACCTGCCACTGGTGCTGGGCGTCGGTTACTTCCTGCAGCGTCTCGGGTGTGCCGTCGAGATCTGTACCGATGTTCCACTTTATCTGGCGGTAGCCGCTGATCGACTTCAGGGTGAGGGTGTCGGTCAGATCGTAGACGCCGGTCAACGAGAAGCCGAACACGTCGTTGCGCGCGAAGTCGGGACCGTTCGCATACGAGGTATCGATATTGCCTGTATTGGTCGCCGCGAAACTGTCCCAGATGCGGGGTTGATTTGTGCCGAGATACGGCAGGCCGGCAGCGACGTTCGCGTAGTTGAAGGGTCCCGGTGGTCCGCCTACATACCCCGCACCGATGAGCGGGGCACCGCCGATTGACAGACCCGGAACCTGTGCGCGAGGCCTGGTGCACCCCAACCCGAAGTTGGGCACCTCCGGTACGACCCCGACGATTGGTGGCGGAGGTCCCCCCGCCGCGAAGATCGCGCCAGGCAACGTGGCCGTGTTGTTACTGATGCAGAGGTTGTACAGGGTCGCAAACGTAGACTGGTTCAAGTTCCCCGTGTAGATGCCGAGAATTGTGTACGGCAACGCGGTCTGATCCTCGTGGGACCAGTCACCCGTGAACGTGACGTGGAACTTGTCGGACGCGTTCCACAGCACCTTGGCGCGCATGCTGGTCACGCCCGTCCCACCATAGTTGTCCGACGTTTGGTACCCAGCCTTCGGGTAGACGTTCTGCGGATCGACGACGAAAGGCGCCTGACCGTAGGGCGAGTCGGTCGGGTAGGGAATGACTTTCTGCCAGCCTGTCTGGTTCTGTGAGGCGACGCTGATGCTCGAGAGCAGCACGTCCTTGATGATTGGCAGATCCGCCGTGAAGGACACATCCCGACGGTTGCGGCTGCCACCCTTTGCCTCGGCGATAAACCGAGTTTCATTGCCCGGCGTGTGTGTCACGATGCTGATCGCGCCGCCAATGGTGTTGGCGCCGAAGAGCGTGCCTTGCGGACCCTTTAGGATCTCGATGCGGTCCACATCGAGCAGGTTCTGGTTTGCACCGATGGTGCGCGCGAGAAACACGCCGTCCAGATAGACGCCGACGCCGGGGTTCAGGTTGAATGCAAAGTCGTCCTGACCGATGCCACGGATCGAGGCGGACAGTACCGAACGATCAGCTGAGAAGGGGGCGCCGGCATCGAGGTTCACGCCCGGCGTGAGATTGCTCAGCGAATGGATGTCCGAGAGACTACGGCTCGCCAGCGCCTCGGCGCTGAAGGCGGACACGGCAATGGGGACGTTTTGTATGTTCTCGGACCGCCTCTGTGCTGTCACGACAACCTCCTGCAGTTGCGCTTCCTGAGCGACTGCATTTGCACAAAGCAGGGCCACGCCTGCGCCGCACGCTGCAACCCGCAAGTATGCGCGGCAGCTGATCGCCAATGACTCTTTCATTTTCGCGTTCCCCCCTCTGGCTCACACTTTGGCTCACACTCAACCGACAGCCGTCAAGGACGGATTCGACGGCCGCTGTGCAGCCTTGATACCGGGTAGATTCAGGCTGTCTTTTACCGGATTGGCGTGCTCGCGCATGAGTGCCTCCACGCGCGCACCTTCACCGCGCTCGATCGCTGCAACAATGAAATGATGCTGGCGATGCGCATACAACAACATGTCGAACATCCTATCCAGGCTCGTCTTGTCGAAAGCGAGCGCCTGGGGGCCGACGAATGGAATGCGCGCATTACGTTCCAGGGTCTGCTCGATCATTGGACTGCGCGCTTCGCGAACGATCAGCGAGTGAAAGCGCGCGTTCATATCGGCGTACAGAGCCTCGTCGCTCTCTTCGATGTATCCCTTGCTGAAAATCCGGTCGCCATCGGCCAGGCACAGGCGCAGGGCCTCGCATAGTGTTCTGGAAACGCCTCGTTCCACCACGCGACGCGCAGCCAATCCTTCGATCACACCGCGCAGGTCGATGGCATCGAGGATGTCAGCTGTGCTGATGTCCTTTACTACGTAACCACGCGTTCCGTGTTCGACGAGAAGCCCCTCCTGCGCGAGGACCGGCAATGCCTGGCGAACCGGCGTTCGCGACATCCCGAGCCGCTCGGCAAGTGGCGCTTCGGCGACACGCTGCCCGGCGCTGAGTTTGCCCCGCAGGATCATTTCACGGATGCGTACCAAAGCCCGCGCCTGTTGGGTATTCATATGGGCATGATGCTAGGTTGCTTCGCGGAGCGTACGCTCCGAGACATACCGCTGCGCGCACCACAGCGCAAAAACTCTCGACCTACAGTGCAAAGCCGGGCCGCTCGAGGCGGTTCGGTATCCCATTGGAGCGATTTGGGATCCCATCGGCGGGCTTCGGCTCGAGGTCCCGCTGCCTTGCCGGTGCCAAGCCCAGCGTAGTCGGCGACCTGCGGAAAGCCTTAGGATTGGGCTGTGCCATTGCGGGCCGAGACGAGTATGTTTGCGCTGTGGGCCGCGCTGCCCGCCAAATCCGCGGGCTAAGCTGCGCTCAGTTGCGAACGAAACCGCGCCGGTGCGGCTGTTACCAACCGTGGTGAGGGGAATCGCCATCAACGCGCCAGTCAGATCCAAGAGCTTTCCACTGCCAAGCTCGCTGCAGGTGGTCCCGGGCACGCAGCGGGCGCAGGCGGCTTACCCTTACTACACCCAATTCACCGCCGCCGACGACCAGCGCTTCTGGTTCTACAACTCCATGCACTTTCCCGAGCCGATGTCGGCCTTTGACATGGTTACGGCGGAGGCCGCCTACTGCGCGCTGGGCTCTTCCAGCACGCGGGTTCACTGTATTCCGACAACACTCGGGATCGACCATCGCATCATCAACGGGCGCGTCTATATCGGCGGCAATGCAGTAACCGACCCGGCCGAAATTGCCCGGCGCACTGCCGAATTCCAGCAGCGGGCGTTCTACTACTACGACAACTGGGAGCGCCTGTACGCCCAGTGGCGCGAAAAGATGCTGGCCCTGATCCATGACGCGCGCGCGTTTCCCAAGCTCGAGCTGCCCGAATTCGAGCCCCTGGCTCATGTCGAGGCCGGGCGTGGCGTAGCCTCGAATCACTATCTCCTCGATATCTACCAGAAGACGCTCGAGGGATATTTCCGGATGTGGCATCACCACTTCGAGTTTCTGCTGTTGGGCTACGGGGCGTATCTGACTTTCTTCGCCTTCTGCAAAAAGGCGTTTCCCGAGATCAACGATCAGACGGTGGCACGGATGGTTGCCGGGATCGAGGCGGAGATCTTTCGTCCGGACGAAGAGCTGCGACGGCTCGCGCGCCGCGCAGTCGAGCTCGGAGTGGAGGCGAAGTTTGCGGAAGGAGTGTCGGTCGAGGCGATCATCGAGTCGTTGCAGCAGTCCGGCGATTCCGGACGGGCGTGGCTCGAGGAGCTCGAGACCTCTCGCGACCCGTGGTTCAACATCAACGTGGGTGACGGGTTCTATCACTATCACCGCTCCTGGAACGATGACCTCTCAATGGCTTTCGCAAGTCTCCCCGGTTATATCGCCCGAGTGCTGGCAGGCGAATCGCTCGTGCGACCCGTGGAGAAACTGCAGGCCGAACGCCGTCAGCTCATCGAGGATTATCGTGAGCTGTTGAGCTCGGACGAGGAGCGCGCGGCCTACGACCAGATGATCACCCTGGCCCACCGTGTATTCCCGTACGTCGAGGGCCATAAGTTCTATTGCGAGCACTGGTACACCAACCTGTTCTTCAACAAGATCCGCGAGTTCGGTGCGCTTCTGGCCGCCCATGGATTCTTCCCGAGCAAGGAGGATGTCTTCCACCTGACCCACTACGAGCTCGAGGCAGCCATCATCGATCTCATGACGTCCTGGTCAAATGGCTCGCCGCCGCGCGGACCTGAGCACTGGCCACAGATCGTCGCGGAGCGCCGAGCTGCTATCGGTGAGTGGGCGAAGCACGATACGCCGCCGGCGTTGGGTCCGGTTCCTGACGTGATTGATGATCCCGCTATCGTCATGCTGTGGGGGATCACGAGGGAAAGCCTGCAGACGTGGCTTGACGCCGGTGATGACGCCGCGGGCAACGAGATCAAGGGATTTGCGGCTTCCAGCGGTGTGGTGGAAGGCCCTGCACGAGTTGTGAAGTCGGTGGAGGAAATCGCGCGCCTGCAAAAAGGAGACATCCTGGTCTGTCAGATCACCAATCCAACCTGGGCGCCTGTATTTCAGAAGATCGCGGGTGCCGTATCCGATATCGGCGGTTCCATGAGCCATGCGGCCATCGTGGCGCGAGAGTATTCGCTCCCTGCCGTCGTCGGCACCGGCACGGCTACCTCGCGAATCAAGGACGGTCAGCTCATCCGCGTCGATGGCGGACGTGGCGTTGTTACCATTCTCCGGTAGGCGCGCAATGGCTTCTTCTCCTGAGTATGTCAGTTGGTTTGCCGACATCGGGCTCGGCGATCGCCAGGATGTCGGGGGTAAAGGTGGCAGCCTCGGCGAGCTGCAACGTGCAGGAATTCCCGTTCCACCCGGATTCGTCGTCCGAACGCGGGCGTTCGAGCGCTTTCTCGAGGCGGTGGAGCGTCAATCGCCCCTTCGGGCCCAAGTTGAGGCATTGAGCCCCGATGACCTTGAAGCCGTGACCGCTTGCTCGCGAGCCACCCGAGCCAGACTGGAGGAGGTTGCGCTGCCGACGCTCGTGGTCGAGGAGATTTCATCTGCGCACGAGACGCTATGCCACGCCGGCGTGGTGCCTGCTGTTGCCGTGCGCTCATCGGCGACGACCGAGGATGCAAGCGATGCCAGTTTCGCGGGGCTTCAGGACACCTATCTGTGGGTCAACAGTGCGAGTGAGGCCCTTAGAATGGTGCGTAGCTGTTGGGCCAGCCTGTATTCCGTCGAATCGATCTGCTATCGCCGCAGGCGCGGTTTTGCGGAAGCCGGTGTAGCCATGGCTGTCGTGGTTCAGGCCATGGTGGACGCACGGACCGCTGGAGTCATGTTTACCCGCAGCCCCACGACTGGGGATCGGTCCGTCATCACAATCGAGGGGGCATGGGGTCTTGGGTCGGCGGTCGTGGGCGGGGAGGTGACGCCGGATCGATGGGTGGTGGGAAAGATTACCGGTGAGATTTCGGTCCGGGAGATCTCTGACAAGAAGATCAAACATGTTCCGCTGCTCGCCGGTGGTATCGAAGCTGTTGCGTTGGAGGAGGAGTTGCGCCGGACTGCCTGTATGAGCGATGCGGAGCTGCAGTCGCTCAGGACCCTCGCCCGCAAGGTGGAGCGACAATACGGGCACGCGCAGGATATTGAATGGGCGATCGACCGGCACAGCGGCAGCATTCTTCTTCTGCAGAGTCGGCCCGAGACGGTGTGGTCGGCGAGGGAACCGGCTCCCGTGGCCCGTGCGGCCGAGAATCCCCTGTCGCATGTGATGTCGATCTTCGGAGGCCGCCAGTGAGCCTCACGGCCCAGGATGTCGCGCAGATCACCCGGCTGTTGGAGGAATCGAACTTCGATGAGTTGGACCTGGAGATCGATGGGCTCAAGCTCAGCATCAGGCGCGGGTCGGCGGCAAAAGTGCAGCCCGTCGCTGCCGGGCCAATGCCAGCGGCAGGAGCGCCTATCCCAGCTGAGGTGGCCGACCCCAACACATTGTCCGTCTCGGCCCCGTTGCTCGGTACCTTCTATCGTGCCCCCAAACCCGGCGCAGCGCCATTCGTAGAGATTGGCTCACAGGTCGAGGAAGACACCATCGTTGGCATCATCGAAGTCATGAAGCTGATGAATACCGTACGCGCCGGCGTCCGAGGCAAAGTGATTCAGATCCTCGGTCGCGACGGAGCCCTGGTCGAATACGGCGAAACATTGCTGCGCCTGAGCAAGATGAGTTAGCCGTGCGGATCCGTCGCATCCTCGTCGCGAATCGAGGTGAGATCGCCGCAAGAATCATCCGGACGTGCCGCTATCTCGACATCGAAACCGTGCTCGCCGCTTCGGAAGCGGATCGCGATTCGGTCCCAGCGCAGCTCGCCGACCGGACCGTTTGCATTGGTCCGTCGCGGCCAAGCGAGAGCTATCTGAAACCGCAGACGATCGTGCAAGCCGCGCTCGGTGTCCGAGCTGACGCGATCCATCCCGGATACGGCTTTCTATCCGAGCGCGCAGCGCTTGCGCGGCTGTGCGAGGAGCACGATGTTATTTTCATTGGTCCGACGGCTGCACAGATTGAGTCCGTGGGCGATAAGTTGCGCGCTCGATCCGAAGCACAGGCCGCAGAGGTTCCCGTGGTACCCGGAGGGGCGGTGGAGTCTGTCGAGGCGGCCGTGAGTCTCGCGAGGCAGATGGGTGTGCCGATCCTCGTCAAGGCAGTCGGTGGAGGCGGTGGGCGCGGAATGAAGCGGGTGGATCGCCTGGAAGACCTGCCGGATGCCATGGAGTTGGCAGCATCGGAGGCGGGCGCGGCTTTCGGTGATGCGCGCGTATATCTCGAGCGCTTCGTGACCTGCGGGCGACATCTCGAAGTGCAAGTGCTGGGTGACGGCCGAGGCGGCGTCATCCACCTGGGTGAGCGCGACTGTTCAGTCCAGCGGCGGTATCAGAAACTCCTGGAGGAAACACCGGCACCCGGATTGTCTGACGGATTTCGTCATCGATTGCACGAAGGCGCGCTACGTTTCGCCAGGCGCCTGTCATATCGGGGCGCCGGAACCGTGGAGTTTCTGGCCGACGTGCACCAGGACAGTTTTTATTTTCTGGAGATGAATGCGCGTATTCAGGTCGAGCATCCCGTTACCGAAGCGGTCACCGGTGTGGACCTGGTGGCCGAACAGATCGCAATCGCTTCAGGCGACGGGCTGCGGCTCACGCAGGCTGACGTTCGTTCGCAGGGCTGCGCCCTGGAATGCCGTATCAACGCCGAGGATCCCGACCGCGATTTCCAACCGAGTCCGGGCGTCGTGCGTGAAGTGGTCTGGCCTTCGGGATCTGGCATTCGTGTCGATACCCACATCGCCGCGGGCTCGCGCGTACCGCCGTTTTACGATTCGCTCCTGGCCAAAGTCATAGCGCACGCGCCCACTCGTTCGTTGGCTCTGGAGCGGATGCAGCGCGCCATCGCATCTGCCTGCGTCACCGGCGTTGCAACCAATCTGTCCTTTCATACCACGGTGCTCAACGATCCTGAATTTCAGGCGGGGGCCGTGGATACAGGTTTCCTGGCACGCCTGCTCGCGCGCACATCGATCCAGACGGTGGCCCGTGGCTGAAATCGAGCTCGTAGACACATCACTTCGCGATGGCAATCAGTGTGTCTGGGCCGCCCTGGGAGTTGACACTGCGAAATGCTTGACCATCGCTCCGGTAATGGACCGAGTCGGCTACCGGGCGATCGATTTCATCACGTCCACGCACATGGGCGTTGCCGTCCGTTACAAGCGGGAAGATCCGTGGGAGCGCATCCGCCTCATGGCGGCAGCCACACCACGTACGCCGCTGCAGTTCATGTCGACCGGCTTTCGGTTCATCTCCTGGGAGACCGCCAGCCCGGAATTCATGGCCCTGGCCTTCAAAGTCCTCGCGCGCAACGGCATTCGCCGCTTCTGTCTCGCCGATCCGATGAATGACGCTGATTCAAACATCGCCTGTGCGCGGATGGTCAAGCAGGGCGGAGGTGAATACGTGATCGTGGCGCTGGTGTTCACGGTGAGTCCCATCCACGATGATGCGTACTACGCCGAGCGGGCGCGCAGACTCGCCGCGAGCCAGGATATCGATGCACTGTATATCAAGGACCCCGGCGGCCTGCTGTCGCCGAAGCGAGCTGCCACGTTGATTCCGGCGGTCAAGGCCCAAATCGGCGCCAAGCCGCTCGAGTTACATTCGCATTGCACGATCGGTTTGGGAGAGCTGCTCTACCTGGATGCCGCTGACTACGGCATCCGCGCGCTGCAATGCGCAGCCGGGGCGGCCGGCGACGGAATCTCCAACCCGCCCTCGGAACGGATTGTTGCCAACCTGCGTGCACTGGGTCATTCCGTGCGCGTCGACCCTGAGGCCTTGGCGCAGGTCGGCAGTTACTTCACTCGTATTGCCGAAGCGGAAGGCCTTCCATCGGGAAAGCCGCAGGGTTTCGACGCTGGCTACCTGCATCATCAGTTGCCCGGTGGGATGGTTGGGACCATGCGCAGGCAACTGGCTGAGAGCCGACTATCCCACCTCGAAGGAGCCGTGATCGAAGAGTTGGGCCGCGTGCGCGCCGAGCTTGGATGGCCGATCGTCATGACCCCCTTTGCGCAAATCGTCATGACACAGGCATTCTTGAATGTAACAGGCCGGGAGCGTTACGCTGTCATTCCCGACGAGGCGATCCGCTACGCTCTCGGGCGATTCGGCAGGCCGAACAGGCCGATCGACGCGGACCTGATGCGGCGGATCGAGTCGCTGCCGCGTACGAACGAGCTGCGTGCCGAGCCTCCCATGGCGCCGCTCGAGGAGCTGCGCAGGCAACTTGGCGGGGGACTTTCGGACGAGGAGTTTCTGTTGCGTGCCACCGTGCCGACAGGTCTGGTGGATGCCATGGTGGCGGCGGGGCCGGCTGCGCGGCACTACGATGCTGAGATTCAACCTGTTATGAGCCTCATTCGAAAGCTGACCGCGCGCCGCGACTTGTCACATGTCTCGGTGCAGAAGGCAGGTTTTCGCCTGGAGCTACGCCGCAGGTAACACCGACGGCACCGGCACCGGAGATCACCTGACTCAGAGCTTGACTTGGGTGACCAGAGCCAGTGCCGTGAAGGCCTGTTGTTGTCGCGCTATCACACCCACGTCGGTGCTACGGCATACCGATGTTCCGACGCGCATGTCGTCACATTCGGTATGTCGTAGCACCGACGCGCCTGGTGAAGTACTTGCCGCTGTGCGGGTAGCGCGTCGCGGAGGCGCTTGGCGAGTGCCTGCCGCTTTGCTCGTGGCACTGCTTTGTGCAACTACTTCAATACAGTACGCACCGCCGCGGCGATGCGGGCCTCGTCGGGGATAATATGCGCTTCGAGTGGCTCACTGTAGGGCATGGTCGTGTCAGCCGCAGTTACTTGGACGATCGGAGCCTTCAGAGCTTTGAAGCGGTGCTCGGCAATGTCCGCGGCGATCATGGCAGTTACAGCTGCGTGGCGTGTCGCCTGATCCACGAGCACGACGCGCCCTGTTTTGTCGACTGAACGCAGGATCGTTTCCAGATCCAGCGGCGCGACCGTGCGAGGATCGATCACTTCCGCGCTGATCCCTTCTTTCGCCAGTTGTTGAGCGGCAGCCAGGGCACGGGGCACCATCCAGCCCGTTGCGACGACGGTAACGTCACCGCCCGCGCGCCGAACTTCGGCCTTACCGAATGGCACGAGATACTCACCATCGGGAACCTCGCCTTGCTCCAGTGTCAGCATGTAGTGGTGCAGGTAGACAACCGGGTTGTCGTCACGGATCGCAGTGGCCATCAGTCCTTTGGCATCAGCGGCCGTGGAGGGGACCGCGACTTTGAGCCCGGGTACGCCCATGAAGAGGGCGGTGAGGGAGCCGGTGTGTTGGCCTGCCCAGCCGGCGGTAAATCCGTAGCCGGCTTTCAGGACCAAGGGGACTTTCACCTGTCCGCCGGACATGTATCGAAAACGAGGCGCCTCGTTGACCACCTGGTCCATGGCCACCAGCATGAACTCTGCCATGTAGAGCTCCACGACCGGCCGCAACCCTGCCATGGCTGCCCCTATGGCGATGCCGATTTCCGCGGTTTCGGAGATAGGTGTGACACGCACGCGGTCCGGGCCATAGGCGGCCACGAATTCATGGTTCTGCGTCGTGGCGAGGTTTTGGCCGAAATACAGCACGCTGGGGTCGCGCCGCATTTCCTGGTGAATTCCTGCGTCGATAGCCGCGACATAAGGGATTTGTGCCATGAGAGTCTCTCGCGAGTTACGCGTAGTTGTATTCGAGTGCGGAGTCGAGTTTGGGGAAGGGACTCTTGAGGGCGAAGGTCACCGCCTCCTGCATTTCCTTCGCGACTTGCGAAGCCAACTCGTCTGCTTTGTCCGCGGTGAGTGTTCCGTTCTGAACCAGGATGCCGCGGAAGCGAGGCACAGGATCACCACGCAACGCTGCTTCATATTCTTCGCGTTTACCGAACACCGCGATGGCTTCGTGCTCCGGATAATGCAGCGGCACGCCCGGAGGCGCGATGATGTTGCCGTGTGCGGATAGCCGGTACACCTTGGACTCAACCAGCGTTGGGCCCTGGCCCCCGCGCGCACGCTCGATAGCTTCGCCGACCGTGTTGTACACCGATAAGGGATCCGTGCCATCCACGGTAACGCCCGGCATGGCATGCGCCTTGGCCTTGACGGCGAGCGGCTCGCCGGCTGCCGCACTCGCGTCCTCCTGTGCGGAAGTCGTGACAACGTTGTAGCCGTTGTTCTCCATAACGAACACCACTGGGAGTTTCCACAGCGAGGCAATGTTGAGCGTTTCATGAAACGCGCCCTGTTTGGACGCACCGTCACCGAAGAAGCACAGGACGACATTACCCATTCTACGGATCTGCGCCGCCCAAGCCGCGCCCGCGGCGTGGGGGATTCCCGCGCCGACGATGCCGGACGTGCCAAGAAAGCCACGTTTCACGTCAGTGAGATGCATGGAGCCGCCGCGGCCTTTGCACAGGCCATCGACGCGCCCGTAGACCTCCGCCATCATGGCTTTCGCATCGCTGCCGAGAACCAGCGGATAGCCATGACAACGGTACGTCGCAAGGGCCGCATCGCCTTCACGGAAATGGCTGAGTGAGCCGACGATGGACGCCTCGGCACCATCAGCCAGATGCGTATGGCCCCGGATCACGCCGGGGTGGTCCGTGAACGTACGCTTTACACGTTCTTCGAACGTACGGATGCGCAGCATCTGCGTAAACATCCAGATCTGCCGCTCGGCGTTGGGTGGTTGCACGCTCATTTGCGATCCTCTCTATCAGCGCTCATCGGCGTGATGGCTGGGCCGCTTCCCATTTCTCGCGTGCGGCCGTAACAACTGCTGTCGTCTTGGAAAACGCTTCCGTGGCCGCGGTGTCCAAGGGCCACTTGCGGATGTACTCGTTCAGGACTTCGACCCCGATGGGACCGTCATAGCCCTGCGTCCAGAGCGCGTGAAGGAACGCGGCAATGTCGAACTCCCCGTCACCCGGCAACAGACGTTTATTGACGACTGAATCGTGGAGATCCACCGGCATGGCAAGAGTTCCGTCGTTGATTTCGACGCCCAGCGGAATTTCGCGGCCGATCTTACGCACGATATCCTGCGGCGGTGTTCCGGTTCGCTGCAGATGCAGGATGTCCAACATGATGCCGCCGTTTCCAGCGCCAGAGCCGCGGCAGATCGCCAGCACCTGATCGAGCGATGGCGCCCGCGAGAACTGCGCCGGTAACATTTCGAACAACACGTTCGTACCGCGCTGCGCTGCCTGGCGGCACAGCAGGCCGAATTCCTCCGTCAACAGCGGAACGTCCGCGCAATCGTTGCCCAGGTCGCCAATCTTGATGTGACGCGCGCCAAGCCCTTCGGCGGCATTGAGCAACAGTTTGCGGGTTTCGTCCGAGGCCACCCTGCGCTCATCGGTGCAGAACCAGTCCAGCAGCCATTCCACTTCGATCTGGGTGATCCCGTTGCCGTCCAGAATCTGTTTCATCTGCGCAAAGCTGTACTTCTTGAGAATTTCGGTGAGGTCGGTGTGCCAGAAACCCAGCGCCGTGAATCCGGCCCTGGCCGCGGTCTCCACGCGCACGCGGAAGTCGTGCAAGCACCGTTGCTCGCCCATCGGGTCCGCCCCGACGGCAAGGGTCCAGTACGATCCGAGAAGTTGAGTGGCATGTGTCATACGCATATCTCTCGGTCAGTTCAGGCGCCACGTGTCGCCTTCGAGGATTTCAACCAGACACGCCAGGAAATCAGAGGCCAGGCGGCCGTCGGCGATGCGGTGATCCACGGTGAGCGTGAGCTGGGACATCGGTCTCACATGAATGTCGCCGCTCAGGGCGACAACGCAGTCCCGCTGGCGGCCTACCGCGAGAATCGCTGATTGCGGCGGATTGATGATGGCATTGAAGCGATCCGGCCCCTGTGCACCGAGGTTGGAGAGACTGAAGGTGGCGCCCTCCAGCTCTTCCCGCTTCAGCTTGCCCTTCAATGCACGTTCAACGATGTCCCTGCGCTGCCGCGCCAGTTCAACGAGGCCGAGTTGCTCTACGCCGTGAAAAACGGGAACGAGCAGGCCACTCTCAACGGCGACCACGAGTCCGATGTGAGCGCCCTTGGCCGGTACGACGCCCGCGTCGGGCAAGTTGGCATAACCCCAGAATGTGGCATTCAACTCCGGAAAACGAATCAGCGCGCGCGCGATGGCCTGAAGCAGAAAGTCATTGACGGAGGGCCTGGTTTCGCCCGCTGACAGCTCGGCAGGAAGTTTCGCGCGTTGTGCGCGGACCGCAGTCCAGTCAACGGCGCGCTCGACTGTGAATTGCGGGACAGTGGCATTGCTCAAGGTCATGGAACGGGCCAGTGCACGTCGCATGCTCGAGAGCGGCTGAAGATCGGGAGGCGCTAATGTGGCGGACCGTGCTTCGATCTCCCGCTGCACGTCAATCAACTGCACCCGTCCGTGCGGACCGGTTCCGGCGATCCGCGCGAGATCTACAGCATGCTCAGACGCGAGACGCCGCGCGACAGGAGAACTCTTGATACGCCCAACACCGCCCGCGCCGTGCGTTGCCGCGGGGCCGTGTGCCGCCGCGGGGTCGTGACCCACGGCCATTCCCTGCGCATCATTCTCCAGCCAGGCAATCCGATCGCCGACGCGAACTTCCTGATCCACTTGCAACAGGATGTCTACCAGCCGCCCACTGTCAGTAGACTCGATTTCAACGACCGACTTTTCCGTTTCGAGCTCGAGCAACGGCTCTCCCTGTGTCACCACATCGCCGACGTTCTTCAGCCAGCGAACGAGCCGGGCGTTCTCCATCACCAGCCCAACTTTCGGAATTTCCAGTGCCACCCGAGCCAATCGTATTCTCCTTGCCCTGACTTGTGTTGCGCCCAAGACTCAGCCAGACAATTCGCGCACGGCACGCACGATGTTCGGCGTGCCCGGCAAGAGCGCCTTCTCCAACTCCGGCGCGAACGGTATAGGTGCGAAAGGACAGCCGACGCGCGTCACAGGCGCGTCCAGCTCATCAAGCAACTCACTCCCGATGCGTGCGGAGATCTCTGCACCCACGCCGCCGCTCTGCACGGCTTCGTGCGCAATCACTACTCGATGTGTCTTCGATATCGACGCCGCAATGGTGGCCATATCGAGCGGTACGAGCGTGCGCAGATCAATAACTTCAACGGATACGCCCGAGCGCGCCAGTTCGTCCGCAGCCTCGAGCGCGTTGCGAACCATGGCCGAATACGCGATCACGCTGACATCGGTGCCGGCACGCGCAACCCGCGCCTTGCCGATTTGCGGCAGCTCGGCATCCACCACCAGTGTCTCCTTCTGGGCATAGAGGCGCTTGTGCTCGACAAACAGCACCGGATCACCGAGCCGGATGGCGCTTTTCAGCAGACCGTAGGCTTCGACGGGCGAGGAGGGTGTAACGACCACTAATCCTGGCACATGGGTGAACCACGCTTCCAGGCTCTGAGAGTGTTGGGCCGCCGCGCCGCCGGCCGCGCCCGCCTGAGTGCGTACAACCATGGGCACCGCCAGTTGACCGCCCGACATGTAGCGATACTTCGCGCTCTGATTGACCAGGCAATCCATCGCCAGCGTGGCGAAATCGATGAACATGATCTCCAGCACCGGCCGCAAACCGCAGAGTGCGGCGCCCGTGGCCATGCCGGCGATCGCCGCTTCGCTGATTGGCGTGTTGCGCACGCGCTGCGAGCCGTACTTCTGAGCCAGGCCGTTGGTAACACCGAATGCGCCGCCGGCCGCGATATCTTCGCCTAACAGGTGCACCGCCGGATCTCGCGCCAACTCCTCATCGAGCGCCCGGCGGAGAATTTCGATGAAGGTCTGACTCATGTATCTGAGCCTGCTGTTCCATTGAGACAGGGCGCGCTGTAAACGTAGTCGAGCACGGTTGCGGGATCCGGTCGCGATTGGGCACGGGCGCGCGCAACCGCCTGCAATACTTCCTGCCGCGCCTCCTCGCCGAGGACATCGAGCTCACTTTCCTCCACACCGCACTCGATGAGATGGCGCTTCAGGCGCTCGATCGGGCATTTCTCTTTCATGGCAGCGAGCTCTTCCTTCGAGCGGTAATGCTGGGCATCCCCCACAAAGTGGCCTGCCATGCGATGTGTCATACATTCGAGAAGGTACGGTCCATCGTTGCTGCGCAGCCTCTTGATGGCCTCGCCCGCCGCTGCATGTACGACCCGCAGATCGTTCCCATCGACGGTCTTTGCCGCCATGCCGTAAGGGGCCGCGAAAGCGCTCACATGCTTGACGTTTGAATGCTCCTCACGGCTCGTAAATTCGGCATACCCGTTGTTCTCGCAAACGAAGAGGAGGGGAAGCTTCCACAGTACGGCGAGATTCATGGTTTCGTGAAAAACGCCCGCGCCCGTGGCGCCATCGCCGAAGAAGACGACACTGATCGTCGTTTCTGCCTTGGCCTGGGCGGCCCACGCCGCGCCCGCGGCGAGCGGCAGATTGCCTGCGACAACACCGGTTGCGCCGAGCACCCCGTTAGCGGCATCAACCAGATGCATCGAGCCACCACGGCCGCGACACAAACCCCCATCCCGGCCGATGATTTCCGCAAAGGTGGCCTGGATATCACTGCCTTTCGCGAGGGTGTGGCCGTGGCCTCTATGGCTCGTGAAAAGAGTGTCCTGCCGGGTGAGATGCGCGCACACGCCGACAGCCACTGCTTCCTGTCCGGTGGATAAGTGCGGAAACCCGGGTACTTCGCCCGCGGCTGCCAGCCGCTGGACCTGCCCTTCGAACCAACGGATGCGCCACAGTCCGCGGTACATCCGTTTCCAGTCGCTCACGCTAGGTTCGGCGGGGTTCTTCACAACAATCAGACGATGCCCCTTTTAACGCATAGCTTCAACCTTCGAGGGCTGTTGCGTGCGCTGGAGCCTGATTATATGGGGTACGTGCACTGCTCTTTGGCACATGAGGGAAGCCCGCGTGCTCTGAGGGTGAAACGGAAGCCAAACGATGTTGACCCGTGACATGAGTGAAGACAACGCGACCGCTGTACTGATCGCAGGCGGAGGCTTGGTAGGTCTATACGCCGCTATTCATACCGCAGCGCTTCGATTGGTTTGGTCCGCGCTACCAGAAGCGCGTGGCCGGATACAGTCGCCAGGGCAATGATGAGGGCGAGGGCGCTGGCCGCCACGAACACCAGGGGACTCAAGTCAACGTGATAGGCGAAGCCTTCGAGCCAGCGCCGCATGATCAGATAAGCCGCAGGCCATGCAATCAGGTTCGCCCACAACACGGGCTGCGCAAACTGCCACCCGAGCAGGCGCAGGATGTCCCAGCGGCTCGCTCCCATGACCTTGCGCAATCCGATCTCGCGTGTCCGCCGCTCCGCGGTGAAAACGGCAAGCCCCAGCAGGCCTAATGAGGCGATAGCGACGGCGACGCCCGCGAACACGGAGAAGATTGTCGACTGTCGCTGGATATCCGCATAGAGCTCGTTGACGCGTTGGCTCAGGAACAATCCGTCGAAGGGGGAGTTCTGCGTCTGCTCCCACAGTGCTTTGACGGCGCGCATCGTTTCAGGGATGGCGCGGCCGTTCAGCTGCAGCACTGAGATCGAGCCTCGGCTGGGCTCGATGAAGTACGCCGTTGGCTCAATCACGTCCCTGACGGAGCCGACCGAAAAATCGGGGACCACTCCGACGATTCGTGAGCTCTGGCTGTCCTTTAACCACAGCCGGTTCCATACCCTGTATTGGTTGACAGCTGCCTGCGGGGACGCATAACCCAACGCCCTCATGCCAGTCTCATTGATCACGAGCGAGGGGTACGAATCACCGGTTGGGTTCGCTCGAAGTACGTCGTCTTCACCCCGATCCGGCGCGAACACCCTGCCGGCAAGGGGTTTCACGGCGAACAGCTCGAAGAAACCGTAGTCCACGGGCGCGCCCCTGAGCGACACTTTGCTGCCGTCCGGAGAGTCAAAGATGACGCTGAAGCGGTCGTCGTACGTCAGGGCGGAGGCGGATGCGCAAGTGGCGACGAGGACGCCCGGAATGCGCGACACTGCATCCTTGAATGAGTCTGGGCAACCCGAGTGTCCCAGGTAGATCTGCTCGGTCGGCAAACGCAGCCGGTCTTGCATTGCGTATTGCGTCTGGCGTTGGATGGTCATGGTCGAGACGATCAGGGCGATGAGCGTGCCGAACTGGAAGATCACCAGGGCCTGCCGCAAACGTCCTGAGCCGCCGGGAAGGAACGTGACACCTTTCAGGACAGCGTCGGGCCGAAACATGGACAGTACGAAGGCCGCGTAGGCTCCCGCCGCCAATCCCGTAACGAGCCATACAGCGACGATGCCACAGCCAAGAATCGGGTCGCGTACGTAGTCAAATACGATTTCGCGCTGTAAGAAGCCGTTGAGCGCCGGCAACACTAACTCCACGGCACAGATGGCAAAGGTCATTGCCAACGCCGTGTAGAACAGGCACTCGCCCAGGAACTGCACGATGATCTGCCCGCGGGTCGCTCCTTCCGCTTTGCGGACGCCAACCTCGACCGCCCGTCCCGCTGCTCGAGCAGTCATCATGCTGACGAAGTTGCTTCCTGCGACGAACAGGATCAGGCCTGCAATGCCGATCATCGTCTGAAGCGTGCGTGCGTCGCCGGGAGGCTTCATGTCGGCGAGGCTGGCCGGTTGGAAGTGAATGTCGGCGAGCGGAACGAGACTGAATATGTACGCTTTTGCGATGGGCTGCCCGCCGAGCTGACCCGTGACATGTCGCAAGGCGAAATCTTTCATTGCAGCAGCCACGCGGGCCACTTGCGCACCGGGTCGAAGGCGCACATACGTATAGACATTCTCGGGTTTCAGCGCGTTGGGGTCAGCGTTCCCTGCTGCATCGAGGAGAGTCAACGCCGAGAAGCTGGCAATGCCCGATGCGAAGGCCTCGGCGTCCAGATGTGTGTTTGGGGGCAGATCCTCGATGACTGCGGCGACGTGCAGCGTGTACTGCCGGTCCATTTCGAGCGCTTTGCCCACCACATCGTCGCGTCCGAAGTAGCGGCGTGCCGTCTTCCGCGTGAGCACGAGACCATCCGGCCTGTTCAGAGCCTCGTCGAGGTTGCCCGAAATGACCTTCGTCGGGAATATACGAAAGAAGTTCGGGTCAGCCCAGGACAACATGGTCGTGCCCTGGACGTTCCCCTGGCGAAGGAGGGCCCCCCTCGGCGCCAGCCGGGTTGCGGTCTCGACCTCAGGGAAATCCAGCTTCATGGCCGGCGCGATGTTAGAAGCAGTGACAGTTATGCGAAGCGGAGCCTCGCCCGGGAGATTGACAGTCTCCGTTACGAGATACACGCGCGCGTGGTCCGGATAAAACCGATCGTAGCTGTTTTCGTCGCGCACGAAGAGCGCGATCAGGATGGTCGCTGCGAATCCCAGGGCCAGCCCGAAAATGTTGATGACCGCGTAGGCGCCATTGCGAAACAGATTACGAAGCGCCGCGGCGAGGTAATTCTGCAGCATGTTGACTATATCTCCGTCGCGTCGACGAAGCGCCCGTCCAGCATGTGCACCACTCGATCCGCGCGGCGCGCGTGCACCTGCGAGTGCGTGACCATGACGATAGTCGTACCCGACTTCGTGACGCCCGAGAGCATCTCCATCACCGCTTCGCCATTGGCCGTGTCCAGGTTGCCGGTAGGCTCGTCGGCCAGGATGACTTTCGGATTCGAAACGAGGGCGCGGGCCACGGCGACACGCTGTTGTTGTCCGCCCGAGAGCTGTTTGGGCCGGTGCCGGGCGCGGTGGGTCAAGTCAACCTTCTCGAGCGCCGCGATCACGCGCCGGCGCCGTTCGGCGCCGGGTACGCGGCGGTAGAGCAACCCTATCTCGACGTTTTCGGACACGTTCAGATCGTCGACGAGATTGAAGTTCTGGAACACGAACCCCACGCCCGCTCGCCGGCGCATAGTGAGCTCCTCCTCCGAACAGCGCCCGATCTCCTCTCCCATGAACCAGTACGCGCCCGAGGTGGGCGAGTCGATCAGTCCCAGGATATTGAGCAGCGTCGATTTGCCGCACCCCGACGGACCCATCACCGCGAGAAACTCGCCGGGCTCTACTTCGAGGGATAGATCATCGAGCGCCGCGGTCTCCACCGCTTCCGCGCGATATACCTTGGAGACATGCTCAAGCTTCAACATCGATTCAACCTCAGTGTGTCAGGAGGACGCGTTCGGCCTTTTCCACCGACGCGTAGTCGGAGATGATTACCTGCTCGCCAACTGCGAGACCGCTGAGGATCTCGAGCTGCTCGACGGTACGGCGGCCAACCTTGATGCGCCGCCGTTCGGCCGAAGTGCCGTTCGCCGTCATGACGAAGACCCAATCGCCGCCGGTGCGTTCCAGGAAGGGGCCGACTGGAAGGAGTCGCGCCGCACTGTCGTCGCCCAGCTGCAGACGTCCCGAAGCGGCCTCTCCTGCGACCAGGTCGGGTGGGCTCGCGCCGGCAAAATCGAGGTCAACCTGGAACCGGCCGTCGTGGACCTGGGGATAGACGCGCCGCACGGTGATTTTCACGGACTTGCCATTGAGATCGATGTCGGCGCTCTGGCCGGTGTGCACCCGCGCCAGATAAAACTCGTCGATCTGCGCCGAGAGTTTCATGCCGGTCGGGGGCGTCACTTCGGCGAGGCGCTGCCCCGCGTCCCGGTGCTCTCCTACCTTCAGGTCGATGGCCGTGACACGACCGCTGATGGGCGCCCGGATGACCAGGCCCTCGAGCGTGCTGTGAACGACATCCAGGTTGTTGCGCAGGCTCGCAAGCTGCCGGTGTATGTCGGGAAGGAGCCGGCCGCGCAGAGCCGCCTGGCGTTGATTGCTATCCGCCTGAATCGGCTTCAATCGCTCGTAGTACGCCAACTCGTCGGCAGTGAGATCGCGCTGCTCAGCAGAACCGGCGCCGCGGGCAAGCAAGCCTGCGTGGCGCGCGTCCGAGCGTTTCAGACGAACGAGTCCGTACTCCACCTCAGCGAGCGCCCGCTCGTTCGCCAACTTGTTCTGCTCCAGCGCAATCTCATTCTGCTGCAATTGTGAGATCGCCTCGTTGAGCTGCGCTTCCTGCTGGATGACGGACAACGCCAGGTTGGTATTGCTGAGCTCGACGAGCGGCTGACCCTGTTGGACAAGATCACCGGCCTCGACCAGTACCCGGTCCACACGGCCGCCGTCGACGGCGTCGATGTAGACCGTCTCGCGTGGCACTACGTTGGTACGCAGCGGGATGAGATCATGGAAGATGCCTTGCTCCACACTGGCAAGAGTCACCTGTCCTGCCGGTAGGCGGATCGTTCGTAAGCCAGAGCTCGCTGTCAGCTTGATTGCCACGAGGACTGTCAGCACGACCGCGGCACAAGCGACCCCCAGCTTCGTGGCCAGCGGCCAATGCGGTGGTGACCAGCGATTGTGAGGAATCCGCCGGTCCATCCGGGCACCAGTTGTCACTGCGAGCTTGATTCCTGGCGTCGGCATCGCTCGTCATCCACGTGTCCCTACTTGGGCTTGCGTCTGAGCTTGCCGGCGATCGCTGCCAGCTGCTTCGGCTCGACCAGCGCGGCATCCGCCAATGCCAGCAGCGCGCGCTCGATCGAGCCGCCGCAAAAGCGTTCGACGATGCCCTTCACTGCACTCGCCGCGGCGCTTTCGGCCGTCTCCTTAGGACGATAGAGGAACGTACCGGCCTCCACCGAATGAGTGACATAGCCTTTCTCCTCGAGGCGCCGGAGTACCGTTCGGATCGTCGCGTCCTTGAGCTTTCGGGCGAGCTGCTTTCGGACTGCTACCGCGGTCATCTCGCCCTGAGCCCACAGGATCGTGAGGAGCTCATGTTCGAGGTCGCCGAGAGGGGGAAGGCCGTCCGTCATATTGTGACCCTCTGTAACATGTGACTTGTTGTAACATCATCGGCCACAATCCGCAACGGGCTTCCTCTGCGCGGCTAGGGTACGACGTGCCTTGCGTGCGCGGTTGCGCCGTCGCGGGTGAACTCGAACCGCAACATCCACTGCCGGGACTCTTGATTGTCCGCCGCAGCGAACTTCCATTTTCTGGCGTTTTCGATGGCCAGGCGGGTGAAGTACCTGCTCGGGCTGTAATTTGCCAGGGTGGCGTGGACGACATTGCCGGAGCGATCGGCGGTCACCCGAACCGCGAACTTGATATGGCCGTGAATCGTCGCGAGTGCGCCGACCGGAACGTCGGGTGCTTCCTCGTGGAGCACGGACGATGGCGCGACCGCCGTTTGGGACTCCGCGAAACCGGGGTCAGGTGGAGCGGTAGAGACTTCGGGCGGGGTGGCAGGGGCTTCGGACCGGCCGGTAGGGGTTTCGAGCGCAGCGGTACGGACTTCGGGCCGGGCGGTAGGGCCTTCGAGCGAAGCGGTAGACACTTCGGGAGGCGCGGATGGAGGCGCAGATACAGTCGGCGTTGGATTCTGCGTAGTGGCCGCTGGCAACGCGGTGGGGCTCGAGTAAGCCTGCGAGCCGAGCAGGCGCAGGCCGGTCCAGACCAGGATCGCTACAACAAGAATCGCGGTGCCGGCGGGGACGAATGCGTGCCTCTTGGGCGATGGCCGTGAAGGCGTGAGCAGGTCTGGCTCCTCGCTTGCGAGGAGTTGCGCAGTTGCTGATGGGTGAGCCGGTGACAATACAGGGTAACGAGGCGGCGACAATACGGGGTAGAGAACCGGCGCCATTGTCGACTTCGGCACCGCATTGATCTCGGCCTCGAGATCGGCAACTGTCGGGCGGCGGTGCGGATTGCGATTCAAACATTGCCGGACGATCGGCGCAAATTCCGGCGGCAGTGTTGCAGGCAGGACGGCCGTTGCGGAACGTCCACCGGGCCAGGATGGCTGGCGCTGAGTGAGGGCTTCGACCATGATTACGCCAAGACTCCAGATATCGCCTGGCGTGGAAAAGCTGCCGTCTCTTGATTCCGGAGGGTCGTATACCGAAGACGAGGCAATGCTTGCCGTGGATTCGCCGGCTGGGCGGACGGTGTCGCTTGCCAGTTTCAACTGCTGATTGACCAGCAGAATGTTGGATGGCTTCAGGCCGCCCTGGACCAGTTGCTTACCATGCAGGAAGGCCAGGGAGGTGAGGATGGGACGCAGCTCTTTTCGCAGGGTATCGGGCGTGAGGGCGCCCTGGGTCAGAATATTCGCAAGCGACTCTTGCGCGTATTCCATGACCACGAACAGAAACTGCAAGCCCCCCAGCTGGCAGCGACCCGCCTCGAGCAGCCGGATCAGGTGAGGATGGGTGAGGGTGGCCGCCGTCGCCCACTGTGTGAGCTGTGCCTCCTTCAGAGTCGGAATGGCCGGAACCAACTTCAGCAGCGCAGTAGGAACATCGAGTGCCTCGTGCTCGGTCAGAAACACGACGCTGTGATCCGAGAAACTCACGGCCCGGTGCAACGGAAACACTCCGTTGATCACCTGCTTTTCCCACTTGGCCCATTCTGCGGTCATCGGCACTACGAGGTCAGGTCGAAACATCGAGTTGATTTTACACCGCGCAAATCCATTTGGAATGGCTGCCGCGTCAATCGGGCCCGCCGTCGCTTATCGCCGACGGATGGATCATTCAAACAACCATTGCAGCGCGTTCGCAGGCCGGTGTCGAGGTCGTCGCAATAGCGCGACTGTTATAGACCACCATCCGCGAGCTGGCGGGCGAGCAGCAACTTGGGATGGTCGGCATCGACTGTATTCGACAGATTCTCGACGGCCGCTTGAAACGCCTTGCGCGCGCCCACTGGGTCACCCTCTCGCTTCAGGACACGCCCGAGCATGAGCCAGGACAGTCCGGTGGAATTGGAGTAAGGCGCGCTACCTTGTGCGTTCCGCGCAAATCCCAGGACGCGTCTGGCGTCCGCTTCGGCGGCGGCCACCATGCCATCATTCAAGTTTACCTCCGCGCGGATCAGCACCGCACGCATCGTCCGGTAAACGTGCTTGCTTGTCGCGATTGCGGCGTCCAGATCGGCGCGCGCCTCCTGAAGGTGCCCCGCGGTCAACGCGATGGATCCCTTCACGGTCCGCAGCCTGATGAGCGCAGTGGAGTTGGGAGATGCGCCAGGATCGATGTTTGCCGCTGCTGCGGCCAGGTAAGTGCTCGCGGACACCTGATCTGCGAGCTCGTGTGATACTGACGCAAGACCAGCGAAGCAACGGGCCGTTGACCCCGCAACGCCCATGCGTCCCGACTCCGCCGCGCATCGTAAGTACGTGTCGCGAGATTCCCGATAGCGCCCGAGGTCTTCCAACAACGTAGCGCGGTTGTACAGGAACGTCGGCTCCGGCGGCGCGTCCGGCTCATTCTCCGCAGCCAGTCGCAGTGTCTCGTCGAGCAGCTCCAGGGCCAATCGCGGATTGCCTGCGCCAGAGCTCACCAGGGCCCAATTGTTCCGGATCGCGAGGGAGTCGAGCGCGCGATCAAGACCCGCGCGTGTGAGCTTTGCAAGCGACTGCGCGTAGAACCGGCCTGCTGCGTCGTTCTGGCCACTGAGATACTGGGCGTCGCCGATGTCGGCAAGGTAGTCCGCTTCCAGGGCCACGGGTGGGTGGGGTGCACCCTGGCGCAGGCGTTGCAGAGCGAGCTCCCCGAATTTGAGCGCGTTTGGGCCATCGCCACTGGCCTGGGCAATACGGGACAGTTCGATCAAACACATTGCCGATTGCTGCGCCGTAATCTGTGTGTCCGCCAGTACAGAATTCAGCATACGGACTGCCCTCGGCGCCTGGCCGACTTTCGCGAGCGTGGCAGCGTGAGCGCACGTGAGCTTGCGCATTAAGTCACGGTCCGCCGTGGTCTTGACGATTTCGAGCGCCTGGCGCAACAGGTCCTCCGCTCGTGAGTATTCCTCTCTGGTGTCGTAGTAACCGCTGAGCACGTCGAGCACAGCCGCGCGTTCCTCCGGGCTGTCCCGATATTCCTTGTTGACGATTGCTTCGCTGCGCGTGACCAGGTCGCCGACGGCGACTGGCTTGTTTGATCTGGCCGCCTCGGTGATGAGTATGTGGAGAAATTCTCCCACCGCTGCGTTTCGCGCCGAAAGCGCCAGTGCCCGGTCACGTTCCGCGGCCGCTGCGCGGGCGTGAATCGCGGTGGAATGCGCTTCGGAAATGGCAATCGCGGCGGTTGCGCAAACAGCTGCCAGCGCAATGCCGGCAGCCACGACCGATATCCTGTGTCGTGAAATCAACTTGCTGGCGTGATACCAACCGCCGTCCTTGCGCGCAGCGATCGGCGCACCTGCCAGATACCGCTCGATATCTTCTGAAAGCGCATCCGCCGTCGGATACCGATCCGTAGGTGACTTCTTCATCGCCTTCAGCACGATCGTGTCCAGGTCGCCGCGCAGCGTCTTGGACAGGTCCCGTACCGTTGAGGCACGTTTGCCGGCCGCGGTCTCGGTCACGATGGATTGGCTGGGGCGAACAGGATCGATCGTCAGGATCGCCTCTTCGAGAGCGGCGCGCGTAGTTCGACCCAATCGATAAGGGCACCCGCCGGTCAAGAGCTCATACAGCAGCACGCCGAGCGAGTAGATATCCGATGCCGTCGTGATCGGCGGGCCGGAAATTTGCTCGGGTGACGCATATTCAGGTGTCAGAGCAGGTGCGGGCGCCCCCGCCTGGGTACGCGGGCTGTTATCGGTGGTATCAGCCGCGATCAGCTTCGCGATGCCGAAATCCAGAAGCATCGCCCGTCCGTCATGCCCGACAATCACATTGGAAGGCTTCAGATCGCGATGAATGACGAGGCTGCTATGAGCATATTGGACAGCGCGGAGTACCTGCTGGAACAGTCGCAACCGTTGTCGAACGTCGAGACAGCGCTCGTCGCAATATGCAGTGAGGGGCTCACCGGCGACGTATTCAAGCGCCAGGTAGGGCTGCCCGTCTTCGCCAAAACCAGCGTCATAGAGCCGGGCGATGTTTGGATGGGCGAGCTCTGCAAGGATGTTACGTTCACTTGCGAATCTCTCAGCAAGATGACCGCCTAGTGGCCCGGCGTGGGGCAGCTTCAACGCCACGCGTCGTTTGATCACACCGTCCTTGCGGCGAGCCAACCACACCGCACCCATGCCGCCGCTGCCTATCTGCCGCTCAATTACATACGGACCCACTGCGGTTCCGGGAGCCAACATTGCGACATGCGTCGCGGTACGCGCGTCGGCAACAGCTTCATGCAAGTGGGGAAACACGTCCAGGAAATCGTGAGTTTCCGCCGTGCCGGCGTGCCGTAACAGGGAGCGCAACTCGTCCCTGTACATGAGGTTTTCCGGGGGAAGCGATTCGAGCCAGCGATCGCGCTCCTCCGGCGCGACATCCAGCGCCGCGTCGAGCAGCTTCGAAAGCGCCGGCCATTGCTGGGGATCGATCAGCATGACCGCACAATGTCGGTGGCCGATGGAATGTCCACCATCCGTAGCTCCTGAGTAAGGTGACCGGCGAGCGGCGACAAGCGTTTGGTGCGCGATTGCTCCGCTATCTCAGGGCTACAGACGCCGACGGTCGGCCAGACAGGACACGGAGGAACGACAATCAGCCCGAGGTAGACCGGGAACGGCTGCGCCCGGGCGTGGGGGGCTGCCGCCAGGCTCGGCCGCGTCAATCCTTGGCCTTCCTGGAGCGGCTGGCGAACCTCGGGCATCCATCCGCGATCTTGGTCGGATTGGGATCAACGCCGCCGCCGACGAGATTACAATGGCAACCTCAGCCGTGACCGCATCGCCCAAGCCGTATGACAAAACGCAGTCCGCAGTTCGTCGCAATCGTCGATGACGATGAGAATCTGTGCGCCGCCTTCGCGGACTTGTTGAGATCGGCAGGCTATGCCGCCGAAATGTTCGCATCAGCAGAGGAATTCCTGCGGCGGGCACGCCAGGAGACCCTCCGTTGCCTGGTTCTGGACCTGGGCCTGTCCGGAATGAGTGGCCTCGAGTTGCTGCGGCACCTGCGAGCGAGCGGCTGGTCCATGCCAATCGTGTGCATCACGGCCCAACCTGACTCTGACGGAGAGCTCGCAAAACAAATCCTCGAGGCCGGCGCGCAGACTATTCTCTACAAACCATTCGACTCGGAAGAATTGCTCCACCTGCTGCAATCCGGCGACGATAAAGACAAACGGACCCGACGTGGGGCAGATGGCTGAGGTCGCTTGCGGAATACGCGCGAGTTGATGCATGTGTCATCAAGCGGGTCCCCGTTGCCGCTGGAATCGGCAATACAAGCTCTGTCAGCGGGTGGCCATCTGTGTTCGATAGACGAACGTGAGCTCGAGCAGCCCGAGCTGATCGGTACGTTCTTCGGTATCGGACTCGAGCGCGGTGAAAAGTGTGTGTACATCGCGGACAAGGCTCGCGAAACACACATCGAACAGGCGCTTTACGCGCGCGGCATCGACGTCGGGACGGCCCTTAAAACCAAGGCCTTGGTATTGATGTCCCTGGAGGAGGCGCATCTGCAAGGCGATTCTCTCGATCCGTACCGGATGTTCACACTCTGGAAGGACCTCACTGCTCGTGTGCGGGAGGAGGGCTTCGCGAGGCTCCGTGGCGCCTCTGATATGCGATGGGTCCTCAGGGCTGCTCCTGGGTCGCTACGGTGGCAGGCCTACGAACGACACCTTACTCAGCTCGCTGCGGATAGCCAGTGCCTCTTGCTGTGCCAGTACTGTCGGCCCGATTTTCGTGCGGAACACTTGCTCGACGTCATTCGAACTCACCCCAGTGTGATTCACCGCGGCACGGTTGCCCAGAATATTTATTACGTGCCCTCTGAGATCGGTTCGCAGACTGACCCGTATGCGTCAGAGCTCGAAAACCTGCTTCACGATATACGCAGACGCGAGCTAGCAGAGACGACGCTTCGTGCTACGCAGTTGGAGCTTGTGCGGGTCTCGCGCCTGACAACTCTCGGTGAGCTCACGGCCTCAATCGCACATGAAGTGAATCAACCGCTCTCGGCAATCATTGCCCATGGCGGCGCCGTCCGACGCTGGCTAGGCAGGACCTCTCCGAACGTTGAGGAGGCGGCGAAGGCAATCGAAGGCGTCATCGCCAATGCGCACCGCGCCCGCGACGTGATTGCGCGAATCCGAGCGCTCGCGACGAAGGCCGACAGTGCAAGGGAGTTACTCGACCTCAACGAGATCATCCGCGAGGCCCTCGCGTTCGCAGACGGAGAGTTCCGCCAGAACAGCGTGGCGCTGCGGACGGACTTTGACCGGACGCTGCCGCGCATTTTCGGCGATCGCGTGCAACTACAGCAGGTGGCGCTCAATCTCATTGTGAACGGCGTGGAAGCAATCGGCGCACCCACCGAGGGACCGCGCGAGCTCGTTATCCGGACCGCTCTCGGTGAGCGGCAAGAGCTGCATGTGGCGGTTCAAGACTCGGGGATTGGCCTGCCCGAGGAAGATCTGCAAAGGATTTTCGAGCCGTTCTACACCACAAAATCCCAGGGGATGGGAGTCGGCTTGTCGATCAGCCGCTCCATCATACAGGCGCACAACGGTCGTCTTTGGGCTGAGCGCAACAAAGACGCCCCGGGCATCACCGTTCATTTCACCCTCCCCATACACCACGGCTCCGCAGTCGAAGGTGCGGACCTGAGCTGAGGGGTCTGAGTGTTGTCTGCCCGGCTGAAACCTAGGAAGATCGACCAAACCTATGCCAAAACATCGGCTTACAAAAGCATGAGCCGCTTTCGCAGCTAAAGACTAAAGTATTCCGACCGGAGGGGCATCAATGTTTAAGCGCGTACTCCTGTGCTACGACGGTTCCGATGCCGGCCGAAAAGCATTGAAGCGGGGCGCCGAGCTCGCGATGCTCGTGAACGCACAGGTCTTCGTTTTGTCGGTGGTGTCTGCCGGCGCCGCCAGCGCCGCGGTCGCTGCAGGATCGGTTGGAACGGTCTGCCTGGTTGACCAGGAGGCGGAACATCAGGCCTCGCTGAGCGAGTCCATCGAGTGGCTGAAGGCGCGGGGAGTAGCGGCAGAGGGTTGCCTCGTACGAGGTGACACGATTGAGGCCATCGTGGCGCACGCAAAACAAGTGCGTAGCGATCTTGTCGTAGTGGGTCACTACCCGAAACCAACGGGAGGGCGCTGGTGGTCGGGAGCCGAGCGCGGCTCGCTTGCCGAACGTCTCAGTTGTTGCGTGCTGATAGCAGTCAGCGAGTGATGTAACTTCCGTCCGCCACTCAACGCGGGCCGAGCGCCTCATCGAGGGTTTGCGCTGTCAGTACCCGCTGGGCGATTCGATCGAGATCCACAGCGCTGGCACTCTGGACCTGTGATGTGACCGCCGGGGAGAGGGCTCCAAAGCGGGTTGTGAGCTGCTTGAGGACGATTTCGGCGATGCCCGCTACCTTGCCCTCCGCCACGCCTGCAGCTTTACCTTCCGCCACACCCGCAGCCTTGCCCTCCGCCACGCCGTCAGCCTTGCCCTGTCCGTAGTAACGTCGGGCAAATTCACTTTGGTATTGGTATTTCGAGGCATCCATCGCTTGTAGCGCCCGGCGGGCGGCCTCCGGTAGGGAGTGCAACACCAAATCACAATACAGTCTCGAGCGCTCGGCGTCGAGTCCGAGGCTGACCATCTGTGCCAGTAACGCAATGCGGGCGGATTTGGCCGGATCCGGGTGCCGGGCGTGGGCCATTGCAGAGAGCACTGCCAGTTCCGGATCCTCCTTCGCGCGCTCTTCGTCCGTAATTTCCGGGACACCGGAGAGACTTAACACCCACGGTACGAAGCGGTTGCCGCCGCCCAGCTCGATGGGCTTGCCGGCCCAACGCGCAACGTTCTCTTCCGCCGTGAGCACCAGCAAACAGACCGGACAGCGGATGCGTGCGCGCAGGTTCGCTACGTAGACTGGCCAGACATAGCGCTTATCCTCGTCGTTGCTGAGTTGCATTTCCAGCACGATGCCGAGGACTGGCGAGCCGTGTAGGAGGAGGATCACCATATCCGCGCGATATTCCGCTGGCTGAATGTCCGTGAGATCGGCCGAATCGATGCGCACCTAGTGTAATGCGGTAGCGGCAAATGGAGCGCGTCGCGCAACAACTCCGGCGCCAACGCCGGGCGATTGCGAAACAGCAGTAACAGTGCTTCGTGAAGGTGAGATGGCATGGTCCATTTCTTCAGCAGCCAACCAGCTCACCCACGAGTCGAATTTAACCTGCCGCGCCGTCTTGGATGAGGTCATTTTGCCGGATGTTGATATAGGTTAGAAGGGGCATGCCCTGTTTTTAAGACATAGAAACAAAAGAGATGTCGAAGTGCTTGCGCGCGATCGGAGCGTGTTGGATCGCGCGTGAGGACCTCACGGCGCTGTTGACGTCTTCGAACACCGTCTGGATACACACGCGACCGCACCGTGCCCGCCATCTGCCCGCGGCGGCTTGCTCCGGGTCAGTATGAAGGTGTTTAAAACTCGAAAGATGTATATAGTCCGCGGATACAGTCACAAGGAGCGCATGATGGCTCCCCTGTCATAGGCGCTATTTGCGGAGCAGACTAGTGAAGGAACTGATTGTCTCTCTTGATCTCGAACTGAATCAGCCGTCCGAGCGGATCGTGCAGATTGGCGCCGTAGTGGGCAACGTGCGCACTGGTGAGATCGTTTCGCACTTTGATGCGAAGGTGAATCCGGACGAGCCGTTTTCGCCGCGGATCGCGGAGCTGACAGGACTCAGTGCGCTGGAGCTCGAATCGGCCCCCAGTCTCGCCGTCGCTGGGGAGGCCCTCGCCGCGTGGCTTACATCGCGGGACTCCGTACGGATTCTGAACCCTCTTACGTGGGGTGGCGGTGACACGGTAATACTTCGCGAGCAACTTGGGCTCTCGGAGCAACGCTGGATGTTCGGACGCCGGTGGATCGATGTGAAGACGTTGTATGTCGCCTGGCGCATGGCGCATGCGAAAGAGATCACCGGCGGTCTTGCGAAAGCGATGACCAAGCTGGGACTGGCATTCCAGGGTCGGAAGCACAACGCGCTCGATGATGCACTCAACACATTCAGGATGTATCGGGCGCTGCTCGACGAGTTTAGGAAGAACGAGCCCACGCCACGATAGTTTGCCGGGGGGCTTTGAAGGGTCCCTATCTGGTGACCCTCTGAAAACACTGCGACAATGGACCTTGCATCTTCGCCTCCGGCGGCCGAAACGGGGTCGGATTACCGGTCGCCAGCCAACTGCGCGTTCCCGATGGCCTCCGCGAGGACTATCGCGTGATTGTTCTGCGTGTCACGCGCGGCGTACAACAGCGTCAAAGGTCGTTTCGTCGAGCGAAGCTTGAGCGCTGCGAGCTGCGCCGCACAATCTCGCAGTTCGTTGCGGTAACGCCGCCGAAATTCCCGCCACCGCTCAGGAGTGTGGCCAAACCATTTGCGCAGCTCGGAACTGGGGGCCAGATCGCGGGCCCAAAGATCCACATGTGCGAGCTCCTTCTTCAGGCCGCGTGGCCACAGGCGATCGACCAAGATCCGAGTTCCGTCACCCCGAGCCGGTGGCTCATAGACTCTCTTGACACGGATTCGAGGTCGCGGCGCTCGCGGTGATGCCGCCTGGGCGTAGCAGACCGGTGAGCTGTAGGGTCGCGTTCGCCTCATGTCAACGCCACGAAGCGGCAATCGCCCGGAAAGCAGCGTTACCGCTCAGACCCAGGTGATGCAGGCGTTCTGATACGACCGACATGACATTCTCCGCTGGAACGCATCCGCGCAACGGCAGCATCTCCCGTGCCGCGCAACTGACGGCGAATTTTCTTGCCCTCCAGCAGAAAGTGCTCATAATGGAACGACGCAGTACCATTGTTGCGAGAGGCGATTGATCAGTCATGGAAACAGCAAAGAGTCAGGGTGCGCCGCGGGTTGCCGTGATAACGGGGGCCAGTTCCGGGATTGGACTCGCGGCAGCGACAGCACTTGCCTCCCAAGGTTGGCGAGTCATTGGCACCGGCCGGGATGGGGCGCGGGTTGCGCGCGCTGAATCGCAGATTCGGGCTGCCGCGGCACCGAACGTTCGGGCGGATATGATCAGAGTTGATCTTGCGCTGTTGGCCGACACGATGCGCGCGGCAGGTGAGATAGCCGCGCTGACCGATCGCATCGATGCGCTCATCAATAACGCGGGCGGTGCCGCCAAGGGGCGCGTGTTGACCGCAGATGGGAATGAAGGCACGTTCGCGGGGAATCATCTCGGACATTTCGTGCTCACCAATCGACTGCTGCCACTACTGCGTGCAGCGGTCGCACGTTCGGCACGGGGAGCAACCCGGATCATCAACATGTCGTCCAGCGCTCACACATACGCGCCGGGATTGAACTGGGACGATCTGCAAATGGTCGAGAATTTCGTGCCCATGCCCGCGTACTGCAATGCCAAGCTTGCGAACGTTCTGTTCACCCGTGCGCTGGCGGAGCGGTTGGCGGACGAGGGCATCGTGGCGCACGCTATGCACCCAGGCGCCGTCGATACAAACTTCATCACCCACGCTGACGAAGGTACTCAGAAGTACATGCGAGGGCTGGATCTACTCAGCGCGCAGGACGCAGCAGACACGTTGATCTGGCTTGTAACAGCAGCTGAGCCGGGCATGAGCACAGGCGGCTATTTCCACCAGCGCAAGCGAATTGCGACCAGCGCTGCGGCAAACGATGCGGCAGCGGCGAAAAGACTTTGGGTGGAAAGTGAGAAGCTGGCGGCGCGTGTCCTCGGCTGACACGAGTGATACGGCTTGGATTGTCGTGGTCGCCACGATGGGCTGGGGCCGCCGAACGCCTTCTTTTTCTTTAAACATCAAACGGTTACAGCGGGTGGCTGCGTGACCTTGAACGTATCATTGGGGATCGAACAGGTTGGCTGACGCTCGGGCTGCCGATTCGGCCACTACCGGCTCGTTAATAACTGCGTTTGGGTGTAGGCTCGAATGCAGGTGACTTCACGTAGCGCACTAAAAATAAAGGGGAGCTCATCATGTCAATTCTAGGGTGGCTGGTATTGGGACTGATCTCGGGATTCATCGCCAGCAAACTGGTCAACAAGAGTGGTGAAGGCGTTCTGCTGGATATTGTCCTCGGGATCGTCGGAGCGGTCGTTGGCGGTTGGCTGTTTAATACTCTCGGCCACTCTGGCGTGACTGGATTCAACATTTACAGCATGTTCGTCGCTGTGGTTGGCGCTGTAGTTGTGTTGGTCGTATATCACGCTCTGTTTCGCCGGCGCGTTTAGCCCGCCCGATCGGCGAATTGCGGCGGGTTAGGTTGGGCGCAATCGGCCGCGCCGGGCCATATTTGCCTCTTCAGGAGCTCGTGGCTCCTACGCGCTCGTCAGAGGAGATCTGCGCGGGGGCTGCGAGGTCCGAGCGGTAAGTCCAGAATTTCGGTAGTCCGAGACTCGTCGCGACAACCGCAAGCACGCAGGCGATGCCGCCGCTCCACAGGCTCACTGAAACGGTGCTCAGGGAAGCGAGCCATCCGGCGCGTGCATTGCCCAGAAGCGGACCGATCATGTAGGAAATCATCGCGATGCCGGCCAGCCGACCCCGCATGGTGTTGGGCACTGCGTGATTCCAGATGATGCCGCGAAACAGACCGCTCACCATGTCGGCCCCGCCGGCCAGAATGAGGAACAGGACGATCAGCCACGGCGTCGGCGCAAGGCCTGCGCCCAGAATGAACAATCCCCAGCTGGCGGCCGCAATGACAACGACTCGACCCTGGCGGTGAATCCGCGAGCTCCATCCGCTCAACAGGGTGGCAATGAGGCTGCCGATGGCCATTGAAGCAAACAGTATTCCCGTCATACGCGCATCGCCCCATTGCAGCGATAGAGCAGGGAACAGCGCCACTGGAAATGCGAATAACATTGCGGCGATGTCGATGAGGTAGGTACCGATCAGTTCCGGTCTGGACAGCGCAAACCGAATTCCGATGGCCGCATCGGTCAACGCCGAGTGTGCCTCGACCGTGGGCTTCGGGACCCGGCCCATGAGGGCGATGCAGACGACCGCTCCGGTGAACGACAGAAGGTCGAACAGGTAGGCTCCGGTCAGTCCGAAGGCCGCAATCAACACTCCGCCCAACAAAGGCCCGGCAATGGCGCCCGTGGACCCTCGGAAACCACCCAACGCGCCGGCGGCGGCGTATTCCGAGGGCTCCACCAGTTTCTGCGTCAGTGCCTCCATCGCCGGCGAATGAAAGGCAGCTATGGCTTGCAGGAGCGCCACCAGCACAAAGATGGCAACCAGTGAGGGGCTCGACAGCAGGCTGTTCAGCAGCAACAGCGCGACAACGAGCGCCATGGCCGTCTCACATGCAAGCATCAGGTGGCGGCGATCGACGCGATCGGCATAAGCGCCCCCGAGAAGCCCGAATACGAGCACCGGGACCAGCTGCGCCACACCGAGCGCCCCAACCATCGCGTTCGATTTAGTGAGTTGATAGACCTGGTATGGGACGGCCATGTAGCTGACCATGCTGCCCAGGAATGAGATCAATTGGCCGATGAACAGCAACCGGAAGTCACGGTGTCTTCTGAGCGGTGAGATATCAATAAACATTGCTGATTTGTTCTCGGGAGTAGGAGATTCGGGCGAACAGTAGCGCCTGTGCGTACCCGAAGCCGTAGGGCGCGGGCGTTAGCGCACGCGATTCCGGCTCAACGCCACCGGCGCAGCAACGGCTCCGAGAACCGGCGCAAGAGGTCGCGGATCAGCTCATCCACACTCACATCCATATGGCTCGCATCCGCGAGCAGCGTGTCAATTCGTTGCCGTAGAACTCGCAGCCACTCCCGCCGGGGCGAAAGGCGATGGCGCATTTGAAACGTACGTGCCGACGGTGCCGCGGTTCACGACGACGCCTGCGTGCTCGAGCTCGCGGTACGCTCGGGCAACGGTGTTCGGGTTTATGATACAAGAATCCCGCGGGCGTGAAGCGCGTTCTGTGCGGTGGTCGCGGCTGGTCACGGTCGGTCGTGACCAGCGCGTCGTCTTCGGCCGCCGCCTCCGTGTTCGCCGGAGTTGGCCAGGCAGACCCCGGCAGTCAGTCGGGGTGTGGCCCGAGTCGCATGCTAGCGGCTTTCCGCCGGAAGATCAGCGGCCTGAAGCTTCCGCGAAGCGGCCCCGGCCTGGCGCAAATCCGCCAGTTGACGTTCCATCTCGCGCAGCCTCTGCGAGAAACGCTTCAATTCGATTCAAATCTGCAGGTAGCCGTGGGTGATGGCGTAAGCGGCCACGGCCGTCGCCGAGCGGAGCCCCAACTTGCGCATCAGACTGCCTCTGTACTTCTCGATCGTCTTGTGGCTCAAGGACAGTTGCTCGGCGATTTCTCGGGTGCGGTATCCCTGGGCGATGCACCGCATGACTTCGCGCTCACGCTCGCTCAGCTCACCGGGTTCGCGCCGTTGCGCGCGGGAATGTTTCGTGAGGTGGCCACTTACGACATGCTCGAAGATGGACGGTGTGATGTAGTGCTTCCTTTCCATCACCTCATACAACTTGGTCATTAACTTGTGCCGGCCGTCGGTCTGGAGACAGTAGTCATCGACGCCGGCGCGCAGGGCCGGCTCTATGATCTCTTCCTCCCGCCGCTGGGTGAGCACCACAACCGGCGCGTTCGGCCAGCGATGCTGAACAGCCTTGATGGTGTCCACACCGTAGGCGCCGGACGTTGCGAATTCCGTGATCACGACATCCGGATCTTCCGGCAGGAAGACGGTGCTGACCGCGGGGCCGCCGACAATGACCGCCAGCAGCTCAAAGCTCTCTTCCAGGATGAAAATCGCGCACAGGCCGTCGCGAAGCAGTCCCCCCTCGTGGATGAGGAGGATCTTATGCTTGCGACCCCTGTTATCTTGAGTCCGACTCCGCTGCATCCGCTTTGTCCTACAGAGCGGATAGCGTAGGCGTAACGGGTTCCAATTTCCCTAAGGGAAATCACCCATTCCGCGTAGGGGTAACACACTGGCGGGCCTACGCTGTAGACAGCATGGTCAGCGTCGGCAGTCTGGCGCACGCTGTCAGCGTGCGTCGACCCGTTTAGCAACGTCAGGAGCGCGGCGATGCTTTGGCCGAAGATACTGTTGGGATATTGCCTGTTCGTCGTGATTTTCTGCTGGCTCATTCGGCCGGCGGGCCGCTGAGCCTCGTGCGCGGCGGCGGCTGCCAGTGTCACGTAGTCTTCACGGCTAGAAGCTCATTCGATACGACAGGCTGACATAGTAACGCCTGGTGTTCTGCAACTGCAGGGTGGCGTCACGCTTGCCCAGTTGACCACCGACCTCGAACTGCAACAGCTTCCGTGCGCGCTGATAGTCCACGAGGATCGAAGGGATATAGGTCATTTCCTGGCTGTTGTCACTGACGAGGTTGCGCCGATCGACCGTCAGTCGCGGTCCGACGCGCCAGGCGCCATTCAGCGGAAAGCGACTGGTGGCGCTGACGCCGACCAGCTTTCCGATCTCCGTGTTCGAATAGGAAGCGGTGAGTACGTTGAAGTCACCTGCCGTCCAGAGACTCGAGCTATAGATCTGCGCCTGATAGGTCAGCTCCAGACCGGTCGCGGGCTGTGGATCCACCCCGCCGGAGCCGGGTGTTGCGCCTGTTTCGGTGGCCGACACTGTCACGGAGAACTGAAAACGCTCACCCAGTGGACGGGTCGCCGTGACGCTGTAATCCTTGCTGATCGGAGTACGGTCACGCGCTAGCTGGAAGATTTCCTGCACGGTGAATGCCTGTTCCAGTTGCGCCAGCGTGGTAGCCGATTGTCCGATGAGGGCGTTGCGAGTGGTGAGAACGGGGGAATTGCGCCGCTCTGCATCGACGCTGAGACTCCAACGCCAAGGTATCTGCAGTGTTCCGAGGATTGAGGCGGTGTTCACCGAGTGAAACGAAACGTCATAGTCAACCACGCCGATGAGTGACGCGATTGCAGATAGCCAGCGGCCCTCGAATCCGACTGCCTGGCGATCGCGCAGTCTGTCAAACTCCTGCGTGGCGGCGAACACGCTCGCGTCCCAGTGTGCGCCAGGTGGGGTATAGGCAATTGCAACTGTCTCGAAGTGACGCGCAGTTTGGAAACCCGCCGTTGTTTGTTCCACCGGGTAGCCGGCGGAGAAGTTGACGTTCCACGCCGGTCGCCACTGGTAGGACACGAACAGCCCGTCGAACGTGCCCAGTATACCGTCCTGATTGCGCGTCTGGCGTCCAAGGCGCGCCAATATCCCCAGGGACCTATCGATCAACTCGATCGAGGCAATGCTTATGCGCCGCTCGCCCCCCACGTCTTGCGCCGTGAAGCTCTTCGAGTAGCCGGCGCTGAGGCGTCCTAGCCAATCGACTTCGTCGCCCCGGCGACGCACGAGCAGATCAGCATCACTGAACAACATATTGTCGCTAGTGGTCTGCAGGGAGGAGGGTAGGATAGTGGTGCCGGGCGGGATGTTTCCGCTGGGGGTGCTGCTATCTACACGTGTCCCGTCGTACCGGAACAATTGGGAAAATCCGCCATTGACGTGCCAGCGTGATTGGGATTCGCCCGCCTCATTCATACCCTGCGCCTTGGCTGAAGCAGTCCGGAGTGTCCGCAGCCGCAATGTAATACGCTCGACAGCGTCCCCATGCGGATAGCGGCGCAGATACTCCTCGTACTCCGCTTTCGCGTGTGCCAATTGACCAGAGCGTTCGCGCGCCAAACCCAGGAGTTCCTGAACGTGCATGCGCTGCGGAAACTCCGGTTGCCGCTGTAACTTGGTAAGGAGGGTGATTGCGGCCGAGTAGTCGTGTGCCGTCATTGCGCCACGCGCCTGCGCCAGTATTGCGGCCAATGCCGCGGGAGTCATCGCGGGATCGCTGCCAATTCGCTCGACGCCGGGCGGCAGCGCTTGGACGGTCGCGTTTGGGTCACTCGTAACGGGGTCATCACCGATGGCCAGCCATGCGCGGGGATATTCCTCAAGCGCCCGGTTCAGTAGCCGCTCTGCCTCTGCGCGGCGGTCGATGGGTCCAATGCGAAGCCGGTACCACTTCTGCCCGTCTACGATGGCCTCGGATAGATAGGCGGGAGCTTGCAGCCGTTGGTGCGCGAGCTGCACCGCCTGTGGATCGAACGGTTTGGGTTCCGAGTCGAGGTTGATAGCAAAGTTGTTCGCCAGATCGGACTGGGGAGTCAACAGGATCTTGCCGCGGCCTCGCGCCCGGTCAATGAGCCGCATGCGCAATCCCCGCCGATCGACACCCTGAGCCACTACGAAGCGCTCGATCTTCTTGAACGCAAAATAGAGTGTGATCTGTCCGGGAACGTCGCCCTCGAGTCGCACGGCGGACACGATTCCCGCGCCACCGGACAGCGGGGGCAGCTCGCTCGCTATGGGATTTCCGGGGATTACTCCACAGTCCGGCAGAGGCTGCAGTTGTACCCGTACCTCGGTCCCCTCGCTGGCGGGCAAGTGCGTGATATATCGGACGGAGCAATTGAATTGCACCGTCAAGTCGACCTGGTCGTCATGATCGGTAACTTCAACCATGTCGACCAGCCGAGTGGGTGCGGCGCCGCCGAATTGTGCGAAAGCGGAGCTCGTCAACAGGCTACCGAGAAAGGGAACCGCCATCGGCCACGCGCGGCGCCTAGCGGCGGAACGTCGCATCGGTCACCCGGTGATGCGGTCCCGGCACACTCTTGATGATCTTGGAGCGTGTCGAATCGATGTACACATGACACGCGCCGCTGCAGTTGCGGAGCTCAGTTGCCGTATACCGGTCGCCCTTGGCGGTCGCTGGGTGGGCATCAGGCCTGAAGGCACTCGCATGACATCCGCCGCAGGTGCCGGCATTCGCGGGCGCCGCATACGGAATCGATTCCGTATCCGTCTTGTGGCAAGAGGTGCAGCTCAACACCGCTCGATGGTCGCCCGGATACGCTGCCGAGACATGCTTGAAGTGAACGACGCTCCAGTCCGGATAACTGTGGCAAGTCGCACAATCACGCAGCGTGCCCAGGTGATTGGCCGGCTTGCCGACTGCATTGACTTGGTTGTGGCACGTGGGACAACCGGCGACGAAGGCCGTGTGGTTGAGTCTTGCCGGCAACCATGAGAGTGTTCCATGACAGCTGTCGCACTGCTGCGAAGTTGGAATATGCATTCGCGGCAGACCGACGGCCTTCACGGAGTTGTGGCAGCTCGTACATCCGCCTGCGAGGATCGCGGAGTGCTCGAAGCGAGCCGGCGTCCATGCGTTGGTGGTATGACAGGTTTCGCAGGTGGCATTGCTCGATATGTGTGCAGATGGCTTGCCCCGAGCAGTCCTCCCGTTATGACAGCTTGCGCACGTGCCCTTCATCTGGGTGTGGTCGACTGCGCTGACCGGCAACCAGGCCAGCGTTGTGTGACACGACTGGCAGTTGTTGGTCGTGGCAGGGTGATCAGCCGGCTTTCCGGATGCGTTCAGCTGGTTGTGGCAGGAAAAACAACTCCGACCGCCGACCATCTGATGATTGATGCCCTGTGATAAGCCAAAGGCACTGGCTCCGGGCACAAATACCGTAGCTGGTGCGGCTGCCTGCGCGGCCCTGGCGAACGCCGATGCGCCCGCGGTAATCCCGGTCCGCGGAATAACCGCTGGGGAGCTTGTCGCGGGCGCCGAGGCGCTATTGGCTGCAGTGGTACCGCTAGTGGTCGAGGCGTTGCCTTGAGTAGACGCCGGAGTCAGACGGATAGCGCGCTTGTCACGTGACGTGTGGCACCCGGCCCCTCGGCAATCTACACCCGCGTGGTGAGACGGGCTCGGACGTACCCACAACCGCACTCCTGTGTTGGTCTTCCACGTCATGCCGTACTCGTGGCAACTGTCACAGGCGCTGGCCAGTACCGCCGCGTGTTTCATCACCGTGCCCGAGAATGTGGCGAAATTCGTCACGGAGTGGCATTGCTCGCAGGCGACGGCGCCTACGGGAACATGGCCGGTGGGGCCGGTGGGTGGCTCGACCAGCGTCGGCGGTGCCATGTTCGCGAAGGAAAGGCCATCTGCGTGGCACTGAGCACAGCCACTGGTGATGCCGGTATGCCCCGTAGCACCCATAACATATGCGGCGTAGTTCCCCGCGGTTGTGTGGCACTGCCCGCAAGGAGCGTTGGTCGGAATGTGGTTCGCCGGCTTGGCGACGCTCGTCACGTCCGACGCGAAAGTCGGGGTCGTCGTATGGCAGCCTCTGCAATCTCCACTCGTAGGATGACTCTTGTCGAAGGCGGTGGGGCGCGAGTCGGCGGGTGAGGTCGCGCTGCTGGCGAGCATGCCGAGATACGGGGCAGTCTCATGACAGGTCTGACAGGCGCCCACGGCGGCCGCAACCGTTGAATGTCCTGCCGTGGTCAGTGTGGGGTTGTTGATATTGGCCGTGCCGATATTGAATCCACCGGGGTTCACGTTGCTCGTGCTGTGACAACCGGAGCCGTTGCAGTCGAGGCTGCCGATGGGGATGTGATTGCCCGGCGTCGCGGTGATGGTGACATTGGCGAAAGTTGCTGCCACGGTGGATCCGTGGCAGCTCTGGCAATTCGTCACTCCCTTATGAGTGCCCGTCACCGAATACACGGCATAGTTGCCGGCGGTCGTATGGCACTGTGCGCACGGAGCATTGGTTGGAATGTGGTTCGCTGGCTTGCTGCCGCCGGTTACGTCAGTCGTGAAGGTCGGCGTGGTCGTGTGGCAACTATTGCAATCTCCACTCGTGGGATGCCCCTTGTCGAAGGCAGTGGGGCGCGAGTCGGCGGCTGAGGTTGCGGAGCTCGCGAGCATGCCCAGGTACGGAGCGGTTTCATGACAGGTCTGACAGGCGCCCACAGCTGCGGCGATCGTCGAGTGGCCTGCCGTGGTCAGTGTGGGGTTGTTGATATTGGCCGTGCCGATATTGAAGCCGCCCGGGTTTACGTTGCTCGTGCTGTGACAACCGGAGCCGTTGCAGTCGAGGCTGCCGATGGGGATGTGATTGCCCGGGCTCGTAGTGATCGTGACGTTGGCGAATGTCGTCGCCACGGTGGGGCCGTGACAGCTCAGGCAATTCGTCACTCCCTTATGAGTGCCCGTCACCGAATACACGGCATAGTTGCCCGCGGTCGTGTGGCACTGCGCGCACGGAGCATTGGTGGGAATGTGGTTCGCCGGCTTGGCCGCGGTGACGTCGCTGGCAAAAGTCGGCGTAGTCGTGTGGCAGCTGGTGCAATCCCCGCTCGTGGGATGACTCTTGTCGAAAGCGGTGGGGCGTGAGTCGGCGGCCGAGGTCGCGCTGCTGGCGAGCATGCCCAGGTATGGAGCGGTCTCGTGACAGGTCTGACAGGCGCCCACGGCCGCGGCAATCGTCGAGTGGCCTGCTGTCGTAAGCGTGGGATTGTTAATATTGGCTGTGCCGATATTGAAGCCGCCGGGGTTCACATTGCTTGTGCTGTGGCAGCCGGAGCCTTTGCAGTCGAGGCTGCCGATCGGGATGTGGTTCCCTGGACTCGTCGTGATCGTGACATTGGTGAATGTCGTCGCCACCGTGGGTCCGTGGCAGCTCAGGCAATTTGTCACTCCCTTGTGAGTGCCTGCGACCGAGTACAGGGCGTAGTTGCCCGCCGTCGTATGACACTGGGCGCACGGAGCATTGGTCGGTATGTGGTTCGACGGCTTGGCCGCAGTAACGTCGTTGGCAAAGGTCGGCGTAGTCGTATGACAGCTGCTGCAATCCCCGCTTGTGGGATGAGTTTTGTCTAAGGCGGTGGGGCGCGAGTCGCCCGCGGCTGTCGCACTGCTGGCGAGCATGCCGAGATATGGAGCGGTCTCATGACAGGTCTGACAGGCGCCCACGGCCGCGGCGATCGTCGAGTGACCGGCCGTGGTCAGTGTGGGACTGTTGATATTGGCGGTTCCCAGGACGAACCCACCCGGATTGACATTGGTCGTGCTGTGGCAGCCGGACCCGTTGCAGTCGAGGCTGCCGATCGGGATATGGCTCCCTGGAGTTGACGTGATCGTCACGTTGGCAAACGTGGCTGCCACGGTGGGCCCGTGGCAGCTCAGGCAATTCGTCACTCCCTGGTGAGTACCCGTCAACGAGTACAGGGCATTGTTGCCCGCGGTCGTATGACACTGCGCGCACGGAGCACTGGTCGGAATGTGGTTTGCCGGCTTGCCGCCGCTGGTTACGTCACTCGCGAAGGTCGGGGTGGTCGTGTGACAGCTGCCACATTCTCCCGAAGCTGGATGGGCCGCATCCAGCGAGGCCGAAGGGCGCGAATCTCCGGCCGCACTGGCGCTGGGTATCATTCCCAAATAGCTCGCTGTCTGGTGACAGGCATTACAGCTCGGCACCGCGGTCGCGACGGTGGCGTGACCGGCAGTGCTCAATGTCGGAGCGTTAACGCTCGGGGTGCCGATGTTGAAGCCGCCCGGGTTCAATTGGGTTGGGCCATGGCAGCCGGAGCCATTGCAGTCAAGACTGCCGATCGGGATGTGATTGCCCGGCGTGCTGGTAATCGTGATATTCGCGAAGCTGCCGGCAACCGTCGGTCCGTGACAGCTCAGGCAGCCCGAGATTCCCTGATGGGTTCCGGCTAGCGAATACGCGGTGAAGTCGCTCGGATTTATGTGGCATTGCGCACAAGGAGCGGTAGTGGGGATATGGTTGGCCGGTCTGAGAGAATCGCTGGTAAAGGACGTCGTAGACCCGTGGCACTCGCTGCAATCACCACTGGTCGGGTGCGGCGTTCCTGGTCGGGTCCGGGGCGTCACTCCGAAGAAGCTCTTACCGGCTTCGTGGCACGCGGCGCAGGATATGCCTGCGACGGTGGCGTGATTCATCGGGGTGCCGGCGAAAGTCGTGAAGTTCGTGCTCGAGTGGCAGTCTTCGCAAGGCGCCCCGTTGGTCGGAATATGAGTGGTAGGTACTCCGGTGGCCTTGACGCCGTTGTGGCACGCGGCACATCCCGACGTGATCCCACTGTGACTGAAAACGGCGCCCGCCCAGCTCAGGGACGAATGGCATACGTCGCATTCCAGGTTGGTATCGATGTGCCGCGGGCTCTTGCCTTGCGCCTGTACGTTGTTATGGCACGTCGAGCAGCTTCCCTGCGCTTCCGCGTGATCGAAGTTAACTGCCGGGCGCCAAGCAACAGGCGTGTGGCAACCCTCGCAATGCTGCGTCGAAAGAATGTGAGTCGCAGTTTTGGCGGTTGCCCGGATCGCCGTTCCCACTCCATGGCAGGAGGCGCAGTCGCGCGGAGTGCCCTTGAAGACCGCATTCGCATGACAGGATTCGCAGGGCAGATCGCGGTGCTGCCCGATGAGCTCGAACCCGGTCGTCAGGTGATCGAAAGAGTCGCGTGTCTGCGCACTGAAAACTGCTGCTGGAGCAAATGCGAGCGCAATGGCGAGCAGGATGCGGGCAGCGTACCGCATGCCGCGGGAGCGCGGTTCGGGGACTAAGCGGCGAGCGGCGGCTGTCGGCCAGGCGCCGGCCAGCAGTGGGAGCAGACCGAGGGTCGCGATTGCATGACATGGACCTCCCCGCATAAGTGCGCCGGCCGAGTCAACAGATGTCGACTGTGGTGGCCACAACGGAATTGGCGCCAGCGTGCCCGGGCACCTGCAATCCGACGATGAACCAAAACGGATCGTTCATGTGGACCTACGGCTGACTTTCGTGGCGACGACCGACGTGCGCCGGAGTTGAAGCGGATCGTCAGTTCGTATCGTGTTGGTTGCGGGTCATCCCGGCTCGCAGGCAACACGTCGCAAATCACCGACAAACACAGGGAAAAGCGCCTATGCGGGCGGGAATGGATGGTGCGTTCCTGGCTCGCCGATGACAAGTGGGGGAAAGCCCCATTCTTGCAGTCGGCGGTAGGGAGTTAGGCTCCGCGTGGCCGATCGATCAAGGTCGAAATCCCTGCAGTGCGCTACTAGCTGTCGCTTGCTTGTTTCATGATCGTCTCGAATCGCTGGCGCATCTCTTCTGTGGAAATGTCTTCCTTCCGGGTGGCCAGTAGCCACATGTGCCCGAATGGATCCGTCAGGGTACCGCGACGATCGCCATCAAACTGATCCGCGACCGCCAGAGTCTCCTTGGCCCCAGCAGCGATAGCTCGGGCAAACAGCGCGTCCACATCTGCAACGTAAATCATCATGGAAACGGGCGACCCACCGTAGGCCTGAGGGCTTCGATAGCCCATGTCTGGGAACTCGTCGGCCAGCATGATGGGCGCGGTGTCGATTCGGATCTCCGCATGCATCACTTTTCCGGTTGGATCCGTGAGACGTACAACTTCTACTGCCCCGAAGGCATTCTTGTAGAACGTGATGGCGTTAGCAGCGCCGTTGACGATAAGGTAAGGCGTTGCGGCACGGTAGGCGTCAGGAACGGGGCTCGGGGTCATGGCAGAGAGTCCTTTTGCTCGTCTCCTTGCGTCTGCAGTAGTCCCGAGAGGTCGAGGGCAGCGACAGGTTTCAGCAGATACCGTTCGAAACCCGCCACGCGAGCCAGCTCACGACCCGCGTGCTCGCGGCTGGACGTCAGCGCGATCAGTCGCAAGTCATGGCTCTGCGCGTGCTCACGCAATAACCGTGCTACTTCGTAGCCACTCATATCAAGCAGATTGAGCTCGACCAGGACTACGGAGGGCAGAAACTCAGCTGCGATGGCTAGCGCGGCATGACCGGAGTAGGCGACGCGAGTCTCCGAGTAGCCCGATGCATGCAACATGAGCTCCAGTGAAGTCGACGAGCTGATATCGTCATCGACGATCAGGATTCTCACGGGTTCGTTGGAGAGCGTCGACTGTCCGCCTCCTTCATCTTTCCAGGTGTCCGGCGGCCGCGCATCCTTTTCATGCACAGACATTACCTGCGCGTTGCTGCCTGCGTCGATATGAGGTTTCGGCTTGTCGGAGAGCCGCCTCCAGCTCGTTGTCACTGTGTTTTCCATGTTGCGCTCCTACACATGCTCCGCGGCCGTTCGCAGAGAACTGTCGGATAAGAGACCCGCTCTCAGCGTAACGGAATGCTGACAGTTACTGCCGCAATCGCGTGTCGCGCATTCCTCGCACAACACCTGCCCGTTCCAGGTCGGCGGCTTGTCGTCACGCTGCCCGAAGTCGCGGAGCGGCCATCCCGAGCAGTTGTGACACCAGTGCCACGTGACACTGTTGCTGAGCTTGCGGTAGGGCATATCAGCGCTCCTCAGTTGTGAACCCTTGATGATATTCGACGATCAGGCAGGACTTCCGTTCGCTATCGCACGCCGGCGTCCAAGCAGGTGTCAGCTGTGCGAGACATCGAAGGTCCAGGCGTCTGCCGTTCCGGGTGGGAATTCCGACGTGGGGTACGCGGACACGGGCAAAAAAAAGGAGCCTCGCGCGTTGCGGGGCTCAAGACTTGGCGCGAATACGAGGGGGTCGTGCTCGCGTCAATCTCGCCTGGAGGCGTGCCAAAACACGCCTCCAGCTCAAGTCTCAGCATACCGACGGCCTATGAGAGCCGTCCGGACACGCGGGGCGTGTCCGTCTGTCTTACATATCCATCCCGCCCATTCCGCCCATTCCGCCCGGCATGCCGCCGCCGGCGTGTTTTTCATCCTTCGGAGCCTCGGCAATCATCACCTCGGTCGTGAGCAACAGGCCTGCGACGGACGCGGCATTCTGTAGCGCAAGTCGCGTGACCTTCGTTGGATCGAGAATGCCTTCTTCGAGCATGTCACCGAACTCACCGGTCGCCGCGTTGTAGCCGTAGGCACCCTTGCCGGCTTTCACCTGGTTCAGGATGACCGCCGGATCCTCGCCCGCATTCTCCACGATGTTGCGCAAAGGCTCTTCGATCGAGCGAGCGAGAATACGGATGCCCACCGTTTGGTCCTCATTGGCACCCTCTAACTTATCGAGCGCCTTGAGGGCACGGATCAGCGCAACTCCACCGCCCGGTACTACGCCTTCCTCGATAGCCGCGCGGGTTGCGTGCAGGGCATCCTCCACGCGGGCCTTCTTTTCCTTCATCTCGATTTCGGTGGCCGCACCGACTTTGATCAGCGCGACGCCGCCGGAGAGCTTCGCTACACGCTCCTGAAGCTTCTCCTTGTCGTAGTCGCCGGTCGCTTCCTCGACCTGCTTGCGGATCGATTCCACGCGGGCTTTGATGTCAGAGGCCTTGCCGGCTCCGTCGATAATGGTCGTGTTCTCTTTTGTGATCACAACCTTTTTGGCCTCGCCCATATCGCTCAGGGTGACCTTCTCGAGCGACAGGCCAACCTCATCGCTGATTACGGTGCCGCCGGTCAAGGTCGCAATGTCCTGCAGCATCGCCTTGCGACGATCGCCGAAACCCGGAGACTTCACCGCTGCAACCTTGAGGATGCCGCGGATGTTATTGACGACCAGTGTCGCCAGAGCCTCGCCCTCGAGGTCCTCAGCGACCACGATCAGCGGTCTGCCCGCCTTCGCGACCGCCTCCAGGACCGGGAGCATCTCGCGGATATTCGAGATCTTCTTATCGCACAGGAGAATCAGCGGCTTGTCGAACTCGGCCGTCTGACTCTGCTGCTGATTGATGAAATACGGGGACAGATAGCCGCGATCGAACTGCATGCCATCGACCACTTCCAGCTCATTTTCGAGCCCCTGGCCCTCTTCGACGGTGATGACACCTTCCTTGCCCACTTTCTCCATTGCATCGGCAATGGTCTGGCCGATGGACTCATCAGAGTTCGCAGAGATCGTGCCGACCTGCGCGATGCCCTTGGAGTCCTTACAGGGCTTCGAGAGGCGCTTCAACTCATCCGTCGTGACGAGCACGGCCTTGTCGATGCCGCGTTTGATGTCCATGGGATTGCGGCCGGAGGCGACGGCCTTCAGGCCCTCGCGGATGATCGCCTGTGCAAGCACCGTCGCCGTCGTAGTACCGTCGCCGGCTTCGTCCGAGGTGTTGGAGGCGACTTCCTTCAGCATCTGCGCGCCCATGTTCTCGAATTTGTCTTTGAGCTCGATCTCCTTCGCTACCGAGACACCGTCTTTGGTAATGGTCGGTGCGCCGTAGCTCTTCTCGAGCACCGCGTTGCGGCCCTTCGGACCGAGTGTTGCCTTCACTGCATTCGCAAGGACGTTGACGCCCTTGAACATGCGTTGGCGCGCATCGTCGCTGAATCGTACTTCTCTGGCTGCCATTGTCGTGTCCTTCGGGTGAGTTACTTCGATTCGATAACGGCCATGACGTCTTCTTCACGCATGACCACGAGTTCTTCGCCTTCGAACTTCACTTCGGCGCCGCTGTATTTGCCGAAGAGAATCCTGTCGCCGACCTTGATGTCGCAGGGACGCACTTCTCCATTCTCAAGGATCTTGCCCTTGCCGACCGCGACGATCTTTCCTTGAACGGGTTTCTCGGCCGCAGTATCGGGAATTACGATGCCGCCGGGGGAGGTACGATCCTCCTCCAGCCGCTTCACGATGACACGGTCATGAAGAGGACGGATCTTCATAGTTGATTGCTCTTTGAAGTAGTAGGTATTCTCTTGAAGAAACGCATGAATGGGGGCGTAAGTCGGCAGTTCAAGTGTGGATGCCCGAAAGAGTTGTGTTTTTGGTAGTCTGCCGCTGTTGAGGCGACTCACCAGCCGATTCGGAAGTTGCGACAGCTGCCGCAGGATGCCCCGGGGTGCTCAACGAAAACTGACGGGCCGCGGGTGTGCGTTGCGCAGTTCGAAACTCTTGATCTGACGCTCGGCCTCGTCGCCAGTGATGCCGTAAGCCTCTTCAATTTTGTTCGCGAGATGCACGCGCCTGCCGGCAATCAAATCGAGTTGACCGGAGGTCAGCATCGTCCAATTTGCGTGTACCTCGTCCCTGAACCGGGGCCAATCCGCTTGTGCGGAATTCCAATCCACTTGGTCTCCTCTTGCGCGTGCATCCGCCCGCTCACCGACGATCCGGGGTATCCCTCGCGGACCGGCCTTGCGCCGCATGCGGCACACTGAGTCGTCGTGCCTCAAAAGCCCGCAACTTGTTGAGGATACGCTCATTCCTGTGCGTCTTCCGTACGCTACCACACGTAGCGATCTCGCCCGGGATGCGGGCAAAAGTTCTCACTACGTCCGTACGCTCGTGCAACTACTCGGGCGTACCCCGCGGTTCGCGTGCCTTCTGGCCAATCCCCCCCTCCCGGAGGGGTCTACGAATTGAAGTGCGGTCGCGGTGATTTCCGCCAACATATACATGGAACTCGCCTGGCGGTGAGCGTTAGAAGTGTCGCCGGGAGTGGAAGGTTGCCGTCATGTACGGCAGCGGATGCGTGGCGTGATCGTGGATGCTGGTCGCCGGTAGCATAAAGTTTTCTCGGAGCGTAGGCGGCTGGACGATATGCACGCCTGGGACTGCGCGAGCGCAAAGTCAGTGTACTCATGAGTGTTTACCAACAGCCTTTAACACGTGGAAGTCGGTCGGATCTTACGAGGCTACCGGGGAGTGCGAATGACTTCCGTGCGCTTGCGAACTCAGTGTTGTCGGTTACAAAGGGGTCTGACGTGGTAAACGTGTGCGGTGATTTCAGCCACGGTTCGGCTCGCACAACGGCCCTGTGTGCGCTAGCGTACGGAACCGCTTCCGGCTTCGGTTTATTGCTCCTTAGGCAGACGCATTTTTTGAACGTAGTGGGGAACGACCCATGATAGAGATATACGCGGCGCGCGCCGCGGCCGCGCTTCTGGATGGCCTCGGCACTCCCGTGGGATCAATGCCGGCGAAGCTAAACAGCGTTCTCGCGCTGACTCGCGGGATGCGCTGATGCTGGCTCATTGGCTCTACGGCGCATTTCGCCTCCCATGGTGGGGCTATGCAGCGTTCACCTTCGGGATGGTGGAGCTGATGTTGCTCGGGGTGACTCTGTACCTTCACCGCGATCAGTCCCATGGCGGCCTCGTGTTGCACCCGGTCTTGCGGCACTTCTTCCGGTTCTGGCTGTGGTTCTGCTCCGGCACAGTGACGCGGGAATGGGTGGCGGTACACCGCCGGCACCACGCATTTGCGGATCGGTCCGGAGACCCGCACAGCCCGGTGGTCTTCGGTCTCAGGCGAGTCCTGTTTGGAGGCTACGAACTCTACGTTGCGGCGGCCTGTGATCCGAGCATTCTCGCCAACTATGGGCGAGGCACACCCGACGACTGGCTCGAGCGCAAGCTCTATAGTCGCTTCCCGAAGTTGGGCCTCGTGCTATTTGTGGTCTTACAACTAGTCGCTTTTGGCGTACCGGCCATCACCATGCTCGCGGTGCAACTCGTCGCCCAACCTTTCCTCGCGGCAGGCATCATTAACGGCCTGGGCCACCATGTCGGCTATCGAAGCTTCGAAATGCCGACCGCGGCTACAAACATCCTGCCTTGGGGCGTGCTGATAGGTGGGGAAGAGCTGCACAACAATCATCATGCGTTTCCCTCGTCGCCGCGACTTGCCGTGCAGTGGTGGGAGGTCGACATTGGTTGGCTATTCATCTGCCTGTTTCGAGCGCTCGGCCTCGCACGGGTCGGCAGCCTTGTGCCCATACCGAACATCGTCCGCGATCGCGTCGACCTGGACGTCGTCACCGTGCGAGCGTTGTTCACCCATCGGCTGCACGTCCTGCGTGACTACCGTCGCCGAGTGATACGGCCAGTGTTTCGCGAGCTGGCGAAGCAGGAGAGTGTGGCTGTGCTCGCACGCGGCTCAGTGCAACTGCTCGTTCGGCATCCGAAGCTGCTCGACGAAAGGTCGCGCCAGCAGCTGCGCGAGCTACTCGACCGTTATGAGGTCCTGCGAACGGTGATCGAATTTCGTGATCAGTTGCAGCGGATTTGGGATGAAACGTCTGCTAGCCATGCGCGCGCGCTCGAGCAATGGCGCCAGGTGTGCGCCGAGGCCGAACGCAGCCGCATCCTGGCTCTGAGGAAATTTGCACTGCGGCTGCGCTGCTATGCGCCAGCGGCGGGAATCGCTCGAGGCCTTTGAGGCTGACGCGGGTGCGCACGCGGCAGCAGGCGATCGGTTTCCTTCTTGACCACGGCGTAACACTCGCAACACAGTTGTTCCAGCTTTGGCCGGTCCAGCACCGTGAGGCCTTCGTTGCCCACCACCGAGATTTCTGCCGACGCGCCGTCCGCCAATACATACAACAGCGACACGATGGAGTCAGTCGGAAAATACACGTGGCGCAGGACATCGCCGGACTCGTACAAGACCTTTCCGAGTGGCATCGGGACGAGCCGCAGGTGGGGGTATAGGCGTTCTCGCTCAGCCGATGACAGTGCACCCAGCAGATGATTTTGTTCCGGATCGTGGGAGGAGGGCATGGAAAACGCCACCGTGGCCCACTAAAGGCGGGTACGACGGAGTATAGACCAACTGTCCTCCCTTTGCGCGGTACCGTACAGAGGGCCTAAGGCCGCAAGTGGGTCCCTTCTAGGTCCCTTCGCGCGGGTGCGAGCGGCGTCCCCGGTGTAATCCTTCGCCGCGGGCCACGAATCGGCTAAGCAACAGCGCTCGGACCAGCAACCGCGGGACGTGTGTACGCCGCCGCACCGACTGACCCGGCTCCTGAATGTCACAGTGTCTTCTTGAAGGGTGTCGGCGCCATCGCGCGACCTTCGGAGATCCCCATGTCAAGTGTTGTCTTTATCTTTCTAAGAGTCATCGTAGGCGCGGGTGCTAGCGCGGTCGTTGCGCTCACTGCTGCTGCCGCGCTGCTCGCCGCATCTCACGCCACATTCCGCGATACGCGCTATCGCAGGCGCGATCCGATCTGATCAGATTTCCCATCCCCATTTCGCATCCATTTGGAGTAACTCATGCAACGCATCAAAGCTCTTACGGCGATCTTCTCCACATTTCTACTCATGACCACGCTGGGCTGCGCGGCTACGCGCACGCACGAGGGGACTGGCGAGTACGTCGACGACAGCGTCATCACAACTAAAGTCAAAGCCGCCATCTTCAATGAGCCTGGCCTGAAGGTCTCCGAGGTCCAGGTTGAGACCTTCAAGGGCGTCGTTCAACTGAGCGGCTTCGTGAGCTCACGTGCCGATATCAAGGACGCAGTGCGGGTGGCGAGCGCCGTCAACGGCGTAAAGTCAGTCACCAATGAGATGCAACTCAAGTAGCGTCTGAGTCAGTCGTGTCGCGCACGCGCAACCTATGTACGCTTGCGAACGGACGTTCGTCGTGGGAGCGCGCACACTTGCTCTCCTGATGGGTGGCCTGCAAAAGGGCAGGCACCCACCTTCACCAGTAGAGAATCGACATGAATGCTACATCGCATGCTTACCGCGGCGCGCGCCTACGGATGGTGCTCGGGATCACAGGCGTGCTTGTGCTCGCCGGGTGTGCATCAACGCCGCCGGTACCAACCGCCAAGCTACAGGCTGCACAACAGGCCATTGCCGCTGCCGAGCGAAGCGAAGCCAGCCGCTACGCACCTGGAGAGTTGAGCGAAGCGCACACCAAGCTGACTGCGGCCGACACCGCCGTCACGGAGAAGAAAATGGTGGTGGCCGAGCACTTTGCCGACCAGTCGCGCGCTGAGGCCGAACTGGCCTCCGCCAAGACCTCGGCGGCGAAAGCCAACGCTGTGAACGATGAAATGAAGCGCAGCAACAGCACGCTGGTCGATGAAATGAAGCGCGGCTCGGGAGATAAATAATGAACACGACAAAACATGGTGAAGTGACTCTACTTCGGACGCTGATCGCCACGGCCGTTGCATCCATATTGCTTGCGGCCTGTACGACCGCTCCGGTCAAACCGGACGGTGCCTCCGAAGCGCGCGCAAAACTGACTCAGTTGCAGTCTGATCCGGACCTCGCGAGCCGCGCAGCGGTCGCCATCAAGGATGCGGACGCTGCCGTACGTGCAGCCGAGCAGCCCGAGATCAACAAGGAGCTAGCGGTGCATAGGGTCTATCTGGCCGACCGTAAAGTGGATACCGCCCGGGCTCTGGCTGAGACTCGCTTCGCGGATGATCAGCGTGCCGTGATCACCGCACAGCGCGACAGTGCACGTTTGGATGCGCGCACGCGCGAAGCAGACGCCGCCAAGGGTCAGGTTGCGACGGCTCGCGCGGAAGGGGCCGAACAGAAGGTTGCGGCTGATTATGCACGAAATGAAGCGGATGCCGCGCACGTAGCGGCTGCGACCTCGGAGCAGCAAGCCGCTGAGTTGCGACGACAGATCGACGTATTGAACGCGAAGCCCACGGATCGCGGATTGGTACTCACGCTGGGCGATGTGCTCTTCACAACTGGAAGGGCTGATCTGAAGCCGGGCGCCACGGGTAATCTGAACAAGCTCGTCGCTTTCCTCAACCAATATCCGGATCGCACTGCTGTCATCCAGGGCTATACGGACAGCGTCGGTAGCGAAGACTACAACCAGGGGCTATCCGAGCGGCGCGCCGACTCAGTGAAGTCGTATCTGGCCCGTCAGGGCATCGGCTCAATGCGACTCTCTTCATCGGGTAAGGGCCAGAGTGACCCGGTGGCAGGCAACGATTCCGCCTCCGGCCGGCAGCAGAACCGTCGCGTCGAGGTGATCATCAGCAATCCGCCAGCCGCGTTGAGGTAACTGGCATCGAACCGCAGCGGTGCTCGATCCCTTTCGAGCCCGCAGCGGGAGCCTGAACGGGCATTGCTTGCCGTATACACAGGAGAGTTCTATGCCTGTCAGCACCAACGAACGCGAACGCTCTGCGCCCGCAGGCATAGAGCACCTGGCTTAGCCCGTGCGGTCTTCATGTGACCGCCGCTACCCGCCCGACGCAGTGGACTAGTACGGACTCGAGGGCAACTCGGCGGTCCGATTTACTTCAGTGCGCGGCGTCCAGGTTCCCTGCAGGATACAATGTTGAACATGCGCCGCGATATCGCGCATCGGTGCGAACCAGACCCCGCCCTTGTGGAGCATTTTGTCGATCATGCGGTGGGTGTGGCTCCAGCGCGCCAGGCGTCCGGAGAGGAATGGATGCCACACCGGAACCCATAAGCCGCCGTACTCCCACATCGCCTCGAATTCCTCCCACCAGTTCTCCCAGGCGCGAGCTGCAGATTGAATGGGCATTTCGAGTCCCAGCTCATTGCTGTGCAGGAACGGTGGCCAGTCGTCCATGCCCCAGTGTGAGGGTAACTCGAGAAGCTTGCCCCGCGGGGTCTCGATGAGATAGGGGACGTCATCGCCCATCAACGATGCGTCATAGGTAACTCCCGCGTCGATCAGCAGCTCGGCCGATCGATGCGAAAAATGGTAGACGGGCGCACGCCAACCAGGTGGTTTCTGGCCGGTAATAGCTGTCAGTGCCGAGATCGTACGTGAGAGCCAGTATTGCTCCTGCTCGTCGGACAGTTTGTTCGGATGCTCGTGCAGATAGCCATGTGCCGACACCTCATGCCCGTCGCGCACCATCGCCTCAACAGCGTACGGGTAGCGCTCAGCGCACCAACCTGGGACAAAGAAGGTTTGTCGAATGTCATAGTGCCGGTAAGTATCGAGAATGCGTGGCACGGCCACGTCCGGCCCGTAACGCAACATTGAGGCTGCAGAGACCATGCTGTGCGCTCTCTGCGGATGGGCCAAATAGAGGATGCTCTCGGCATCCATGTCGAGCGTGAAGCAGGCAGCGCAGCGCGCACCGTTGGGCCAAGGTACGGGGTTGCGAATCACAGCGGGCGCATCTCCCCAGACCAGGCGGCCAGCATCTCCTGCGTGCTGGCGACCCTCCCCAGGATGCCCCCCTCGCCGGCAATGCACGCGAGCATAGCGGCGTGAATGCCAGGATCGGCCGCCGCGCACGCATCCCCGACGGTCACACAATCAAAGCCGCGATCGACAGCTTCACGCAGTGTGGAATGCACACAAATGTCAGTCGTCACACCGACGAGAGTGAGTGAAGTGATGCCGGCCGTGCGCAGCAGCACCTCCAAATCCGTCGCATGGAATGCGCCGAACCCCGGCTTATCAATGACGGGCTCGCCCACAACAGGTGTCAATTCCTCAATGATTGCGTGTCCGGGCTCACCTCGCACCAACAGCCGGCCAAGTGGCCCGACGCTGCCTATGGGCGCCCCGGCGCCGGCGGCGCGCCGACGTTTGAAGGCCGAAAGGTCAGATAGATCGGAGCGATGTCCCTCTCGAGTGTGAATGACAGGAATTCCTCGCTCTCGGGCCGCGGACAACAATCGGCGCACCTGCGGGATGATCGCTCGCAATCCGCCCACGGTCACACCGCTCCTGGCGATATATCCCGCGGGATCAAGAAAGTCTCGCTGCATGTCGATGATGAGCAATGCCATCCCTGATAGCATCGGCGTACGATTCATACCGCGGTCAGGAAGGACACGCCGACGGCCCCCAGAAACGCGCTAGCCCGGGCGCCCTGAGCCGCGACCGAGCCGTAGTCGTCTGCCATGACGCGGGCGACGCGATGGCGATGATAACTCTGGGCCAGTTCCCGGCACGTAATCACCTGGGGGTCTTCTTCCGCGTACAATGCTCGATGTAGCGCAGGCAGGCGATACCATGCCTCGCCCGCGCGCTCATGGTGCGCGTTGTGATACGGGAAGTTGAGAACCAGCAGATTCAACCAGCGCGAGCGCTCACTCAGCAGGTTGGAATAGGTATTCTCATACTCGTATTGCCGGGTGCGCCGCGGATCAGCGGGCGCTGGCGCAAGGGACCGAGATGGAAACACCTCGTATGTATGTTGAAACGCATCCAGGAAGCGCAGCACGTGCAGAAACAACAGGTATGAGAGCGCATACAGCAGCACTGCCTTGACGGATACCAGTGCCAGGCCCACGAAGAATAGCGCTCGGATCGTGAGCAGCACGAGCACGCGCGCTCGCCCTCGATCTGCCGCGGCGCCATCGTGAAAGGGAAAGGCGATGATCATGCCACGCATCATCAGTTCGACGGCCGGCACGTAAGCCCATTCGAGCGCGAGCACCGCGCGTTGAATCCAAGCCGGCGAGGCTCTGAGTGCCGCACGATAGTCGAACGTTACGACGTCGAGCCGGTCGGCATGGTGTCGCAGGTGTTTCTTCTTCAGCCGCTGATAGTCCGCCAGGCAGGCGCCGTTCAACCACCCCAACAGCATCCCGAGCCGGTCATTGGCCTGGAACGACGCAAGAGCTGAGTGGTGGACGCATTCGTGAATCAGGTAGCCGGAGTAGATGAGGGTGTGTGCCGTCAACAGCACGCCGATCACGTTCAACACTGGCTGGACAGATGTCAGCAGATAGATTCCAAGTCCCCAGCCTGCGAACGTATACGCAATGGCCAGCAGATTCGGCCAGCGCCAATGTAGCAGCGCACTCATTGGAGATCTCCCGGGTTGACCTGTAAGGCCGTGACAAATCTCGCATCGTAGGTGTCGTCGATCAGCGGGAGGGCCCGGATCTGCCCCTGTCGACGCAGGATCTCGCCGATCACCTTGCCGCTGGCATGGAAAGAGGGCAGCACCTCGCTCTTGCGGAAAACATCACTCAACTGGGCCAGCGGGGGATTCTCGACGTTGGGCAGTTGTGCCTGCACATCCGCTGCACTGATATCGAGCGTCCTGGCGATGATGGCAGCCGCCTTGGCAGGCTCCTTGTGCATAAAAGCAAGCCCCTCCATGGTTCCACGGATCAACCCCGCGACCAGCTCGGGATTGCGAGCTATCGTGCTGTCCCGGACAGCCAACACATCGGTGATCATGCCGCGTGCGTCCTTTGAGGACAGCAGTACATGAAACGCCTTGCCGCCACCGAGCTTGAGGATCATCGAAACGCTCGGCTGATAAGTCACACCCGCGTCCACTGCACCTGTAGCCATGGTTGCCACAACCGCTTCCGGCGTGACATTAACCGGTTGCAGGTCCTTCTGCGACAGACCCCGTTGAGCGAGTGCGTAGCCCAGAAGGAAGTCCGACGGAGACAGCGTCTGGAAGGCAACCTTCCGCCCCTTGAGGTCTTGGACGTCGTGGACGGCTGCCTTTGCCAGGATGGCATCGCCGCCGACTGAATAATCCAGCGGCATCACGACCTTCAGCCCCCAACCCTTGGCGTCGGCAATGATCACCTGGTCATAGGTCAGCGTTGAGGCATCGAGCTCGCCGCCCCGCAGGGCGCCCGCCATGACGGAGTTGTCGCTGAAGGTAACCAGCCTGACGTCCGCGCCGTACTTTTTGTAGTACCCATTGGCCGCCGCGCAATAGATAGGACCGTAGCCAATCCAATTGACCACGCCGAGCGTGACGGAGGCGAGAGCCTGTTCGCACGGAGCGCTCAACAGAGCGAGAGCGGTCAGCGTACGTAGGACTCGAGCCGTAATCCTGCGTATGAAAAGCAGACTGTGCGAAGTGACGGCCATTTTTGAGGATTTCAACGCTCTTTGAACGAATAGCCCACCGTGAGGCCCACCGTACGCGGTTGCGACACGATCGCCTGGGCGCGATTGCCGAAGATGGCGGGATCCTGGTAGGAAGTAACTCCGAGATTGTCAGTCAGGTTGTTGACGTAAAGCGTCGTAATCCAGTGCGAACGCGCGAAGCTGAGTCGCGTGTCCATCATGGTGTAACCGGGCACCGTTGGAACGGTCGAAGAGAGCGCCGGGAGAACCCTGCTTTGGTAGTGAGCGCTGACGCTATAGCGCCACTCACCACCGAACAACTCGACATGTCCATACTCGAGGGTAACGGCTGCGCTGGACTTCGGCGTTCCCGGCAGCGCGCTACCGATCGCCGGCGGAGGCGCCGTCACGTTGGGATATACGAACAGTGGGTTGATCGAAGTCAGCTTTGTTTTGTCGTAAGTGTAGTCGAGCTGGGCAGACACATGCTGCGTAACCAGGGCCTCGATCTCGGTTTCGACTCCCCGGCTGTAGCCGTCGCCAATGTTGATTGCAGCGGGCAGCACCAGGGGTGTGACCTGCACGCCTTCCTGGATGTTGTGCCATTGGATGTCAAAAACCGCTGCCGAATAGCGGAAACGGTCCTGCAACGTTCCCTTGATGCCGATCTCATAGTTGTCGGCCTTATCAGGCTCCAACCGTGTGAGTCCGGCCGGAGTGGTGTACCCGACCTCGTTCGCGGGGAGGGCATTCACGCCCCCACGACGAAAACCTTGCGACCACGTTGCATAAACGAGATTGGTCCTGTCGAGCTGATAGGCCGTGTTGACCTTCCACAGCGCACGGCGCCAGGAATCGCTCAGCGAGGAGTTGGCTATGTAGCCCGTCCCATCGAACAGGAGCCCGGTCTGTTGCTCCTGTTGGATGGTCTGTTTGAAAAGCCGTGTGCCGCCGGTGACGCTCCAGGCGGAGGTGATGTGTCCGGTGAGCTCGCCGAAGACCGCAAGGTCCTTGAAATTCGTCTCGAAGTCGCCGATGTACGCTTGATCCTTGACGATCGGGATGCCCGAGATGGAGTTGAGTGTGCCCGGTATGTAAGCGGTCTCGCCGAGGCCGCAGTACGAGGGAGTCACGAGGTCGCCGGCGCTCTGGCCGTAGATTGGCGCGCATGCGTTGTAGAAATCCAGATAGCCCGGATAGAAGTCGTGCTCCCGGATGACCGTCTTCTGGTTGTTGTAGAAGAGGCCGGCCACCCAGTCGACGCTGCCGCCGGTCTTGGACGCCAGGCGCAGTTCCTGGGTGAACGGGCGATCGTCCAGTGATTCCTGGCCCAGGATATAGGTACGTGGATCCTGCCCGTAAAGACTCTGAAAGAACGGAAAGTTGATGTATTCCTGAGTCTCGTCGGCGCTGGTGTTGTTGACGTGGTGCGCCCAGGCCGTCGCCGAGGTCAGAGTCGCGAATCCCATGTCGTAGGACACGGTCAAAGCTGCCAGATCTACGTTGTCATGAGTGGTGTCAGCGCTGTATTCGGCGCTCGACAGGGAGTCCACCCCCGGGGGTACCGGTGCGTCGTAGAGTTGGGTCGCGAGCGGGGGATTGGTGAAATTACCCGGGGGCTGTGCGGCCGGATTGATGGGCTGGTTGTACGCTGCCAGGCTGGTGGCCGCATAGGGAAAGCCGTTCGCGGTCGCCCGTTGGTAGTAGTAAGACAATTGAGCGTGAAAGTCCTCGTTTGGCTTCCACAGGGCGGCGACTCGCGCCGACCGATAGTCGTAGGAATTGACGCCCTTCCTCGAATACTTCACCGGTGGGCTGAACAGACTCCCGGGCTGCGCTGCAACCGGTGCGCCCGATGAATCCAGTACATACAGGTTCGGGTTATTGATGAAGCCCGCGTCGTGAGACCACCCGGCGTTCAGGCGAACCGCAAAGGCATCGCCGACCGGTATGTTGAGCATGCCGCTGACATCACCGTTGGGTGAGCTCGTATGCCGGGTGTCGCTCACACCCGCTTCGAACTTCGCGTCGAATGCGCTTGGATCGGGACGATTCTGTACGAAGCGAACGGTTCCACCGAGTGACCCTGAGCCGTACAACGTACCTTGCGGGCCGCGCAGAACCTCTACTCGGTCCAGGTCCTGCAAGCGCAGATTGAAGAATAGGGGAGTGTCATCGACATAGGTCGCTACGGGTGGCACGACCGGTGAGGCGGCGGCGGGCAACCCCGATGTGGTCTCGCTGTTCAGGCCGCGAATGATGAGGTTGGCACCGTTGACGCCACTGAACGGTCCCTTGTCGGTGTAGTTGACGCCGGCCATCGAATGGGCCAGGCCGGCCATGTCCTCAATTCCCAGCTTGGAGAGCTCTGCGCCCGTCACAGCCGTAATGCTTATCGGCAGTTCCTGTGCGGAAACCTCCCGATGGCTCGCGGTCACAATGACCTCCTGCAAGCCGCCCCCGTCATCGCTGTCCGCAGGGTTGTCAGCCAGCGAAGCCGTGCTGTACAGAGCGGCCATGACTGCAGCCCGGATAGCGTTTTGTTTCACGGCAGAGTGTCTCCCAAGCGCCGATGTTGTCATCGAACTGTCGAGGAGCCTCACGTGATTGACGGGATATCCCCTGCACGGAAGATCATCCCGAGGACGCTTGAGCCTCCTCGACATCAGATCTCCCGGGCTTTTATCCCGCCGTGTATCCACACTCAGCTATTGGACCGCCGATCGTGGACTGCCTCTCTCGGACCAGTCACCCGCTTGCGCGAGCCGGAACCCTAGACGCACATTGTTGTATTTAGTGGGTGCAAGTCGCGTGCCCGGCTGCCCCCGGCACGGGGCGGATTGCCGGAACCACTGGAGAAACCACGACTTGCGCGTTGGTTCACAGCTCGGGAACAGACGCTGTCGAGATCCAACAGCAGCCGGTTGCACCGTTTGCGCGCACAGTTAGGATGCACTGCCCGAATTCGAATCAACTACGGGGACGTCCGGGGGTGATTTTCAGGCCCGGCGGGACAGTTTTTGCAGCAGCTCGAGGTCGGTACGCAACCCAGAGGTCTCGCGGATGCGGCCCAGGATTTGAGCCTTCAGTGCCAGGAACTGCGCCGTGTGCTTCATTTCCTGTCGGCGCACCGGGCCCAGGGGTACTTCGTAGATAAACTCGATCCGGCCGGGGCGCGGAGCCATCAGAACCACCCGGTGCCCAAGATATACGGCCTCTTCGACGTCGTGGGTGACAAACACGACAGTACAGCGCTCCAGTGCGCAAACGTGCAGAATCAGATCGTGCATGACCTCGCGCGTCTGCGCATCCAGCGCTCCGAAGGGCTCGTCCATCAGAAGAACCCGCGGTCGCGTCATCAGCGCCCGGGCGATTGCGACGCGCTGCTGCATGCCGCCGGACAGTTGAGAGGGGAATGCCGACTCGACGGCAGACAAACCCATTACATTCAGCAACGCATCGGCTCGACCGGATGCAGCCTCGACATCTGAGCTGGTGCTGTCGCGGTTATGGGCGGCGAGTTGCCGCGGAAACTTGATGTTGTCCATTACGGTGAGCCACGGGTACAGGCTATAGTTCTGGAAGACCATTCCCCGTTCCGCGCCCGGTCCCCGAATCCGGGCGCCGACGGCCTCGATCTCTCCGGCGGTGAGGGTTTCGAGTCCGGCCAACGTTCTCAGCAACGTGGACTTGCCACATCCCGACGCGCCGACCACCGTCAGAAACTCCCCTTCGGCCACCTCGAGACTGACATCCTGCAGAGCAGGCACAGAGCCGCGTTTGGTGCCGAAGGTCTTGCAGACTGAACGACAGGTGATGATGTTGGCCATGACTCAATCGCGGGCGTGCAGCCAGGGAAACGCAACCCGGTGCAGCCATCTGAAGCACTGGTCGATGGCCAGTCCGATCGCACCGATCAGGATGATTCCGGCGAAAATCCTGTCGGTCTGCAGAAAGCGTTGTGCCTTGATGATGGCGTAGCCGAGACCGGAGTTGGCCGCGACGAGTTCGGCGACAACGAGATAGGTCCACGCCCATCCCATGGTGATCCGCAGGGTGTCCAATAGTGCCGGCTTGGCCGAGGGAACGATGACCTTCTCGATGACCTCGCAACGGCTCGCGCCCATGGTTTGCGCCGCTTCGATCTGGGCCATCGGAACGCGGCGCACGTCCTCAGCGACCATCAACACCATCTGGAAGAAAGTCCCGATGAAAATAATGGCCACCTTGGAGCTTTCGTCGATTCCGACCCAAAGCATGACCAGAGGTATGAAGGCCACGGCGGGCATGTAGCGGATGAAATCGGTGAGCGGCTCGAGAAGTGCCTGCACCGTACGGAAGGTGCCTATGGCTAAGCCGATCGGCATCGCGACGAGCGCCGACAACGCCCAACCGGCGACAACGCGAAAGGAGCTGATGCGCACATCCGTGACCAGGTCTCCGTCGCTGAACCAGACAGCCACCTGATGCGCGACATCGTAAGGACTAGGCAGAAATACCCGGTCGACCGCTCCGGAAGCACTCAGCAGCGTCCAAGCGGACAAAGGGACGATCAGCCCGATGGCGGCGAGGGTCCAATAACTGGTAGGGCTGATCCAGCCGCGAATCTTCAACGGCGTGCGGCTGCCCGTAACGTGCGTGGGATTGCAGACATCATGGGTAATACTGCCATGCAGCCCGAATCTTTGACATCCTCCCCCATCTGATGGTGGGGATTCCTACGGCGCGGTGCCCCCGCGCCAATATGTTCTTCGCGCCAACCACATCAGCGTTGTCCTCGCGCAGGCGCGCGCGACTCGCTCGGTGCGCCTCGGGATTTAATGGAGCCTGGGGCGCGGAGTTAGTTCAGGCGAGCGGTGGCAACAGTGGCATACCCTCGGCATCCAGTGGCACGTCGCGAACAGAGCGAACGGCAGATAGAGGTAGCGAGCCGTAGAGATGCGGGAAGAGGGCGCCTCGTCTCGAGGGTTCCCAGCGCAACGCTTTGCCCAGCACGTGCGGGTCCACGGCGAGCAGAACCAATCCCGCCTGTCCCATACGATGTCGCCGCGCACTCTCCGGTAATTGTTCTGCCGTCGAGAAGTGAATGAATCCGTCTGCCCGATCCTGCGAAGAGCCCGCGTACGCGCCAGACTGCAGGGCGAGTTCCCACTCTTCCCGAAGGCATATGTGGTAAATCAAATTGACGCTGCCCGCTTGTTCATTCATTGCAGTTCTCGAGGGACGGGAACGACTCCACCGGCTTGAGTCATTGCGCGCAGGTCGATTAGAGGCGTTACGCGAAGGATGTCCGGTGGCCCATGGCGAACAGCAGCGCTCGACGGGCTCTAGCGCGCCTTCAAGCCGAGATTGCCTGTATGCAGGCGCAGGCGAAGCGAGTTCTGATAGTAGGCAACCGTCTGATACTGACCCACAATGATCGGCAATTCGATCAGCTGCCGTTCGTCGAGCCGCCTGGTGAGCGTGAGCCAGGTTGCATCGGAAATCATCGCTCGATCTGCCTGCGGGCCTCCCCAGTCAATGTGGGGCCTGTGTCCGGAGGTCGCTTCGTTGCTTTGGTCACAAAACCGTTCCAATGAGGTGTCCAGGCCGATGCAGTCGGCGCCGGGGGCGTCGGCCTTCATCCTGCCACTAGAGCGGGGTCTGGAGCCATCGTTTGGCAATCAATATGTGTAGAGGAAGGGACATTCAAGCGCTCAAATCCATTTGAACGCCCGAGCCATGACCGCGAGTAACGCGCCCGACATCAACAGCCACCAGACCCGATCGAAGGCGCGGGCGGTATGCAGCGCGGCCACCGACTTTTCGACGCTGTCGATCTTGGCCGATAGCTTCTGGTCGACGGCATCGATCTTGGCCGACAGCTTTTGGTCAACGGCATCGATCTTGGTCGATAGCTTTTGGTCGACACTTTCGATCTTCTCGCCCAGGCGTCGAATGTCGATCTTTATGTCGGAGACATCCGTCTGGATGTGTTCGACGTTCGCCTCGAGTCTTGCAACACGTTCTTCCAAAGGAGCCTCCAATTCAAACTTTAAAGCGGGCATGGCCATGGTCTGAAGTCCTGATACCAACATGCGTTCAAACTGATGAATATAGTACTACAAGGCTCGATCGAGATTAAACACTTGATGTTATGTGGAAAAAACCTGTGAGCGTCCGAAGAGCACGTGCGTGACGCGCACGCTTCACCTACGTCGGTGCACCACGTCGGGTAAAGCGACAGTTTTACGGAGCCATATCCGCCGCCCGATGAAAAATAGGTCCGATCTATCGATGTCCAGAAATGTATGGTTTTCGCCTATGATGGGCTGGACTGACCAATTCCAAGGTCCGTCTTCGGTTGCGTCTGACTCGCGGTACGTCGCGCAACTCCTTCCAGTAGCGACGAGATACATCGTATCGAGTGAGACAGTTGCGATCGCAACTATCTCAACAACCGACAGTGACTGTATTTGCCGCTGTCCCTCTTTCGCACTGCACCAGACGTGCGCCATCTTCCGTAGTTCGCGCTGTTGACCTCAACGCAGTGTCGAAAGTAACTTCCACCGTACGGCAGCATCCGGCACAGTCGCGAACAGATACTCCAATCACCGGAAGTCACCGTGCAGGCTGGCCACGCTGGATAAGAAATCGCGGTCAGCCTCCGGCCCTCGAATAGGGAACCCAATGAAGCAAGCCTTTGTTTTCTCAAGCCTCTGTGTGGCGTTGCTGTTCGGGTGCGCCGATGTCCGCGTACCCGAGTACCGGCGCCCGGAGGCCCCGGCGAAATCAACCTGGTCGGCCCCGCCGGCGGGCACCGTGTCAGCCCCCGAGGCCATCTCGCAGCAGTGGTGGACGCAGTTCGGCGATCCTTACCTGGATTCGCTGGTGGGCAAAGCAATTGCGGGAAACGTCGACCTGAAGATCCTGGCCGCGCGGATCACGGTGGCCAAAGCGCAGATCGCTGAAGCGCGCGCGGGCGCGCTGCCCAGCGTGGATATCGGCGCTGGCAGCAGCCTGCAAAAGACCACCGGCCAACCGTTCAGCAAGCAATACAACGTGGGCACCCGGGTCAGCTGGGATATCGATATCTGGGGTCAGGTGGAGAAGGGTGCTCAAGGACAAACTGCGGAGTTCCATGCGACGGAGGCAGATTGGCGGGCCGGGTATCTGCAGATCGTTGCGAACGTATCGACTACGTATTTCCAGATCCTGCAGCTCGATGAGCAGATCGATCAACAGCAACGTGCGTTGGCGAAAAACGAACAGATCCTGGTCATCTACGAGACGATGCGCAGCAACGGCCTGATCTCCGACACCGAGGTGCTACGTCAGCGGGCGGAGAATAGCCGCCTGACCACCGATCTGCTGGAGCTGCACCGATCCCGCGACGTGACGGAGAATGCCCTCGCAACTCTGCTCGGCGTGCCCGCCGGGGAGCTCAAGATCCAACCCGACCGGCTGCAGGACCGTGTGCGGGTTCCTGCCGTCCCGCCCGGGCTGCCGTTGGATCTGCTCGCCCGCCGGCCTGACGTCGTGGCGGCTGAATTCCGGGTGCTGGAGGCCCACGACCTGATGGGCCAGGCGCGGCTCGCGCAGCTGCCTTCGGTGAGCCTGACCGGTCAGGCAGGCACCGCCAGCTTCGCGCTCTCTGACTTGTTCAAGGCGTTCACTTTCGGGTTGATGCCGAGCGTCAACATTCCGGCACTCAACCCGGGCATCCGGGCGCACGCCAAGACCACTGAAGCGCAAATCAAAGTCGCCGAAGAAGACTATCGGCGCACGGTGATTGCTGCGTTCGAGGAGGTCGAGAACACACTGGTCAACCTCGATGCCCACCGGAAGCAAAAGGAGGAGTTGCAGAAGCAGGTCGATCAACTGCAGGTGGTATCGGCCCAGACAGCGGCCCAGCTCGAGGTCGGTGTCGTGTCACAACTCGACGTGTTCGAAAACGAGCGTTCCCTGCTGACTGCACAGCTTGCGCTGCTGGCTAGCCACGAGCAGGTGCTGTCCGACACGGTCACGTTGTATAAAGCACTCGGGGGCGGCTGGGGCCGTGTTGAGGTCGCGAATGCTGGTCGCTGACCGGTCGGAGTCTGCCGTGAAAGTTGACGCAACGATGTGGGCAGACGTCAAACAGGCGCCGGCCGTTCGTGACCTCGACGTTGTCCTGAAGCCCTTGTCCCGGCCCGAACTGGGCGAGATACGTATCGACGACGCCGTGTTTGCCGTCGGGCGTACGGAGCAGCCCTTCTCGTCCTACGGTAACGATATCCTCAATATGCTGTCGCGCCGGCACGCGCGCATCTTCCGCGAAGATGGTTTCGTCTACCTGGCGGACCTGGAGAGCCGCAACGGGACGACGGTCAACAGTGCCGCGGTGGGGCACGCGCCGTGCCAACTGCGCGACGGTGACGAGATCTGCTTCGGTGGTGCGCTGTCGTATCGTGTACAGATCACTCCTCGCATCCGCCCCGCAAGGAACAGCCTGACGCTGACGTTGACACCCACATCAGGCGATTCGGGTCTCGACACGATCGTGATCACAAAATTTCCATTCCTCGTCAGTAAGACCGAGGCGACGTTCTCCAACTATAAGGGCAAGAGCGAGCACAGTCGGGAGTTGGGTTACCTCTCACGACGGCATGCGTACGTCTACCAGAAGGATGGCCAGGCCTGCATCGAGGACCTCGGCAGCAGCAACGGCACGTTCATCGATGGCGCGCGCCTGCTGGAGCACGCCTTACCGCTGCAGGATGGAGCCGTAGTCGCCTTCGGTGGCAAACACTTCGTCTACCAAGTGAGCATCACGCGGGAATCCGCTGTCGAGCCGGCGGCCCAGAGCGGTGCCCGCAAGTCCCGGCCGGAACGCAAGCCCCTGCCGGAACGTGAGTCCCCGGCGGAACACGAGCCCCAGGCGGTACCCGAGCCCAAAGAGCCGCAAGCGGCTGATAGTGGCAAAACCCGGTTTATGGCCGCCCCGACTTCATTCCTCGAGATCTTCTGCGTCGGCGACGAGGCGAAAGACGAGGTCGCGCCGGGGGACTCGCCAGTTCCCGCCGCCGCCGCCAAGGAGCCGGCTGTCAAGCGCCGCCCACGCGGCCGCGTAATGTTGCTGTTGTCCGAGCTCGCTTCGCTCCATGACAGCGGCGAGCCCGGGAGCGCGCGGCGAAAGTGGTGGAGGGTTGCAGCCGTTGCGGGCATCTTGAGTGCGCTCGCCTTGACGGCATATTTTTGGAATTCCACGGAGCGCGACTTCAAGGATGCGGTCGCGCGCGGGGAGTATGCGCGGGCAGCGGCGCTAGCCAGTCGACTCCTCGAGAGTCACCCGGATGACGTCGATCTCAAGGCGCGGGCCACTGAGGTGGCTCTGAAGGCATATGTGCCGGTGTGGCTCGTGAAGGTCCAGGCGCGTGACTTCGAGGGAGCCAAGGGTGCTCTCGGGGGTATGTCAGCGCTCGTCAAGCGCGATGCCGATCTGCGACCCCTGATCGACGAGTTGGAGTGGCTAGGTAACCTCGAGCGCTTGGTCAGCGATCGCGGTGGGCCGGATGCACCGATCCAGATCTACGCGGACGAAGACAGTATCGACCACCTCATCGGGCGCTGGAATGACGATACGGGCGAGCATCAGCGCACTTTGGCCCGGATCGCCTCGCGCGTACTGCAGTTCGGTGATTGGTATGGCGAAGCGCTCACCCATTTGCGCAGATTGCAAAGCGAATCGACCGTGTACCTCGCGGTCATCGAGCGCATCAAGACGAACATCGCGACCGAGCTGCAGCGGGACAACCCGGATGCGTTGACGCCCGTACTGGAAGAGGCCGCGCAGAAGTATCCCGGTCTCGGTGGGTTGGATAGCGTACGCCAGGACCTGGCGAGCTACATCGAGATTCGAGGGGAAGCACGCATTCGAAAGTCCGGACGGCTGTTTGCTCTGTTGCAAAAGGCGCATTTTGTGACCCTACCGTTCCAACAGAGCTTTCGCGCCCTGATGGAGAGTGGGCAGTTGCCGCCCGCCGATCTCCTGCAGCAGTACGACGCTGCGACGCAAGCTTGGAAGGATGGCAATCCCAGCGAGGCGCTTGCCGGGTTGCAGAAGATGGCGGCAGGTCCCTGGAGTGAAGAGGCCGCGGGAGAGTTGATGCGCAGGCAAAGTGTGACGTCCCGGTTCGCCGCACTGCAACAGTCACGCAACACAGATGGCTTTGTCGATCAGCTGCTGGCTTTCCGGGAGTCCCTCGATGCCGATGAAGACGTGTATTTCCTGCACACTACCGCTGCCGATCTGAACCAGCAAAGGGACAACGTAATCGCGCGTGCGCAGGACGCCATGAATCGCGCTCGCGCGTCGTGGCAGGAATACCGGAGCAATGGCGCTATCGACGCCTCGCTGCGAATTGAGACCTCGATTTCGGATCAATTCCGAACCCGCGCTCGCTTGTTGGCCGACGCCAGCAGGTATGCGCAGCAGAGCTTCCTGATCTATTCACAGGTCGACGCGGCCGGAGCCGCGCAGTGGACCGCGATCCGGGACGAGATTGAATCGGAAGCACGTCAGCAGCGCAGCAGACTGCATGATCTGAGCAATGTCGTTGAGCCGGAGCTGCTGAAGACCAAGTTGGTGCTGCTCGGAGATCCGAACAAATGACGCTCTCCAGTCGCCTCGTCCCGTTGGCCGATGCTCTCGGTGATCACAGCTCCGAGGGCATCGCCATCCTGACCGCAGAGCCGTGGCGCGCTCTTCACGCCCTTGTCTACACAATGATCGCGCTGGTACTCACCGGGTTGGCCTGGTCGTTCATCGGGCGAGCAGACGTGATCGTGACCGAACAGGGCGCGCTGGCGCCTGCCTCCGAGGTCAGGCGCTTTTATGCACCCGTCGATGGCGAGTTGGCGAATCTCTATGTGGCCGAAGGCCAGCCGGTAGCCAAGGGCGACGTTCTGGCCCGGCTCAACGCCAGGGGTGCCGTCGAAGCGGCGAGCAACGCCGTGCAGGCGCAGTTGAAACTCGAGAACGCGGAACGGGAGTGGCGGCAATTCCCGGAAAGGAAGGCGCTGCTGGAGCAGAAGACGGCAACTCTCAGACAGGCGATGGAACTCGAGGAGCAGCAACACCAGAAGCGCACCGCACTCGGGACGAGCAAACTGTTGGAAGAACAGAGAGCGCAGATGTCCGAGGCCCGTACTAACGTCGAAGAGACCAGGCGGGCGCGAGACGCAGCTCAGCTCGAGGTGGAGAAGTTCGAGCGCGTTCTCGCAGGTCCCGGCGGTAGCGGGGTGTCGCTGCTTCAAGTGGAGAGCAAGAGAAACGCGAGGGTGGCGGCAGACAATGCTTACCGCGTGGCGCAATCGAGAGTCAACGAGCTGACTGCCCGCCAGGGCCAGGAGCTGGTACAGGCTCAGGCCCAGCTCGAATCGAGCGGCGAGCAGCTCAAGAAGCTGAGGCTGGATTACGAGACGGCCGCGAGCGAGCTCGCCACTGCGGAAGAGAAACTGCGGCTGCAACTTGACAGCGCGCGTGTGGCGGCTGACGCCGCGACTCGCATCCGTTTCGAAAATATCGACAAGGACAATTTCCTTCAGATCGTCGCCCCGGTCTCCGGCATCGTCACCGATCTGACCTCCACGCAGCCGGGCGACAAGATCCAGGCCAACACCCCGCTGGGTGGTATCGCTCCAAACAAGTCCCGCTCCGTCGTGAAGGTCGAAATCGCCGAGAACGACCGCGCCTTCCTGCGTGAAGGCCTGCCGGTCAAACTCAAGTTCAACGCATTCCCGTACCAGCGATACGGGGTCATCAATGGCACGTTGGAATACGTCTCGCCGGCCACCAAGCCGGCGTCGCAGACCAAGCAGCCGGTGTACGAAGCACGCATATCGCTGGAGCGCGATTACTACCAGGTGGCGGAGACGAAGTATCCGTTGCGATATGGGATGACGGCGGCGGTCGAGATCGTCGTTCGTGAGCGGCGGCTAATCGATCTGGCCCTGGACCCATTCCGGCAGATCGGCGGATGAGCCGCCGGCGCGATCCGTATTTCTTTCGAACCGGCGGGGTGGTTCCCGTCCATGGAGAACTCAGATGACGACTCTCGTGAAGATCGATGGCGAGGAAATCGACCTTGCTGAGTTCGTGCGGATCTTGAAGTTGACGGGGCAGTTCGAGGCCCTTCTCGAGCAATTCGTCCGGGATCGACTGGCGGCGTTGGGTGCGAGGAAAGCGGGCATCAAGGTGTCGGAGGCGGAGATCCAGGAACGCGCCGACCAGTTTCGCCGGGTGCGCGGCTTGCACCGCGCGTCTGACACGAACAAGTACCTCGACGCGATGCGCATCAGTCTGGAGGAGTTCGAGGCCTTCATCGCCGACAGCCTGTATCAGGAAAAGATGATGCGCACAGTCAGCGGCGAGCCGGCCGTTCAAGGGTACTTCAAGCTGAACTCGCCCAAGTTCGACAGCATCGAGGTGAGCCACATCGTTCTGGATTCCGAGGCCAAGGCCAAGGAGATGATCGCCGTGCTGCGCGAGGACCCCGATAGCTTCCACGAGATGGCGCGCGAGCATTCGATCGCCGACACCCGGGAGCAAGGCGGCCTGATCGGCAAAGTGTTGCGAGGATCGCTCCGGGCCGATGTCGAGGCGAAGGTATTCAACGCTGCCAAGGGAGATTTGCTTGGACCTTTCGCATCGGCAGATCGGACCGCTTTCGAGATCTTCCGGGTGAACGCAAAGCATCCGGCCCGCCTCGACGATGACACCACCACCGAGGTGCGGCGGTTGTTGCGCGAGGACTGGTTGCGGGCGAGGGCTGGCGAGCACGTGATCGAAGCCAGCTAGCGTTCACTGCCCCATGAACACGCAAGAAATCCAGTCGTGCGCCGAGTTCCTGGCGTCCGTCGACCTTTTTTCGGCGCTGACTCGCGTTGCGATCGAGCGCCTGGCCGAGGGTGCGCAGTCGCGGCTGCTGGCGTTCGGTGACACCGTGTGCACTGCAGGTGACGTGGCCACGGGCCTGTTCATCGTCAAGTCCGGTTCGATCCGGGTGTTTGCCTCTGACGGGGACAAGGAGACCAGCCTGGGTCTGCGTAAGGCGGGGGAGGTCTTCGGCGAAATGGTCATGCTGCGCGATTACCGGCACGAGTGGTCGGCGCGCGCGTCCGGCAAGACCGAATTACTGTTCATCCCCAGCAGTGTCATTGGCCCGATCATCGCCAGCAACCCTGCGGCCCGCGCGTTCGTTGCCGACCGCGTCGCCATCAGCTCGGCGGGCGGTCTGATCAGTCACCTGTTCGACCTCAAGAGCAAGATCGACAAAAGCGAGTTGGAAGAACTGACGCGCAGCGTTGGCGTGAAGCGCGTCGGCGCCGGCGAGGAAATCCTGAAACAAGGCTCGCAGGAAGATCGCCGCCTGTACGTCGTGCGCCATGGAGAAGTCCGCGTCGTGCGTCGCGACGACGACGAGGACTATACGTTAGCGACTCTGCGCAAGGGTGAAACCTTTGGCGAAAGGGCCTGCCTGAATCGCCAGGAGCAGGCCGCCTCGGTGATCGCCAGCGCGGATACCGCTCTGCTCGTGGTCCCCGAGAAGTCCGTGCACCTCATCCTCGAACGCAACCCGAAGGTGCGTGAGGCATTGGAGGAGCGGATCCGGATCATCGACAGAGAACTGCAACGGCAGAAGAAGGTCGCCGAGCGACGCAAACCCTCGGTGGTGGTCGATCTGAAATCCAAGCCGGAGCTTGGAGAGAACGTCATCCGGCGCTTCGCCTGGATCCCGCAGGCCGAGGAGATGGACTGCGGAGCGGCATGCCTGGCGATGATCTGCAAGCACTATGGGGTCGGCATGACATTGGGCAAGTTGCGCGAGCTTGCCAACGTCACGACGCAGGGCGCGACCTTGGACAGCCTGGCACGCACCGGCGAATCCGTCGGCTTCACCACGAGAGGCGTGCAGTGCACCTTCGATACGCTGCGCGGGTTCGAACTCCCGTTCATCGTGCACTGGGAGGGTTATCACTATGTAGTGGTGTACGGGGTGTCGAGCACGCAGGTGTGGGTGGCCGATCCGGCGCTCGGTTTCAGGAAGTTGAGCGTCGAGGAGTTCGAGCGCGGCTGGAACGGTACGTGCCTCACTTTCGCGCCGCGCCAGGATGTGGCGCAGATCGGTGCGTCACGCTCGCCATGGGTGCGTTTCGCCAGGTACCTGCTTCCCTACAAGAAGATCCTCCTGCATCTGTTCCTGGCGACCTTTGTGATTCAGATGCTGGGCATCGTGCCGCCGATGATCATCCAGAACATCCTGGACGGCGTCATAGTCCATCAGAACGTAAATCTGCTGCACCTGCTGATCGTCGGTCTGATCATCTCGAACCTGTTCACGCAGCTGACGGCAACGATCCGGGCAGCGCTGGCGAACTTCATGGTCCGCAAGCTGGACTTCACGATGATGTCGCAGTTCTTCCGGCACACCCTGTCGCTGCCGTACTCGTTCTTCGCCACGCGCAAGACGGGGGACATCTTCGCGCGCTTCCAGGAAAACCAGACAATCCGGACCTTCCTGACCGAATCGACCATCACCACCGTCCTCAACCTGCTGATGATCTTCATCTACTTCACGGTGCTGTTCCTCTACAACGTCAGGCTGACTCTGCTGCTCATCGCATTCGTCATTCCGATCCTGGTGTTGACAGTGCTCGTGACGCCGAAGGCCAAGAAGTTCGCGCGTGAGGTATTCGGCGCCACGACCGACGCGAAGTCGTACCTGATGGAAACGCTCGGCGGAGCGGAAACCGTCAAGGGCATGGGCATCGAGCGCCCGGTGCGGCTGAAGTGGGAGACGAAGTACGCGAAGGCACTGGAGGTGCAGTACCGCTCGCAGTCGTTCAACATCAAGGTCGGCCTGGCAGGACAACTGCTCAACGCCGCCACAACGATCGCCATTCTGTGGGCTGGCGCAGATCTGGTGCTCACGCGCGAGCTGACCATCGGCCAACTCATCGCTTTCAATGCGTTGATGGGCAGCGTGCTGGCGCCGTTGATGGGAATGATAGGGCTCTGGAGCCTGCTGAACGACGCCTCCGTGGCGATGGAGCGCCTTGGCGACGTGCTCGACCTCGAGCCGGAGCAGAGGCCCGAGGATCTGGCCTCGCGTGTGGTGATCCCTGAGCTGCAGGGCGATATTCGTTTCGATGGCCTTTACTTCCGCTACGGCGGCGACGAGACGCCGTATGTCCTGGAGAACATCAGTGTCGACATCAAGCCCGGGGAGCTGGTCGCGATCGTCGGCCGCAGTGGCTCGGGAAAGACGACGCTGGCCAAGATCCTCGTCGGCTTCTATCCGCCCACCGAAGGCAGGCTGACAGTCGACGGCTACGACATCGGCGTGGTCGACAAGGAGTACTACCGGGCGCAGGTCGGCTACGTGATGCAGACCAACCTGCTGTTCTCTGGGACCGTTGCCGAAAACATCGCTGGCGGCGGCGACGAGCCTGACCGCCGCCGCATCGAGGAAGTCGCGAAAAGGGCCGACGCTCACGGGTTCATCAGCAAGATGCCACTGGGCTACAGCCAAGTGGTCGGCGAGCGCGGCATGGGCCTCTCAGGCGGGCAGATCCAGCGCCTGTGCATTGCCCGGGCACTGTATCGCGATCCGCGCCTGTTGGTCTTCGACGAAGCGACCTCCGCGCTTGACTCGCAGTCCGAGAGCAACATCATCTCGAACCTGGACGACATTCTGAAAGGTCGGACCGCGGTGGTCATTGCGCATCGCCTGAGCACCATCATGCGCGCCGACAAGATTTTGGTGCTCTACGAGGGGAAGATCGTCGAACAGGGGCGGCATGACGAGCTGGTCGAGCGCCGCGGCATGTACTACGAGCTGGTGCAGAAGCAGTTGGCCGCCGCATGAAGATACTCGACCAGGATCCCGGCGCCAGCTCGAGCCCGGAAGACCCATTGGCCACAGTCTCGTATGCCGGGCTGATTGAAAAGATCGAGATATTGCGCTCTGCGCTGCGCTGGGCTTCCAAGCTCGATCGGCCGGATATCGAGAAGCTGCTACGGCAGGCCGGCGCGCTGCGCGACGAGGTGATGCAGCTTTCGCACCGGGAACGCTTCGTCAATGCGGCCGCCGCCGAACCGACTCGAAGTGACCTGTCGCGGGTCCAGCGGCGCAAGGCGCTGATCGAACGCAGTTTCATCTTCGAGGGTGCGTTCGGGGACAACCCCAAGCTGCTCGAGGCGCTGGAGACTGCTGAGAAGGCCGCGCCCACGGGCCTGCCCGTGTTGATCGACGGCGAGAGTGGTACGGGCAAGGAGCTGATGGCCAAGGTGATCCACGCCAACGGGGACCGGGCCGACCGGCCGTTCGTATCGGTCAACTGCGGCGCGATTCCCGATAACCTGCTCGAGTCCGAACTGTTCGGGCATTGCAAGGGCGCCTTCACCGGTGCGGTCAGTGATCGCAAGGGCAAGTTCGAGAGCGCGCACACCGGTACGATTTTTCTCGACGAGATCGGCGAGCTGCCACTGGCGGGCCAGGTGAAACTGCTGCGCGTGCTGGAAGCGCACGAAATTCAAAGAGTGGGATCGGACCAGGCGATCCGCGTCGACGCGCGCGTCGTGGCGGCGACCAACCGCAATCTGCGCAAACTGAGCGAAGAAGGCCGGTTCCGCGAGGATCTCTTCTATCGGCTCGGTGTCATTCACGTCACCTTGCCGCCGCTGCGCGAGCGCAAGGACGAAATTCCGCTGTTGTTCGAATTCTTCGGCGACGAAGCGGCCGAGGTGCTCAAACGTCGCCCGATCGAGATGACCCGACGGTTACGTGCATTCCTTCTCGAATACGCCTACCCGGGCAACATCCGCGAGCTGCGCAACATCATTTACCGAGTGTCCTGTCTTGCGGGACAGACGGCCGATATCGAGCACCTGCCTGCCGACATCCGGCCCGGGAGCCAGGCCAAGCTCGCGTCGGATCCGGTATCCGGCGACGAGGGCCGACTGTTGGGCGACAATGCGTTGAGCGGCGATGCACTGAGCGAGGCCAAGCGTGCGGCAAGCGACTTGGCCGAGCGCGAGTTTCTCGAGCGAGCACTGCAGGAAGTGGGCGGCGTCGTGGTCAAGCTCGCGAAGCGTTGCAAAATGAATCGCTCGCACCTTCAGGTGTTGCTGAAGAAGCACGGCATTCGTGCAAAGGAGTTCCGTCCGGGCCCTAGGTAGCCTGCAACGAAGCGCAAGCAGGTCGGGGAGCTCGACGAGAGCCGCGCTTTGCGACCTCGCGTCCCCACAATTGACCGCGCTACAGCATACGCAGTATGGTCCGATCCGGGCTGCTCACGTCCTCGGCGCGCACCACCACGGCCGTTATGTTGTCGCGCGCCTCCCGCTCGAGCGCCATGTCGACCAATGCCTCGCACGCCAAGCTGCAAATGCCTGGCATCAAGGCCTGCCTGATCGACAGTTCACTGACTTCGTTGCTGAGCCCGTCGGTGCACAGCAGGAAGATGTCACCGTCACGCAACTCGATGGTCGTCCGGTCGATCTGCAGCCCGTCCTCGGCGCCGAGCGCACGGGTGATGAGGTTCGCTCGTGGGCGCGCCAGCGTCTCGTCCGATCTCGAGATGTGCCGCGAGCGCACGGCCTCGAGTTGGCTGTGATCACGCGTCAGTTGCCTCAGGCGCCCAGCGCGGTAGAGATAGATACGGCTGTCCCCGGCCCACAGGCAGCTGCAAGAGCTCCCGGCGGCCAGGAGCGCCGCGATGGTGGTGCCGATGAGCGGCACGTCACGCCGCAGCGCTTCGGTGCGAAGCTGGCGATTAACTTCCTGCAACCAGACCAGTGCAGCGCTAACCCGCTGCTCGAGGTCATTCGTGGCGGGCAGGCCCATCAGGGCTTGTACGGCCAGGTCACTGGCAAACTCGCCCAGTGTATGTCCGCCCATGCCGTCGGCCACGGCCCAGAGTCCGTGCTCGGACTGGTCCAGACAGGCATCCTCATTGACTTGGCGGACGCGTCCCGGGTGGGAGCGGGAAGCGGAGGTCCAGCGAAACGGGTGGGTGTCGATGCTCACGCGAACAGCCTTCGGCTTGCCTTGCCTTCATGTATGCGCAGAAACGGGCCCGACGTTCGCGGTCAACGCATTCTGACCCGCACCGACGTTGATCGAGGCATTGGGAGCCGAGTTATTGACGTTGATGTTCTCGGTCTGAAGCGTCAGGTTGTCGGCGATGTAGTTGTTGGTCTGGTAGAAGTTGATGATCGGCAGAATCGAGGCGGCCGGGTTCTGGTAGGGCTGGAACGCAAACAAGACCCAGTCACCGGCACCTGCGCCCCGGATGGCCGACATGGCTTTGTGGTCCAGGGCACGGCTGCTGGGAAGATCGCTGATGATCATGGTGGGCTCTCAGTATCGGGCTTGCCGGGCGTTACGGTGGGGGCCGAGGAGGCCCCCACCTTAGCACCGGATCAGCCTTGACTCACTTGAACTTCGAGAGAGCGCCCAGGAAGGCGCTGAACTTGTCGCCGGAGTCCTGGTGGTTCGAGATGTCTGCGCTCTGGTTGCCGTCAACATGGATGAAGGTGTTGCCCGCCGAACCGGCTCCGTAGCCGACCGCGATGGGCGCGTTGATACCCATGGCTTGCAGGATGCTCGAGGCAGCCGAGGTGCCGTTGTCGCCACCGCGCACAGCGGTCATGGCCTCGGTGTCGAGTTCCTTGCTCAGGTCCTGAATCATCATTTGAAGTTCTCCAAAAAGTTAGAAGGTGGTGGATCGAAGCCGGTTAGCGAAGGACCGTTGCGTAGGGGAACAGGGTGCGGAAGGAATCGCCGGCGTCCTGGTCGTTGAAGATCGTCGCGTACTGCGAGCCATCGACGTGGACGTTGGTGTTCGAGGGGCCGCCCGCGCCGACCGCCACCGGTACGGACAGGTTCAGCACCTGGCCGATGGTGTTGGTGGCCGAATTGCCGTTGTCGCCGCCGCGTACCGCGCTCATGGTCTCGGTGTCGAGTTCTTTGCTCAGGTTTTCGATGCGCATTTGAGTTCTCCGAAAAGTGTAAGGTTGTTGAGTTGGTTTAAAGGGTTTGAGCATCTGCTCGCTGATCTATAGTGCGAGCGCCATGCCAACCGCGGAGGCGAGCGTGCGCAATGGCGGTAAGTAATTGAAAAGGAATGTGAAATAGCCTTCGCTGAGATTTTACGGGGGGGTGCGGGCGGCTCGAGACTGATGGGTATCGGGCAACAGTGGGCTTCGAATCTGTTGGTTGGCTCGCGACACTTGGGCGTATCGAAGACTGACCTACCGCGCGCAGTTCCCTTGCGGCCACGATCCATTGCCGCGTCATGCGCTT